>ERZ773103.1275-NODE-1275-length-27145-cov-12.081875_pt1 | contig 27145 bp, 22 predicted proteins | sample MGYA00511118_ERZ773103 | MGnify/ENA primary metagenome ERZ773103 (study PRJEB29015, sample SAMEA2737821) | human gut metagenome | biome: human gut; feature: human-associated habitat; material: faeces | place: China | collected 2012 ... | reverse complement strand
TCAGGAGCTGTGGTTCGAGGATGGTACCTGCCGCACCGCTTGGCGCGCCCCGCGCCCCATCCCCGAGGATGACGACTTTTTTGAAAACGTCTGGCGCAGCTACCGCGAAACCGGCAACATCGATTGAATAACACTGATTGCCGTAGATGCTGTTTAGGCTGCGGCAACGTAACCGCTCAACCACAGCCATCGAACAAAAATAAAGCTGGAGCCGATTTTGGCTCCAGCTTTATTTTTGCCTGACGGTTGAGGTTGAGCGCTTACTGCAATAGCTTACTAGATTAAGGACAAAAGCCTACTCTAAATAAGGCTACATACAAAAACCCAGTTTTTAGATAGTGCGCATTTCTATAATAAGTTGTATTTTGGACGATAATTTGATATATGATTAAACTTCATGTCATCAATTAATAATTGCATATAACAGGACTAGTAAATAAATATCTAGCGAAGTGTCCATATTAGGTAACCAATTCTCCAGGGGCGTTTAGATTACACGCTATAGATACCTGGCGAATGGGTGGAGAGTGATAAAAGGCGGTGTGAGAAAGACATGCTGGAAAATATTGGCGAAACAAAGCAGAAATATTATATGAAAGAAGTTGCCTCTGGTGTTTACTTTTTTTGATTTGCGGTATAACATAAACAGAAGGAGGGGCGCTTATGTTTGGTAAGAATTTGAGATATGAAGGGCTGTGTAGATGAATACAGCGAATGTTCCGTAGATGAAATTGCTGAAAAGTATATCGAAGGAACGCCGGAGGTTGGCACGGTTGGCGTTCATGTTGACGATACCAACAGATTGCCGAGGACTCCTGAAGTAATAACTGGAAGCAATAATGAGGGTTCTACGCTGACTGAGGGAACGGTACATTATGATGTTCGCTTTGATGCTATTGCGCCGACATCAGCGCATGATGCGGCTTCGCAAGGCTTGATTCGGCTTATTATTAACGTGGAAGCACAGACTGCGTTCAATCCGGGATATCCGCTGACGAAACGTGCAATCTATTATTGCAGCAGAATGATTTCCGCCCAGCACGGGCCGATATTCAAAAAGTCGGAGTATGGAAAAATCCGAAAAGTGTATTCTATATGGGTTTGTACAAAACCGTCCGATGAATTTCAAAATACACTCACAAGGTATCCGATTCGCCCGGAACAGTTGATTGGAAATGCAACTGAAAAATCAGAAAACTATGATCTTATGAGCGTGGTAACGATTTGTCTGGGAAAACCTGATTCGGAAAACTATACAGGTATTCTAAAGTTTTTGGATGTGCTGCTTTCTTCGTCAAGGGCAGCTACAGAGAAAAAGAAAATTCTCGAAGAAGAGTTTGGCGTTGCAATGAGTGAAGAACTGGAAAGAGAGGTGCTTATTATGTGCAACCTTAGTCAGGGGGTCAAGGCCGAAGGCAGAGAGGAAGGCAGGAAAGAAGGCATCAGCATAGGAGAGATTGGGATGCTCGTTCAGCTTGTTCGAGACGGTGATTTGAAACCAGAGCGTGCTGCTGAAAAGGCTAAAATGACAGTCGAAGAATTCAAAAAAATAATGGCGAACTACCCATTGCAGGCTGTATAAAACAAAATGGTGTATTAGCTAGCATAAATCGAATGATTAGGTAGCTCGCTTGTATGGGGTTCAAGAGGCCGTGAGTTCGACTCTCGCCACTCGGACCAAAGATGGCTGTCAAGTTCAGCAGGAGCGTCAAATCCGAAAGGATTTGGCGCTTTTTTGTTTTTTACGGCTTCAAACGCGGCAGCGCCTGTTCCAAACCGTTGGCGATGGAACGCTTGCGACGTATGTCCAGATGGCCGTAGATGTTCGCGGTCATCTTGATGTCCGAGTGTCCCAGCCACTCCTGCACGTCCTTCAGACCGTAGCCCTCCGACAGCAGCATGCTGGCGCAGGTGTGGCGCAGGTCGTGGAACCGGATATGGGGCAGGTCGTACTTCTTCAACAGCTTGTGGAAGGTGTGACTCACATAGTCGGGGGAGTAGGGATGCCCGTCCTCCCAGGTGAACACGTAGTCGTTGTCTATGTAATCCTTGCCGAAGTGGTTGCGGTAGTATTGCTCCTGCTGTAACAGGATCTTGAACAGCCGCACCGCATCGTCTGTCAGGGGAAAGCTGCGGAAGCTGGATGCGTTCTTCGTCTTGTTCTTCTCCACGACCTTCGTGACCCGGGCCACGGTGTGCCGTATGGTCAGCGTTTGCATCGCAAAGTTGATGCTGTCCCATTTCAGGCCCAGTACCTCGCTGCGGCGCAGGCCGTACAGCGCGGTGACATAGATGATAGGGTAGAGGCGCTCGTTTTTGACGGCGGTCAACAGGTCTCGCATCTGCGCTTCGGTGTAGAACGTGCCGGTAAACTGCGCCGCGTGCGGCATGACGACCAGATCGGCTGGGTTTGTCTGGATCAGACCGTCCCTCTGCGCCAATTTGAGCGTCTGATTGAGCACGTTCTTGTGCTGACGCAAGCTAACCGCGGATAGTCCGCCGTGGCCGTCAGAACGCCCGAATTTGGCCTTTACGTTGATGTACGTCTGCAGCGTCTCGCCGTCAACATCGCACAGCCGGATTTGCAGATCATCGAAGTAGGGGAGGATGTGCGCTCGGGCCTGAACCTCGTAGCCTTGATAGGTGACCTCGTCCACGCGATGCCGGACATCCTCCAGCCAGCGGCGCACGGCGTCACTGAAAAGCATATCGGGCGGGGCAGCCTGCTCAGGCTTTTCGCCGAGCATGTCAAGCATGATCTGCCTGGCTTTGCCCTCGTTCCCTGTTACTGTCAGACCTGTGGAGACCCAGGTCTGATTTTTTTTGCCATCTGTCGTATGCGTGAGCACAACATAGTATTTGTCGTTTTTTACGCGCAAGCTGGCGGTCATGAGAAGGGCCTCCCAAAGCGTTGTGGCATAAGACTGCACCTCCAAGGATTGACTGGCGGGACGGGGCGTTTTCCTCGTCCGCAAAACCAGTATACTACAATCGTTACGATTTCAAAAATGTACGAATGGAACCAATATGGCGGCACAGCAATGCCGTGAAAGCAGGTACTTTCACGGCATAATCTGCTGCTATATTGGTTTTGCGTTTTTCTCCCCCTGCAAATTCCAGACAGGCAACCCTTCCCGGCGCTGTGCCCTGCAAGGCAGCCTTTGGGCCGGCCTTGCAGCATGTTGTCACGCTTTCTTGGCACGCTCCCCGGACAAATTCGGATTATCGCGCTGCTTCCCCAAAAGCGGTACGGCAGAGGACGCTATTCAGTTGTCGCGAGAGGAAGTATATCTCCTCTCAATTACAATGGATAGCGTCGAAGTGTGGGAATGGGACGGAAAGAAAATAAAAATTTTACTTTTGAAGTGAGCATGGAGGGCGATGGACTCATTTTTTGGCATTTGAGCCTGAAATGTAAAAGAATTTAACAGAATTGTTGGCTTCCTGAAGCCGATAGTATATAAGGCAAAGGCGGGGTTCGATCTGTTGCAGGATATTCTAAACCTTTGCAGTGTCTATTATTAAAGGCGGAAGGCTATGAATGAACGACTTACAGCAGCTAACTTACTATGCACCTATCAGTATGCGGTTAATTTAAATGTTCCAAATGAATCCGACTCAGCTAGACGAGATATGTGGCGGTATCGTTCGGAAAAATTGACAGTAAACAATGAAACGGTATGGGAGAGAAATAGAGCATCAAAGACGACTTATGATCCATATGTTGGCTTGCTAATGCTTGAACCAAATGAAGAACTAGCCGAAGTTAGAACAGAGATATATGTACTTTTTCTGCTCTGCTTAGCATTGCATCCTGATGCTCCTGGTATCTTTGCAGTTGATAGTTTTGATCATTCAATGCATCCGAGACTTGCGCGAGAGACAACGAGATTGTTCTGCAAAACAATTTTAGAACAGGATAAGACTGTTTTTGTGACAACGCACAATCCACTTGTTTTGGATGGGCTTGATTTAATGGATGATGATATAAGATTGTTCGCGGTGAACAAAAGCAGAAAATCTAGTCATACAACTTTGCAGAGAATACAAATCACCAAGGAACTCATGGATTCGGGATACTCGCTGTCGAGATTGTGGACGGAAGGAAGACTGGGAGGCGTACCAAATCTGTAATGAAAACGATAGGAATTGTTGCAGAAGGTCCCCGTGATTTTGAATTGATTGCTGCGGTTATTGATACTACATGGATTGTAGCGGCATTTGATCAGTATGAAAACTATGAGGTTTTGTCTGATCCATGGACTAATATCATCGCACACGCGCCTCAATATCATGGAATCAAAATTAGAAATCGCCCTCATAAAGCAAAAAGAACGTATGAGGAGTTGATTTCGGTTGTGTGTAACAACTGGAATGATGTGGTGGCGAAATGCCCGCAAGCAAAACGTTTTGATGAGGATGTGCGTAGATTTTTAATCAAGTAAAAATCAGAATGTGATTCTACAAGGTAGAACGTTGTGACAAAACCGTTGCGAGCAAAATGAATTTGTGATATTCTTTTAAAAAATGAATAAATAACTGAGTCTGTCCGCCCTGAGCGACGAATTATCGCAGGTTCTGACACAGAAACGAGAATTTTTAGACGAGATTGAGCGCATCGTACCGTGGGAGAAATGGATAAGCATTATCAAGCCGTACTACTACAAAGGAGAGCGCGGCAATAAGCCCTACGATTTGGAACGGATGCTGAGAATCTATCTTGTACAAAATCTGTATAATCTCTCAGATATGGCAGCGGTTGCAGAGGTAATCGACAGCCGTGCCTTTTCAGACTTTCGCGGAGTAGAATCCAGCAATCAAGTGCCGGATGGCGATACGCTGGGGCGATTTCGCAACATTCTGACGAGAAACGGAATCCAGCAGGAGCTGTTTGCGCAAGTAGTGGAACTTCTGATGCAGCGCGGTTTGATTTTGAAACGGGGCACGATTGTGGATTCTACATTTATCGAGGCTCCTTCCTCTACCAAGAATGAGAAGAAGGAACGTGACCCGGAGGCTCACTCGGCAAAAAAAGGCAATGTATGGTACTTTGGCTATAAAGCCCATATCGGAGTAGATAAAGAAAGTGGTTTGGTTCATACGGTAAAAGTGACAGCTGCCAACGAGCATGATGTTACGGTGACCTCGGAACTTCTTACCGGAGATGAGGAATGAGTCTATGGGGACAGCAGCTATCTCGGAGCGGAGAAGCGACCAGGAGCGCTGAAGAAGAACAAGGCCGGTAAGTCGGTCCACTACAAAATCAATCGCCGTCCCAGCCAAAGTAAGAAGAGCTCCGCACGCTCCCAAGCACAAATCAAACGCCGTGAGCATGAGAAATCCTCTGTACGCGCCAAAGTTGAACATGTTTTTGCTGTGGTTAAGCTGCAGCTTCGTTTTCGAAAAACGCGATACCAAGGGGTGCAAAAGCAAATCGCAAAAATGAATATTATGTTTGCTTTGGCAAACTTGATTTTAGCTGACAGACCCTGCCTGGCGGCTTAATTGAGCTTTGCCTCGCAAGCAGATTTTGGAATGCGTCTGACCTTTTGTGGTTGGACGTTTTTCTGTTTTGGGGAAAGCTCAATTGTGCGGTGTTGCCCTAAAGAAGAATTTTGTCAATGGATAGCGGGATCAACGGCACACAGCACAAAAGCACCAAAGCCACGCGCCACGAAATGCCTACGGTAATGGCAAACAACAAAAGCGGTGCAAGCATGGCGTAAAAGAACTGCGGCAGGTGGCTGGAATAGTACAGGTCCAGCTGCTCCACGCCCTCCAGGGCAATCTGGGTCAGGCCCGCCATGCTCATGTCATCGGCAGAACGCACACCAAGGCGAACGATTTTATTGTAGACGCACTCGCGCAGATTCTTTTTGACGCTGCGACCCAGTGTGTCCTTCAAGTCCCCGACAATACGGGTGGTGGCATAGCGAACCGCCAATCCGGCACAGGCGCAGACTACTGGTACCAGAAAAACACCCGCGCTGCCGCCGTTATACTGGACAGCAAGTGCAATGGACTAGCACAGAGACGCAGTGATGCCGACATTCGCAAACAGGCCCAGCACCATCCAGCCTACACAGAAGCCGATATACTTTTTGTTGCCGCCGAGCAGGCGGAGAAGATCCTTGTCTATCATTCGATATTCCCTCATGGTTTGTTTGCGCCGGTACAAGGGCGCAAATTTCAAATTAGCGTCAACTAACCAACGGACAAAAAAATATCCGCCTGCAAACAAGCGCAAAGCGCAGCATTCATCACATACGTAAGAATGAAATGAGTTCTTTTGCAAGCTGATGTGGGTACGATTATGGCAGCCCTGTCGGAGCGTAATGAGAACAAAATGAAATCAAAACTGGGTTAGAAAAGGCTAACAACCTATTATTCTACAGATTTTTTAGCATTTGTTAAGCGGAAATAATTACACTTGCAGCATAATAGACCAGACGGCAGGAAAGAACCGTTGGATATGACAAAATAGTGGTTGGGTGACAAAGGATATAAAACGATAGGATAAAGAAGAAATGAAGCAAGATAAAAATATTCGGTGCGATGAAAGCAGTTCTAACCCCGCCAATACGGCCATAAAAATCAAGGCTGCAACACGAACAAATGATTCATAAGTGTCTAAAAATAAACAGAAGCAAAAATCGACATAAAAATAGGAACGGTATATCGCATATAAAACGGAATGCAAGAATTGACATATCGAATAGAAACTGTCTGTTTACATTGTCACATCAGGGTGATAGGATGAGGGTGCAGTGAAAAACTTCCCCCAAATGGAGAAGATGAACGGCAAAGAGGAGTGAGCAGAAAATGGAGCAGGCAGTGGTAAAGATTCTGCTGCTGGGAATCTGCGGATATGGCAGTAACTACATCAAGGAAATTTCGGAACGCGACATTCCCGGTATAAAAATCGAGGGCATCTGTGAGGTCGTTCCCAACGCCGCAGATTTGTATCCCATCATTAAAGAACAGAACATTCCGATCTATCAAACGCCTGAGGACTTCTATAAAGAACATACCGCCGATCTGGCTGTTGTCTCAACGCCCATTCATCTGCATTATTCGCAGATCGTCACCTGCCTGACGCATGGATCGAATGTGCTGACCGAAAAGCCTGTCTGCACCTCGGTAGAGGGCGCACGCAAGCTGGAACAGCTGGAAAAGGAGACCGGTAAGTTCATTTCGGTAGGGTATCAGCTTAACTACTCCCGCGATGTACTGGCTCTGAAACAGGACATTCTGGACGACCGCTTCGGCAAGCCCATCTACATGAAAGCACTGCACGCGATGCGGCGGGGTGATAAATACTACGCCCGCAACAGCTGGGCGGGGCACATTGATGTAAAGGGCTGTGCTGTGAACGACAGTCCGTTCAACAACGCCTGCGCCCACCAATTTCAAGTGATGACTTTTCTGCTGGGGGAGCGTCTGGAGCGCGCGGCCGAGTTGGCCGATGTACAGGCCGAACCCTATAAAGGAAACCCAAATGTCGACAATTTCGACACGATTACAGTACTGGCGCATACGGTATCAGGTGTGCCGCTGTGGTACGGCACAAGCCACGCCATTGTAGACAAGAAGCTGGGCCCTATAGCCGAATACCGCTTTGAGAAGGGCACGATTTACTTCGGCAAAGACTTCGGCAGTGGGCCAATAGCCGAATATGTCTACATCGGCGATACTGGCGAGCAGATCGACTATGGCCGCATCCCCAAGGGGGAGCGCCTGCAGAAATTCTACGATGCGATTGAGGCCGTGCGCACAGGGAAGCATCCTGTCTGCACTGTACAGTGCGCGATTCCTCATTTGGAGGCGGTAGAAAAAATTGCAAAGCTGCCCATTGTTTCCATTCCGGCCAAAGGTGTGGAGGATATCCGGGAAGATGATGACACATTCCACACCATTGTAGGGCTGCACGACATTTTTATCACTTGTTACAAAAACCGGGAAATGCTTTCCCAAGAAGGATTACCCGGGAATAAATAAGAAGGAGAAACACCATGAAAAAACAAAGCACCCTCAAGCGCGCACTGGCGCTTGGCATGTCGGCCACTATGGTCGGCGCTACACTGGCAGGCTGCGGCGGTTCTGCCTCCTCTACGGCAGCAACCTCTACAGAAACTGCATCGTCTGCAGCCACTGAGGCGGAAGCGACTACGGACAGTGACAAACCCTTTGCGGGCACTACGCTGACTTGGTACACCACATTGAACGGCAATGTCTCTGACAACTTCGCAAACCTTGGCGATACGCCATGGGCCAAGTATGTGGAGGAGCAGACCGGCATCACCATCGAATTCCAGCACCCGACGCAGGGGTCCGAAGCCGAGGAATTCGCCGTTATGCTGGCCTCCGGTGAGTATCCCGACATCATTGAATATACATGGACGACTTATTCTGGCGGTGCGGGTGCAGCCATCAATGATGGCGTCATCATTTCGTTGGATGACTATATGGCAGATGCCACAAACCTGTCCAAAGTCATCCAGGAACATCCTGAAATCGGTAAGATGATTAAGTCTTCCGGCGGCAACTATTACTGCTTCCCCTGTTTGCGTGGTCTGGAATCCCCTAACAAGACCGAGTTTTCCTCCGGCTTCCTGTATCGCGCTGATGCGTTGAAGAAATTGGGCTTTGATCAGGTGCCCGAGACGATTGACGAGTGGGAAGAAGTCCTGCGCGCCGCCAAGGCCGCCGGCTATAGCAAGCCGTTCACGACCCGTAAAGAGTGGGTCAAGGATGTCTGGTCTGCCGCTTACGATAACTGGGGCAGCTTCTATGTAGATGACGGTGTCGTGAAGAACGGTCTCATTGAGGACAGCCGCAAGGATTTCATCCAGAAGATGGCCGACTGGTATGCCGAAGGTCTGCTGGACAACGACTGGATGCAGGCGGATAAGAAATCCACCCAGACCGACTTCGTTTCCGGCAACTGCATCTTGGGCTACGCACCGTTCGGTCAGGGTCTCGGCAACTATACCAAGGCTATGATGGAGGCCGATCCCAACTTCAAGGAAGATTACATTCAGGCTGCTGCGCCCGTTACCTCTACCAAGGGTAAGAACGCTAAGTTCTCCAAGATGAACAACATCTATGACCAGTCCGGTGCTTCTGCAGCCATCTCCTCTCAGTGCAAAAATGTTAAGGCTGCCGTTTGGCTGCTCGACTGGCTGTACAGCGAGGAAGGTCAGATCTGCTACAACTTCGGTATCGAGGGCGAAAGCTACGAGATGAAGGACGGCAAGCCTGTCTACACCGATCTTATTATGAATAACCCCGATGGCATGAGCGTTGCACAGGCATTGGCTGCGTACACCCGTGCTTCCACCTCCGGCGCCGGTATCCAGAGCGAGGACTACATTGACCAGTATTACGCACAGGATAATCAGAAGAAAGCGCTGGAGCTTTCTATGAAGACCGACATGGGCGAGCATATGTTCCCGCCGACATCCGTTTCTGAAGAAAATCAGGATCGCTACTCCGAAATCATGAGTCAGGTTAAGACTTTGGCCGATGAGATGGAAGCCAGCTTCATCTGCGGCACCACCCCGATGAGCGAGTGGGATTCCTACCAGCAGAAGCTGAAGGATGCCGGCATTGAAGAGGCAGTCCAGATGATGCAGGAAGCATACGACACCTACATGGCAAACTGAGTTCCGATGCGATAAAGCGACAATAATATGTTAAAAATGGCATCCGGAGGAATGCTCTTTCGGATGCCATTTCCATAAGGAAACACTACGGGGTGCTGACAAGATTATGAACAGAATGACAGAGCTGCTGGAACGGATCAATTATGATCTGCCCGGGCTGAAAAAAGCAAAGATGTGCTATGCACAGGGGGATGCGGACGGCGCAATGGATGCGGTTATTGAGCATTTTCGCACACGCACAACGCCGAAGTATCTCTTTACCGCTAAGGAGATGGAGCAGTGTAAGGTCGATGGCATCCTCGAGGATGCGCAGGAGACGCTGGATCATTATATCTATGGCCACAAGTTTAACGGCGAGATCGACTGGTTCTTCAATCCGACGGAGCATACCTCCCACGATAACGAGTGGACATGGTCGCTGTACCGCCACATTTATTGGCAGCCGTTGGCCCGTGCCTACGCGTTGACAAAGGATGAAAAGTACACGAAAGAGTTCCTGCATGAAATGACCGAGTGGGGCAAAGCATGGCCTGTGACCCCCTTCATGGAAAATGAAGAGGATGCTGCAGCCAAGTACAAATTCCCCGGTCACTCCTGGCGCACCATCGAGACGGCCATGCGCATCTACACGGTCTGGCTGCCCTGTATGGAGGCGTTCCGCACCTCGCCTGCGTGGGATCGAGAGGGATGGGTAACATTCCTGACGCTGCTGTGTGACCATGCAGATTTCTTGATGACCCATTACAGCAACCACAAGAAGTCGTCCAACTGGCTGACGATGGAAAGCGGCACACTGCTGGAATGCGGCATTCTCTTCCCGGAAATCAAATCCGACTGGTTCATGACCGGCTACCGTCGGGTCATGCAGGAAGTAAAGTACTCCTTCGATAATGACGGCATCCACATGGAGCGCACCCCCATCTACCACATGGTGGCTGCGGGCGTCTACTTCCAGTGTTACCGTCTGTGCAAGCTGAATGGCATCCCTGTGCCGCCCTACATGGAGCCAACGCTGGAAAAATCCGCACAGTTTATTATGAGTCTGGTCAAGCCCGACCTGTCCACGCCGATGATCGGCGACGCGGATCGGGATGATCTGACGACCCGCCGCTGCGATACCTCGCTGTACGAGGGTATGAACCTGACATTCGACCCCTACGATTTGAACGAGATGCGTGCGTACTTCCGTACCTGGTACGAGGAAACGGGTCGCGAGGACTTCCGTTTTATGGCCACCGCGGGCAAAGAGGGCACACCGCCTGCACAGCGCAACTACAAGTACATCCCGGCGGGTATCTATGTTATGCGCACAGGCTGGGGTCCGGAGGACAGCTACTTCCATGTACACGGCATCCAGCTCGAGCGTGGTGAGGTCAGCTCGCACTCCCACAACGACACGGGCCATGTGGAGATTCACGCCAGGGGCGAGGACATCCTGACAGACTCGGGCCGTTACATCTACAACAGCTCCTGCTGGAAGGATTGGCGGCACTACTTCCTGTCCGCCAAGGCTCACAACACGCTCTATGTGGATGACCACGAGATGGGTACCGTTCCCGGTGTTACCCGCACCCGCGGTGTGCGCGCCTATCTGCACGCCTTTGAGGAAAACGAGCAGTATCAGCTTATCGACATTTCCCACAACGGCTATGACTTCATGGATGACCCAATGTTCCACCGGCGCCGCGTCGTGCGCCTGCCTGATGATATTTATGTCATTGAGGACCGTGTAACTGGCATCTGCAGGGAAGACCATGACATCCGCCTGTATTATAATTTTGCGTTTGGCCATCTGGATGGAGAAAACGGCAAGTTTGACTATACCTCCCAAAAGGGACGCGGGTATACGATGACCGTACAGGCTGACAAGAAACTCGATTTTGAAATCCTTGAGGGCAGCGAGAATCCCATCGGTGGGTGGATCAGCTACGGTTACGCATGGCGCAAGCCCATCCCGCAGCTGATCGCCAAGCATAGCGGTAAAGCACCAATCCACTTTATTACAGTGCTGGCCCCGGAGGGAACCAAGGCTGAAACTGCCATCAATGGTGATGCCGCCATGGTCACGCTGGCTGGTGGCAAGGTATTGACACTGACAGAGAATGCGGTAGAACTGCATTGAGAAAGGAGCCTGCAAGATGAGATACGGTATCTGTACCGGCATCGAAAATGCCGGGCTTGTAAAAAAATTGGGCTATGACTACATTGAGCTTTCGGTGACAAAGACCATGGGCCTTGACCCTGCGGCGTACGCTGCAGGCAAGAAAGCGCTGGAGGAGAGCGGAATCGAGGCTGAGTGCTTCAACATTCTGTTCCCCAAAACGATGAATTTTGTTGATGGTAAGACAACGAACCTTGATGCGTTGGAAGCTTATCTGGAAAAGGCAATGGCAATGATTGCCGATCTACATGGTAAAGTGGTCGTGTTCGGTAGTGGCAAGTGCCGTACATGCCCGCCGGAGGTCAAGTATTTGGACGCTTACGAGAACCTTGTCAAAGCCTGCCGACTGACGGGTGAAATCGCAGGAAGGTACGGCATCAGGGTGGTCATCGAGCCGCTGAGCCGAAAAGAAACCAATATGGTCTGTACCGTGACCGAGGGTGCATTACTGCAGAAGGATGTGGCCAACGAGAATGTAGGATTGCTGGCCGACTACTTCCATATTTGCGCCAACCACGATGACATCAACAGCATCGCAACCATCAAGGACTTTGGGCATATCCATATTGCGTCCGGCAATGGCCGGCGTTATCCGCTGCCCGGCGATGGCGAAAACTATGGCGAGCTTTTTGCTGCTCTGCACACTGCGGGTTACAACGACCGAATGAGCATCGAAGGCAAAACAGAGAACATCGAGCAGGACGGTGCGGCCGCCCTTGCTTACTTAAAACAGTTGGAGGCGCAAAACAATGGCTGATAAAGTAAAACTCGGTATCATCGGCTACGGTCATATTGGCAGCCAGCATGGCCGCGCGATTCGGGACGGAAAGTGTCCGCAGGTCAATCTGACAGCGGTCTGCGACATTGACCCCGCCCGTCTTGAACTGGCAAAAAAGACGAACGGTGAGGACATTCAGACATTTACCGATGCATCCGAGCTGATTCATTCCGGCGCGTGCGAGGCTGTCATCATTGCAGTGCCGCATTACCTGCACCCCTCGATGGCCATAGAGGCTATGGAGACAGGCCTGCATGTCATTGTAGAAAAGCCCGCGGGCGTCTACACCAAGCAGGTCGAGGAAATGAACGCTGTTGCGGCCAAACACCCGGAGCTTGTCTACTGTATGGACTTCAATCAGCGCACGAACCCGCTGTACAAAAAGGTCAAGGATCTCATCGACAGCGGTGATTTGGGTGAGATGACCCGCGTTATTTGGATCGTTACGGATTGGTACCGCTCGCAGAGCTACTATGATCAGGGCGGCTGGCGTGCTACTTGGGATGGCGAAGGCGGCGGCGTGCTGCTGAACCAGAATCCCCACAATCTTGATTTATGGCAGTGGATGTGCGGCATTCCTAAGCGCGTAAAATCACAGGTATACTACGGAAAGCACCGCAATATCGAGGTCGAAGACGATCTTTATGCTCTTGTCGAATACGAAAACGGTGCGACAGGCTGCTACATTACGACAGTAGGGGATGCCCCCGGTACAAATCGTTTGGAAATTGACGGGACAAATGGTAAAATTGTAGTAGAAAATAACGAGCTTACCTTCTACCGTCTGCGCATTCCGGAACCGGAATTCAACGCCACCTACAAAGGTGGTCTTGGCAAACCGGAAGTGTGGGAGTGCAAGATTCCCATCAAGGGCACCTACACCTCCCATCCCGGCATTATCAACAATTTCTGTGACTGCATCCTGAAAGGTGCAAAGCCCATTGCCCCCGGCGCCGAGGGCATCCGCGGCTTGCAGATCTCCAACGCTATTCATCTTTCCAGTTGGCTGAACGGCGAATGGGTCAACATCCCCGTGGACGGGGAACTGTTCCTTGAAAAACTGCAGGAGCATTGCAAGGAACCGGTCACAAAATAACAGTTGCCCGCAGCAGAAGCTAAGCCGAAGAAACGGAGTATACAAACGTGGCTGAAAAGAAAAAGTGGGCCCCCACAAAAATGTTTTGGCAGTGGTGCCTTTCCTATCTGCTGATTTCTGTTATTGCCCTGACGCTGCTTTTGGCATCCGGGTACAGATATCTTGATGTGCTGCGGGACAATTTGGAATACACGAACGGCATCCAACTGGATATGACGCGGGTCTGGCTGGATCAGAAGGTTAAGCTGCTGCGCAACATCACGGCAAAGGAGAGCAGCACAGCGGCCATTGAGGCCGTACGTCAGGTGGATGACTATGAGGATATTCCACGGTATGATTACTACATGCTTACGAGGAAAATCTCTACAGATGTCATCAACTACGGTATTGGGGATGCATACTTTCTCTATTTTCCGTCCACGGATGCGATAGTATCCAACACGAAATACGGGCAAAGCCGTCGATTTTATGACCTTGTGCTGGAGGCTTATGACATCAGCTATGAGGATTGGATGGAAATATTGAAGCAGGACTTAGTGACAACGCGGGTATTTCAACCTGTTGTACAGGGCAAGGATAGCAAAAACTATCTGGTTCTGATGCGTCCGCTGAACATCACAAGCCGAGAGCCTGATAAGGCAGTGGCGGTTATGATCGTTGATTTAGAGGATCTGTTCAAGGCCTCTGATTGGCTGAATAACGATACACTGTGTATCAATGACCGCAACAACGGTGTGCTGGTTGCTAACCATGAACTCCCTGAGGCAACGGAAAATGCTGTCACAGAGCTGATTAAAAGCAGCGGAAGCCGTAAGTTTGACGAAGCGGCCCATATAACGAGCAAGGAAGAATACATTTCAATCATTTCTTCCACTTACGAAAACTGGGATATTGCAGTCATTCTGAAGGAACAGGCTTTTGCATCGAAAATCATTGATATACAGAAGCTTTTGGCTGTTGTTGTCATCATCTATCTGCTGTTGACGGTAGCAGTTATTGCCAATAGCGCAGCCAAGCGTTATTTGAAGCTGCGCAATATTGTGCAGGTGCTGCACCGCGGCAATGCGGCTGACACGGAGGAAAATCTGACCGATGCCTTCGCCTATATTGACAGCCGCGTACAGAAGCTTGTGCAGGATAATGTCGAAAGCTCCGATCTCATTGAACAGCAGCGCACCGCAATGCTGTGTGAGCAGTTTCACGCGATGATAACGAACGCAGATGCGGCAAACGAGGCCGATACAGACCGGCTGGAAAATCTCGGCTTCCCGATCCACAGGGCAAAACAGTATTATCTCTTGGCCTACCGTCTGCAGAAGCAGGATCTTGCAAATGAGAAGGATCCTGACAAAATATACGAGATGCAGTGGTTCATACTCCAGAATGTAACCAGAGAGAATCTTACGAGCCGCAGCCTTGAGAACCTTTGCTTCCGTGAGGGCGGCACGCAGCTTTACATTATCTGGACCGAGAAGGAAGACCCGGAGATGCTTGAAAGCATTTTGTGGAGTTATGAATACTGCCGCAGCTTTTTGGCCCAGCATTTTGAGTTCCGATACGATATTGCCGTCAGCGGTGGGCACACCGGCATTGACGGTGTATATAAAGCTTACCGTGAGGTATGCCGTGTTTACCAATACCAGCAGCGCACGCAGGATACCGGAACGATATTCTATAGTGACCTGAAGGTACAGCCCAGCGACACGACAGTGCGCTACCCGGTTGAAACGGAGAACAAGCTGCATCTGGCTGTACGCAGCGGTGATGAAGGCGAGGCCTGTACACAGATTCAAGCGTTGATGCGCCAAAATCAGGAAAACTACTTGAGCCCCGCAGGCATGCAGTTCCTGGTGGGAAAGATCATGTCGACCATCGTGCGTGCGGGCGAACAGCGGAGCGATGATCCAGAGCTGGCCGAAAATCAAAATCGCGTCATGGAGGCCGCCCGCCGTGGCAGCACCGAGGCGATGGAGCAGGCGCTTTGCCGGTTGGCAGGCACAGTCTGCCAAGCAGTACGTGCCTCCGAACAGGAGGCGGCAGCGGATGAAAAAGGCCGCCTGTATCTGGAGATGCGGGACTACATTGAGGCTAACTATTCGGATGCTACGCTGAATGTAAATGCACTCTCAGAGCATTTCGACCGTCCTGCTCCGTTCGTCTCCCGCTATTTCAAAGAGATGAACGGTACGAACCTGACCCAGTATATTCACAAAGTGCGCTTAGAGCATGTGAAAGAAAAGCTGCTGCAGGACGAAAAATTAGAGACGATCGCCATCACCTGCGGGTTTGGCAGTCTGCGCAGCTTCCTGCGTATCTTCAAACAATATGAGGGTGTAACTCCTACCCAATATAGGGAGCTGCACAGCAAAAAGGAAGAAACAACCAATGAAAACATTTAAAACGGCAGTTATCGGCTGTGGTATGATCTCCAAAAATCATTTCAAGGCCTTGAAAAATGTCGAGAACGCCGAGTGTGTTGTCGCCTGTGATATTCGCCCAGAGCGTGCCGCAGCCGCCGCAGAAACCTACGGCATCCCACACACGGAGACAGAGTATCACAGGGTATTGGATAACCCGAAAATCGATGTTGTACACATCTGCCTGCCCCACTATCTGCACGCGCAAGTTGCCATAGAAGCCATGGAGCATGGTAAGCATGTGCTTTGCGAAAAGCCAATGGCGCTGGATCCCGCCGATGCCGAAAAGATGATCGAAGTCCGCGACCGCACGGGCAGGACGCTTGGCATCTGCTTCCAGAACCGTTACAACGATTCGTCCAGGTATATGCGCAGCCTGATGGATTCGGGCAGGATGGGCAAGGTTCTGGGGGCACGGGGCGCTGTGTTCTGGAACCGAAACCCCGAATACTATACCGAATCTGATTGGCGCGGTACCTTGGACAAGGAGGGCGGCAGCGCACTGGAAAATCAGGCAATCCACACATTTGATCTGATGCAGTGGCTCACAGTGCCGATCAAGACTGTGGAGGCAAGCTGCTCCACCAAGCGTCACAAGGGCGTCATTGAGACAGAGGATACCTGCGATGTCTTTATGACCGGCCCCAACGGCGAGCGGCTCGTCTTTTTCTGCACGAACTGCTATGTGAAAAATGCCCCCGTGGAGTTAGAAATCGTCTGCGAGAATGGCAGTATCCGCATGGTCGGCAACCTTGTCACTACTGAACTGGACGGCAAGACAGAGACGAAGGATTTCTCCTCCGGTACGGTGTTCGGCAAGGATTATTGGGGCAGCGGTCACGGGTTCCTTATTGAGGATTACTACACTAAGCTGGCGGCAGGGGAACGGTTCCCTGTCAGTGGTGAGGAAGCGATTGTCAGTACTAGGCTTCTCCACGCGGTTTATTCTTCCGCTAAAAATCACGAGGTCATCCGCCTTGACACAAAGGAGAATCAAGCATGAGCACAAAGAGCAAAGCCGCGGCGGCCGAAGAAAAAAAGCCGATCACCTTAAGCTCGGAGCATGTGCCCCTAAGCTACCGCATCAAAAAAGATCTGCAGCGCAACGGCATGATCTATGCGATGCTTATTCCGGTGCTGGTCTACTATGCCATCTTTAAATTCGGGCCGATGTTCGGTCTGTACATCTCTTTCATCGACTACAAGCCCGCCAGAGGCATTTTTGGCAGCAAGTTTGTCGGCCTCAAATGGTTCAAGTCTTTCTTCTCTGACTATTACTTCGGCCGTCTGCTCATCAACACCGTGCGCATTGCGGTGGCGGATTTGCTGACCTTCCCGCTGCCTGTCATTCTGGCGCTGCTTATCAACGAGCTGAAAAACAAGAAATTCTCCAAGACAGCGCAGACGCTTCTGTATGTGCCGCACTTTATCTCCACAGTTGTTATCTGCGGTATCGTTATCACGCTGACGAGCTCCACCGGCGCCATTACCGAGGTGCTGCACAACTTTTTCGGCATCAAAGAGCAGGCGCTGCTAAATAACCCGTCCAACTTCCTGCCGATCTACATTCTGACAGAGCTTTGGCAGACGCTTGGCTGGAACTCCATCATCTATCTGTCGGCCCTTTCCGGCATAGATCAGGAACTGTATGATGCGGCCAAGGTCGATGGCGCGAACCGTTGGCAGCAATGCCTGCATGTCACGCTCCCCGGCATTGCGCCTACCATCGTCATCATGCTGATTTTGAAGATGGGTAAGATCTTCAATGTCGGTTATGAGCGCGTTATGCTGCTGTACAACCCCGCAATTTATAATACCGCCGATGTCATCAACACCTATGTTTACCGTAAAGGTCTGATTGATGCACAGTTCAGCTATAGTACGGCGGTTGGCATGTTCAACTGCCTTGTCAGCTTCGCACTGGTCATGATCACTAACAAGATCAGCCAGAAGGTCAATGGCAGCGGTCTGTGGTAAGGAGGATACGATCATGGCGAATACAAATACCAAAAACGCACCGCGCGGCACCAAGATCAAGGAATCCTTCGGAAGCCGGCTGTTTGATATCGTGGATATACTGATCGTCTGCTTGTTGCTGGCCTGCGTGCTGATCCCGCTGATCCACATCGTGGCGGCATCCTTCAGCAACCCGTCGCTCTTCGTAGGGCATAAGGGCATTCTACTCTGGCCGGAAGGCTTTTCTCTTGCATCGTATCAGGCTGTGTTCAAGAATACCTTCCTCTGGACCGGCTACGCAAACACTCTGTTTATTGTTATCGTAGGTACGGTTCTCAATGTTCTTCTCTCGATGGTTGCGGCCTACTGCCTGTCCCGCAAGCATGTGGCGGCCGGTCCCACCATTATGAAACTGCTTGTCTTTACGATGTATTTCAGCGGCGGTATGATCCCGCTGTACCTGGTTGTCAAGGGCGTTGGACTTTACAGCTCCCGCTGGGCACTGATCCTGCCTACATTGGTCGATACCTACAACCTCATCATTATGCGCACCGCCTTTGCGGGTGTGCCTGACTCCCTGGAAGAATCCGCCAAGCTGGACGGCGCCAACGCGTGGACGATCCTGTGGCGTATCATGGCCCCGTTGGTAAAGCCTACGGTTGCTGTCATCACACTGTACTACGCGGTCAGCCATTGGAACTCCTGGTTTAATGCCATGCTGTTCCTGCGCGATAAGACCCAGTACCCCCTGCAGCTGATCCTGCGCCAGATCCTCATCCAGAATGACACGGCCGACATGACCGCCGGTGCGGATTACCTCGTGAGCGAGACAATCCAGTACGCGACTGTTGTGGTTGCCACACTGCCTATCCTCTGCATTTATCCGTTTGTTCAGAAGTACTTTGTCAAGGGTGTTATGATCGGCGCCATCAAGGGCTAATCTGCACAGTAAAAAGGAGAAATTACCATGCGCGTACCTTATGAGAAAATGTATAACGAATTTGTGCGGGTTCTGCTGAAGTACGGCTTTGACAAGGAGAAAGCGGAAATCTCCGCCAAGCTCTACGCCGATGCAAGCCGTGACGGTGTATACACCCACGGTCTGAACCGCTTTCCGAAATTCATCAAGAGTATTCATGATGGTATTGTGGACATCCACGCCGAGCCTGTGCTGAAGGAGAGCTTTGGTGCATTTGAACGGTACGACGGCTGTCACGGACCCGGCAACCTGAACGCCTACGCCTGCACGAAGCGTGCTATTGAGTTGGCCAAGCAGAACACCATCGGCTGTGTGGCGCTGGCTAATACCAACCACTGGATGCGCCCGGGCAACTACGGCCTGATGGCGGTTGAGCAGAATTGCATCGGTGTTTTTTGGACGAACACCGTGCCCAATATGCCGCCGTGGGGCGGGCGTGACGCACGCCTTGGCAACAACCCCATTACACTGGCCATACCCCACGGGGATACGCCCGTGTTGGTGGATGTGGCTATGTCGATGTTCTCCTACGGTAAGCTGGAGGTCTATAAGCGCAGCGGCAGACCGCTGCCTGTGGACGGTGGTCTGAACAAGAATCAGCAGCCCACGAGGAACGCTGCCGAGATCCTTGAAACACATGAGAGCTATCCCATTGGTTATTGGAAAGGCTCTGGTCTGAGCTTGGCGCTTGATCTTATCGCGTCCGCGCTGGCGGGCGGTCGTACAACCCGTCAGGTCGGGGAGTTGCCGCTGGAAACCGAACTGAGTCAGGTGTTTATCTGCATCAATCTGGACAGCCTGCCCGATAAGGAGAATATTGCTGCCAATGTTGAGGCAACGTTGCGCGATATGGAGACCTCTACCCCTGTGGAAGAGGGACGCCCGGTTCATTTCCCCGGCGCGCACATGGCCGAGGTCCGCAGCGACAACATGGAGAACGGTATCCCTGTCGAGGATGCGATCTGGCAGCAGGTGCTGGCACTGTAAAGGGAGGTGCGCGGTATGATCATACCGGGACTGGTATCGGCAACATTCAAAACAGAAAGCCCCGATTTTGTGCTGGCGGCACTGAAAAAAGCCGATCTTCATGCGGTGGAATGGTCGGAAAACTGGCATATCCCGGCGGGGAATGCCGCGCTGGCCCGTGACCTGCGGGAGCGGACCCTTGCGCAGGGTGCCGAGATTGCGGCCTACGGTTCATACTATCGCTTGGGCCAGAACAGCGACCCCGCCAAAGATTTTTTGCCCACGCTGCAGAGTGCTGCAGCATTGGGCGCGCCGCTCATTCGCATCTGGGGTGGCGGCACAGCATCGTCAGAGCTGGATGCAGATACACGCAAGGAGTTGGCGACCGAGGCAAAGACCGTCAGTGATATGGCGGCATCGGAGGGCATCAAGGTTGCCCTGGAATGGCACAAAAACACCGTCACCGATACGAATGAATCGGGCCTGTCCTTTTTAGACGAAGCTGCCGCAGATAATCTCTACTGCCTGTGGCAGCCCACTGTAGCGCTGAATATGGACGAGCGGTGTGCGGGGCTGGATATGCTCGAAGCCCGCGGCCGTTTGCTCAACCTGCATGTCTACTACTGGCTGGAAGGCAAGCGCCGCCCGTTTGTGGAAGGTCTTGACGAATGGCGGCGGTACTTACAGCATGTCAACCGCAACGAAAAACGCTACGGTCTGCTGGAATTTGTGTTGGACAACACCGAGGAGCAGTTTCTGGAAGACGCCGCTCAATGGAAGCGGCTTTTGCAGGAAACGGCGATGAACTGAAGAGGAGAAAAGCAAAATGGCAGATTTATATGTAAAGAAATTTGATATGATCAATCCCTTTGTTGTGGCATCGAGCCCCGCAACGCAGGGCGCGCTGAATGTTTTGAAGAGCGCTAAAATGCGGCCCGGTGCCATTGTGCTGCGCAACTATGGCCACGGTTCGGGCGGCGGCAGCTTTATCGGCCCTGACTCCAAGGCAATGTTCGGCGGAGAGATGGCCATCCACAGCCATGCTGTGGGCCGTCAAATCCCAGACAGTGTCGACACGCTGGAAAAATATTGTGAGGAAGTTCACAAAATCAAGAGGGAGATGGACTCTGACATCAAGCTGTGGGTGTCTGTCGGCCATTATAGCGACATCGTCAAGGGCGGTGATTGGGAGAAAAACTGGGCGCATCAGGCGGAGGAGCTCGCTCTCGCGGGTGCGGATGCCATTGAATTGCATTTCAATACCCCGGGCGTTGCAGTGGCAAAGGACCGTACATTTGCTTACCATCAGCTGCTCCGCCATTCCATCGAATTGATGAAAAAGACAGTACCCAATATGCCAATCATGGCCAAGCTTGCCATCGAGTCCACCGACGCGCTGACCTCCATGCGAATTGCCGAGGCAGCCGGCGCTGCAGCTGCAGGTCCAACCGCCCGTTGGAAGGGTTATTACATGGATCTTGACTGGCGCGGCACCGAGGCACGCCCCGGTGCTGGCTACGGCGGCACGCAGGCCACCCCGTTGGTGTGCTACTCCATCGCCGAGGCGCGCACCGCAGGTGTGAAAATTCCTCTCTACGGCGGTGGCGGCGTTTTCAACTACGAAAACGCAGCGCGTATCCTGATGGCAGGCTCTGAGATGGTGCAGCTGGGCGCCCTGGCCTGTGCCGGCGGCACGATGGCCTGTAAGAAGCTTATCAGCGATCTGAACCGCTGGATGGACGAGAACGGTTATGCCGACATGGATTCTCTTGTCGGCGACAGCTTGAAGCTGTTCCAGATGGATGCCGATTTTACGAAAAAGCGTCAAAATAAGCTGGCCGATGCCTACCAGACCGCCGACGCTGACCGAACCAAGTGTATCGGCTGCGGTCGCTGCGAGGATGTCTGCTGGCATCAGGGCATCGAGATCAAGGAGCGCAAGGCCTACAAGACCGATAAGTGCATCGGCTGCGGCTACTGCTTCCAGGTCTGCCCGACACAGGCACTCTATGTGGATAAGAAGGGTATTCTCCGTTCCGCCTTTGAGGAAGCGGGCATCCGGCGGGGTAACAAGTAACAAAGGCATTGCTGTCAGGCTGTCCCAGAATCAACGACCTGCCCCGGTGTACCACCGGTCGGCTGCTGCAATTCATCCAAAAATGACTATGGCGCAGCATGTGCAAGCTACGGCTGCACAGCTGCGCCGATTTTTGTAAGGAGATACAAAAATGACACCTTTTGATACAGCCCTGAAAGCCGACCTGCAGACCCTGCAGCACACGGTTGAATATGAGGGTCAGAACTTCCGTGAGCGCGATGCTGACGGTAATACACTGCTGCACTGCGCCGTGCGTTCGGGCAGCCTTGCAAAAGTGGCTTACCTGACAGACTTTCTCGCACTGGATCCGCTGGAGGCGAACCTTTCGGGCATCACGCCCTTGGACTTGGCTCTGCAAGACGGCCTTGATGAAATTGCTGCGTACCTTGCAAATAAGGCGGGCGTTGATCCCACGCGAATCATTCACAACCCTGTACGGCGCGGCTTTTACCCGGATCCGTCGTGGATCCGCGTGGGCGAGGACTATTACATGGTCAACTCGTCGTTCAGCTTTTTCCCGTGTATTCCGATTTCCAAGTCCCGCGATTTAGTACACTGGACGACTGTCGGCTACGCCATTACAAACCCGGACTGGGCCAGAGTGGCGCGGTCCGAAGGCGGGCGCGGCTATTGGGCGCCTGATATATCCTACGATGCAGTGTCCAAGCATTATTTTATTACGGCTACCTACCGCGGCAACGAGGACGACGCGGAGCCGCGCTGTCAGATGGTCGTCAGTGCCGAGCGACCCGAGGGTCCCTACGGTGAGCCTGCGTGGATCCATGAGGACGGTATAGACCCGTCCATCCTCCACGATGACGATGGACGGCATTATATGCTGTTCAATCGCAGCGTCCGCATGGCGGAGCTGACGCCCGACTGCCGCGCCATGCGCGGCCCCGCACGGCTGATCTGGGGAGGAGATCTCAAGAACAAGACCGAGGGTCCCCAGCTTATGAAGCATGACGGATATTACTATCTGCTTGCCGCCGAAGGGGGAACGGGTGCAGGACATCGCATTTCGGCGGCACGCAGCAAAAATGTGTGGGGCCCTTATGAAAACTGTCCCTATAACCCGATTCTGCGCCAGGATGACGCGTGCGGCTATCTGCAGAACTGCGGCCATGGCAAGCTGCTGCAGGCTGCTGACGGACGGTGGTTTCTATGCTTCCTCTGCCTGCGCCGCAATTCAGATGGCACGGCCCCTATGGGACGGGAAACTTCGATTGCAGAAGTGACTTGGACGCCTGATGGCTGGCCTGTGGCCGCTTATGGCCGCCGCCCCCGAGCTGTGTTGAATATGCCTTTTTCTGAAGAGATTCCTACTTTAACCCCGGTAGGCATAACCAGATGGAAGGGCGAAGAATGGATTACCCAGCGTGCGTTGGATACCGCGAATTTTACCGTGGAAAAAGATGCCTTGACACTGTGTGGAAACGGCCTTGACCTGTGCGACAGGAAGATGCAGGGGCTGCTTCTCGTCCGCCAGCAGGAACGCGCGTTCACTGCGGAAACAGCGCTGGAAATCCCCGCTGCAGGTACTGCAGGGCTGACCTGTTACTACGATGAGCACAGCTATTTAAAATTCGGCATTGGGCCGGAGGGCCTTTTACTAGAGGAATACGCAGGATATGAGGTGGTTTCAAGGCAAACAGCACCGTTGCCTGCTAGTACATCTCATGTTCGTTTGCGCGTTACGGCAGCGGATGGGCAACGACATTTTGCGATACAGGATAGAACAGACTGGCACACGCTTTGGAGCATCCCTGAACCACGCTACCTGACCAGTGAGGGCTTACAGTGCGGAAAACGGTTCACAGGGGCTATGGTGGGCCTGTATGTCCACGGCGCATCTGCAGTCCGCTTTGCCGATTGGGTTGCAGTGTGGCCCCACCCCGAAGAAAAGAGGTAATACAATGCCACAAGAAAAATTCCACTATAAATCGTTAGAAGAAGTCAAACAGCGCGCCGCAGAGCTGGGTGTTGACCTGCCCTTTGCAGCCGACACCCACGCGCTGGCACAGCCGCTGACCGTGCGTAATATTACCTTCCCGAACCGTCTGGGCATCGCGCCCATGGAGGGCGCGGACTCGACGCCCGAAGGCGCACCCACCGAGTATACGACCCGCCGCTATGTCAACGAGGCTATCGGTGGCAGCTCGGTCATCTGGTTCGAGGCAATCTCCATTGTGGAGGAGGGACGATCCTCCCAGACGCAGCTGCTGCTGACCCGCGACACGCTGGACGAGTTCAAGAAGATGACCACCGCCGTCAAGGAGGCGGGCCTCAAGGCCAACGGCTATGCGCCGTATTTGATCATGCAGGCCAACCACAGCGGCCGCTACTCTAACCCCGGCAACAAGCCTGCCCCGATGATCGCCTACCGCCACCCAATTCTGGAGCAGTACCGCGCCGCGGATGACTCCTGCATCGTGACGGACGATTACCTGAAAGGGCTGGAAGAAAGGTTCGGCGAGGCAGCCGCCTTTGCCAAGGAAGCAGGCTTTGACGCGGTGGACATCAAGAGCTGCCACGGCTACCTGCTGGCAGAGCTGGCATCCGCCTACAACCGCCCCGGCGAGTACGGCGGCAGCTTTGAAAACCGCTTCCGCCTGCTGAAAAACGGCATCCGCGCCGCCAAGGTGTACGAGGACGACAGCTTTATGGTCACGGCGCGCGTCGGCATCTACGACGGCTACGCCTACCCGTGGGGCTTCGGTGTCAGTCCGGAGAGCGGCATGACGCCCGATTTGACTGAACCCATCCGCCTGGTGCGCGATTTGCACAACGAACTGGGTCTGAATATGGTCAACCTGACGATGGGCAACCCCTACGCCACCACCCATGTGACCCGCCCCTTCGATTTTGGCAAGTATGAACCGGACGAACATCCGTTTGTTGGCCTGTCCCGCATGATCCACGGCATTGGCGCAGTGAAAAAGGCGGTGCCGGAAATGACGGTTTGGGCATCTGCACCTACTTACCTGCGAGCCTATGCTGATCTGTTCAGCGCAGGCGCGGTCGAGCAGGGCCTGTGCGATGGTATGCTGTTCGGCCGCATGGCCTTTGCTGACCCGGATTTCGCCAACGAGATCGTCAAAAATGGCCGCATCGACCCTAAGCGGGTCTGCCTGACCTGCGGCAAGTGCGGCGATTTGATCCGCGCACACAAGCCCACGGGCTGTGTCATCCGCGATGCTAAGACCTTTATGCCGTTCTACAAGGAATTTTTGGAGATCAAGAAGACTCAGCCTGCGAACTTCCGCGGCTGATGGAGAGGGTGTACTTATGAAAAAAACTGCCATCGTCACCGGGTCCAGCCGCGGCATCGGCTTTGCCATTGCCAAGCAGCTGGGGCTGGATGGATACAATATTGTTATGGTCGCCACCGGCCCACAGGAGAAAAACCAGCATGCGCTGGATGAGCTGAAAGCGATGGGCATTGACTGCGCCTATGTGCAGGCGAACATCGGCTGCACCGATGACCGCAAAAAAATTCTGGACGCCGCGCTGGCTGCCTTTGGGCGAGTGGACGTGCTGGTCAACAATGCAGGCGTTGCTCCCAAAGTCCGCGCCGATTTGCTGGATATGAGCGAGGAAAGCTTTGACTATGTTGTCGGCATCAACACCAAGGGCAATATGTTCCTGACGCAGCTGGTGGCCAAGCAGATGATTTCGCAGGAACCTGTCGATGGCCGCAAGGGCGTCATCGTCAATGTGTCGAGCTGCAGCTCGGTGGTGTCCTCCACCAACCGCGGTGAATACTGCGTGTCCAAGGCGGGTATCTCGATGCTGACAACGCTCTACGCCGACCGCCTTGCGTCGGAGGGCATCCTTGTCAACGAGGTGCGCCCCGGCGTTATCGCCACCGATATGACCAGCAAGGTGCAGGGCAAGTATGATGCCTTGATTGAAAAGGGCACCTTCCCCATCGCCCGTTGGGGCACGCCGGAGGATGTGGCCGGGGCCGTCAGCCTGTTGTGCAGCGACCGTCTGCGCTACACCACCGGCAACTACATTGATGTGGATGGCGGCTTCCATATCCAGCGCCTGTAAGGGAGCAACGAGATGGAAAACGAAATTTTCCGCGCCGGAAATTACACCGCCAAGGTCGTCCGCTGCAACACGGCCATCGTGGGCAGCGGCGCAGCGGGCTTCAACGCCGCCGACCGCCTGTGGCAGCTGGGGCAGCATGACATCGTCCTCGTCACCGAGAACCGCGTCGGCGGCACCAGCCGCAACACCGGCAGCGACAAGCAGACCTACTATAAGCTGACCCTGTCCGGGGGCGACCCCGACAGCGTGCGCGAGATGGCCGACACACTGTTTGCGGGCCGCTGCGTGGATGGTGACATTGCTTTGTGCGAGGCCGCGCTCTCGACCCAGTGCTTCCTGAAGCTGGTCGAGCTGGGCGTGCCGTTCCCCCGCAACCGCTACGGCGAGTACATCGGCTACAAGACCGACCACGACCCGCGCCGCCGTGCGACGAGCGTAGGCCCCTACACCAGCAAACAGATGACCGAGTGCCTGGAACGCGCTGTGCTGGCCAAGGGCGTACCTATACTGGACAAGACGCAGGTCATCAAAATTCTAGCGGATAGCGGCACGGTATGCGGCCTGCTCTGTCTGAACACGGCTGCGCAGGACGCCGCCGATCGCTTTACGTTGATTCGATGCAAAAATGTTATCTGGGCTACCGGCGGCCCGGCAGGCATGTATGCCGACAGCGTCTACCCGTTCAGCCAGTATGGGGCTACCGGCCTTGCACTGGAAGCAGGCGCACGCGGCAAAAACCTGACCGAATGGCAGTACGGCCTTGCATCGGTCGCGCTGCGGTGGAATGTCTCCGGCACCTACATGCAGGTGCTGCCGCGGGTCTACTCCACGGCGGCGGACGGCAGTGACGAGCGGGAGTTCCTGATGGACTTCTTCTCCGATGTCCACGATATGCTGAGCAACTTGTTCTTGAAAGGCTACCAGTGGCCGTTTGATGTGCGTAAAATTGCTGACGGCAGCTCGATCATCGACA
>ERZ773103.1270-NODE-1270-length-27165-cov-3.688934_pt1 | contig 27165 bp, 27 predicted proteins | sample MGYA00511118_ERZ773103 | MGnify/ENA primary metagenome ERZ773103 (study PRJEB29015, sample SAMEA2737821) | human gut metagenome | biome: human gut; feature: human-associated habitat; material: faeces | place: China | collected 2012 ... | reverse complement strand
ATCAGGATATTGTCAATCCCCATCTTCTCACGTACCAGTTTGGCCATATATTCGGCCTCTTCCAGGCAATCTCCGTGCGTGATCATAATGATATCATTCTCTGTATCCTTTGCCTGCGACGCTGCTTTCTCGACGAGCTTATGAATCGATTTCTTACGACCTCTCACCTGCCCAACCATCTCAAGTGCTCCGTTATTATCTACCCGCAGTATCGGCTTGATCTGCACCAAAGTTCCAAGAACCGCAACCGTCTTTGATACACGACCGCCACGATGCAGATGATTCAGATCATCCACTGTAAAATTGTGGCATACCTTTAACTTGTGCGTCTCTGCCCACTCAGCAGCTTCTTCGATCGACATACCTTCTTCTCTTCGCTTTAACACATAATATAGAAGAAGTCCCTCTCCCATACATGCACAAAGCGTATCAACAACGATAATCTTTCTATCCGGATACTCTTCTTTTAACTCTTCCGCAGCCAATCGCATACTGTTACATGTTCCGCTGAGTGCTGATGAAAAAGCAAGATGTAGCACATCTTTTCCTTCTTTCAGATAAGGCTCTAACGCTTCTCTTGCCTCTTCTGGATTTATCTGTGAAGTTACCGGCAACTTTCCTTCTCTCATCAACTGAAAAAATTCTTTGGATGTATATCCGGACATATCCGGAAATGTATTGCCATCTATTGTATATTTAAGTGGAATTACTGGGACCTGCCTCTCTTGTAGCCACTCTTTCGGCAGATCTACGGTACTATTTACTGTAATTACATAATCGCTCATGATTTACCCCTCCAAGCTTTTGTTTGCCATCATCATAGCACTTTTTTCTTCCTTATTCAAATATAATACGATTTCTTAACACTTATGATACATCTCTAATTTTCCAAGCTTTTTTGCTTCCGCCAGCACTTCTTTTATCCGCTCATTGCACATTCCGGTAACCGTTCCCGCATCAATGACTCGGTCGCAGCTTCGTACCATTTGTAATGCCTGGTCATAAATCTGATCACTGATTGGCTGAAATGGCTTTTCTTCGATCACATTTACCGCAAGTATCTTTGCAAGCCTGTAATCCACATCATTACTACATAAGATTCCTGCCGAAAAAGGTATTCCTCTTCTTCGAAGTTCACGGTACACCGGGACTCCATTTCCACAGTTAGAGATTACAAAGACTTCCGGTTTACCTTTCACGCCTGGGAGCTCAATACTTCCAAATACCGGATCAAAATACCCTCGTTCAACTTCATATAGTTCCTGTATGATTTTTTCGTTAAATATCTCCTCCGGTGTACCAAAATGAGCAATCGTTTCTCCCTTTACGCATATAATTTTATCGGATACTTTCTGTGCCAGATCGATCTCATGTAGTGACATGATCACCGTGATCTGCTTTTCTCTCGCCATCTGTTCCAAAATGGACAGTAATTCCAGTTTGTGTCTGATATCTAAAAAAGACGTTGGTTCATCTAAGACAATAATCTCCGGTTCCTGACAGATTGCTCTGGCAAGAAGTACCCGCTGTCTCTGCCCGTCACTGATCGCATTAAAATCTCTGCTTCCTAGTTCTTCAGCATGGACAACCTGTAAGGCCTCCTCTACCATTTGTTCGTCTTTTTCTGATAAAATTCCAAGCCGGCCTGTGTAAGGATATCTTCCCATTGCAACAATGTCATGGCACGTCATAAGTTCCGTCTTCACGCGTTCTGTCAATACCACCGCCATTTTAGACGCCAGCTCTTTATAAGGTATTTTAAGGAGAGAAGTATCGTCAAAATAAATCTCTCCTCCCAACAATTTTAGTTGTCTGGTAATACTCTTTAGAATCGTAGACTTTCCCGCTCCGTTCGGACCGATCAAAGTAACAATATCTCCTTTATTAATTTCTATATTAATATCTCGAATCAGTGTCTTCCCGTGATATCCAACAGCCATTCCATGCGTCTGAAAATAATAATCATCCATCGTTTTCTACCGTCCTTTCTCACGTTTTATCATCATATAGATGACAACCGGCGCTCCTAAAAGTGATGTCACTGTGCTGATATTCAGTTCCACCGGTGCCATCGCCATACGAGCAATAAGATCACAGACCATACAAAATACCGCTCCCGCGAAAAATGTTCCCGGTATGATTACGATTGGCTTCGATGTTCCGAATGCTTTTCTCGCCAGAAATGGAACCGCGATACCAACGAAAGAAATCGGTCCCGCAAACGCTGTCACACAGGCAGACAGTACACTTGATAGAAGAATCAGACCTACACAAAAACGTTTTACATTTACTCCCATGCTCTGTGCATAAGCTTCTCCCAGTTGATAAGCTCCGATTGGCTTTGATAAAAAGAATGTGCCGATTGCTGCGATTCCCACAACTAAAACCGCAACTTTTACATTGTTCCAGCTCATTCCTGAGAAACTGCCCTGAGACCATCCATGCAAATTTACAATATCGGAATCATCTGCAAACGTCACAACAAAATCCGTAATTGCCGAGCAAATATAGCCGATCATAATTCCGCCCACCAGCAAAGATGCCATATGATTTACTTTTTTCGACATCAAAAGAATAAATCCTGTAGATATCAACGCACCCACAAAAGCAGCCATGATCAGCGTCCAGGACGAAAAATGTCCGATGTATTTAAGAAATATGATCATGGTAAGTGCCACAACCATCTTTGCGCCAGAAGAAATTCCCAGTACAAACGGTCCCGCGATCGGATTGGAGAAAAATGTCTGTAACAGAAAACCGGACAGAGATAAAGCTCCGCCCAGCATTGCCGCCATGAGAATACGCGGCAGACGTATCTTCCAGATGATATTATATTCCACCGCTTCCCCATCATGCATAAATAATATTCTCAAAATCTTTGGCACTGAAATATGGACATTTCCTGTATTAATATTTAAAACTGTCACAGCGCAGAATAAAATAGCAAGACTTACGAATACCACGGTATATCTTGAACGTCTTTTAAAATTTTCACTGTGAAAACTCGTATTTTCCATATTCTATCTCCATCACAAACTATTTCATCTTCTCCAGGAAAGTCATCTCATCCTGGCTCTTACCGGTCAGCATCAGATGAATATCCTTAATCAGCTCACCCGTCTTGTCTGTCGCCTGATACAGATTTTTGCCGGTATACCATACATTATCATCCTTCACCGCCTTAAAATCTGCGAATAATTCATTCTTTGCCTCCAGATCACTAACACTTTTCACCTGGCCATCAATCGTTCCGTTATAGATCAGATAATCTGCATCCACAGCCGTAGCATAGAACTCCTCCATGGTAAGTTTTACAGAAGGAGCATTGCTGTCCGGATTTTTCAGATCTTTAAAGGCATATCTTCCACCCGCGATCTCAATCATCGAAGGAATATAATCTTCAGATTTTCTTACGACTACCGATCCGTCCGAATTTACATAAAAATAAGCTACCGTTTTCTCTGTATTCTGAAATCCTTCCAGATCATCCACAATCTTTGACTCTTTCTCGAAAAAACTTTCTGCCTGATCTTCCTTATTTAACATTGCACCATATAATTTTACCCATTCCGTTCTTCCAAGCGGATGGCTCTCATAACTTGAATAATCCACAAATACCGGAATGTCCAGATCCTCGATCATCTCCTGTACTTTCGGCGTGTGAAGAATCATCGTAGACTCCACTGCCAAACTACATTCTCCGTTCACTAACATCTCATAGTCTGGTTCACTGTATTTTCCTGCATACTTAATCTTGCCTTCATCCATCGCAGATTTAACGTTGTCTACATACCATCCATCTGCAGTTTCCCCGGAAAATGATACATTGTCCAACCCATCAATTTCATCAAACAAAGACATCACCGCTGTCGCTGCCATATAAATATGTTCTAACGGTTGCTTTAATACAACTATATCCCCACTCAGATCTTCTGGTACTTCTTTTCCTTGCGGAACAACCAGATACTGTCTGTCCTCGTGCACATCAATTAATTTGTAGCCATCCTTATAATAATATACATCAAACTCGGTCGCATAATCTAACTTCATGGTAGATTCATACGTCAGTCCCTGAATCTTTGGAGCACCTTTTTCTTTTGTCTGTACATTTACAGACTCTGCGCTGTCCATATCCCCGGAAGTACCCGATGATTTTGCCTGTCCACAGCCGACTAACAGAAGACTTCCAGTCAACACACATGCAATTATCTTATATATTTTCTTTCTCATCATTTGTTCTCCTGATCTACATTCTTGGTTAGCGTCTGCTCAAATATCTGATTCGCCTGTTCCTCGCAGTCAAATAGCACTCCATACACTTTTCCCCACTCCGCTTTGGCAAACGTTTTCTGTTCATCAGCCGCACGGTCTATAATAACAGGAATACCGAGCATTGCAAATTTCTCTGTCAAATTCTCATATTGCTCCGTCTGTTTCTCTATAGAAGTCTTTTTTCCATCCTTCGGCAAAACACTTCCCGGCAAAATAGCCAGATCTGTCCTTTTTTTCACTAACGTCTTAAATTCAAGATTCTTTACCTTTCCAGAAAATACCACCTGTTCTGACAGTTTTAATTTATCCATCCTTTTTTGAATGTCTGCAGACGCTACATATGCTTTAGCCTTTGGCATCCTTACAATAATCATATCCTGTTCAAGTCCAACCGGAATCTCCACATTCTCCGGAATCAACAGATATCTTACAATATTTCCTTTGTAAAGTTTTGCCGCCAGTTCAGACTCACTGACTCCATTTTTATCAGCATCTGATACTTCCTCTTCATCCACCGCTATAAGCTTACTGGCAGATTCCTTCGTATTCTTTTTTTCATCCGATGCTTTTTTATTCGATGTTTCCTTGCTCTTCTTCGAATCTTGTTTCTCTTCTACTTTTTCCGGGTCTCTTGCTGTATCCTTTGCTACATCCACTTCCAGAAGTGTAATTCCTTTTTCATAATGATAGATTTTGAAATACCTGGCATACTTTACTTCTGTCTCCGATTGGTATTTTAGTCCCATAATCTCCGGAGCCTTTTCATCTAAACCATTACTTTCATTCACAGTCTGTGTACTATCTGTAGTCTTCCCAGACTCTAAATACACATAAATATTGTATTCAATCTCATGCGCACTGGACATTTTGTCCGTCATTCCGACAATCTTCATATTCTGGTTCAGCACAACCGGAATCTCAACCGATGCCTGTCCGTCGCTCTTTGTCGTATAATATGTATCACCATCTACCTTTACATACTGATAGTGGTCACTACTAAATATAAGCGTCGCATAAGCCCGACCCTCTTTAACTACAACTTTATCGCAGGAGATCTGAACTCTCCCCGTTCCACCCGACCATGTAAATTTCTCCGGTGTATATTCTCCGTCACTGATGTTCTCCGACATCGTTTCCGAATCTGCTGCATAGATTCTTATAGACGATGCCGGAGAGATCAACATAGAAACTGCCAGAAACACTGTAAGAAAAAATATCTTCCACTGTCTTTTTCTATCATTATATCTATAAATTTTCACGATATTTTCCTCCTTGGGCAAGAGAACTTCTTAACTTCAGTCATCTCCTGCTTTCTACAATTAATGGATACAAAAGCATAGATTCCTGAAATACGTTTAGAATTTAGATGGCCTTCTTCGCCCTTAGACTTCATTCGAAATATGCTTTTAATTATTCTAGCATAGGGTGACTGGCTGTTCAATCCTAAAATTTAGAAGTAATTCAAACAACAACTTATCTCAATTCAACTTCACATTCAAATAACTTCTCCCTGACAAGGTTTTATTGCACGCAATACTGACCACGATGACCGCTGTCCCTATTAAAAATCCGATTCCATTCAATAATGCTGTCAGAAGTAATAACTGCATCCGCATAAATTTCAGTGCATATCCAAGTTCAAAATTAGGCTGTGTATAATTTGCCACTGCCACAAACGCCATTGCAAGCATCACTTCGGAGTTAAACCACCCGGAAGAAACTGAAAACTCTCCCATAACCAGACCTGCGATTACGCTTAACGGTGTGCTGAGCATGCTCGGCGTATTCAGTGCCGCAAGTCTTAGTCCGTCAATCGCTATCTCCAATATAAATAGCTGCACTACCAGTGGAACATTCACGACGTCTTTTACCCTCACAAATGTAAACATCTTAGGAATCCAATCTGGATTCTGCATCATCAAAAGATATAATGGCGTAAGAAAGACTGTCAGTATCGTAATAAATGCTCTCGCAGTTTTTAAATAAATATTGGTAAGTGTCGGAAAATAGTAGTCATTTGCCTCTTCTATCATATCAAAAATAGACGTCGGCAGTATCATGGCCGACGGAGAATTATCTACCAGCAAAACTACTTTTCCCTCCAAAAGACAGGCCGTCGCTGTATCCGGTCGTTCGGTAAATTTGAATTTTGGAAATGGATTAAACCATTTTCTTTTAAACAATTCTTCTGCAAGACTCTGCTGATTCATACGAAGTGCATCCACTTGAATCGCCTTAAGCCGCTTTCTGAGATTCAAAAGAAGTTCTTTATCCACCCGGTCACCCATATAGCAGATGGCCACATCCGTTCTGGAAGATTCCCCAACTTCCAACATTTCCATAATCAAATGTGGATTCCGGATTCTTCTTCTCATCATCGCCGTATTAAACACGATCGTCTCCACAAATCCATCTCGGGATCCACGAAGAGACTTGTCCTTATCCGGTTCTTCCACACTTCTTGCAGGGTAAGTTCTACAGTCAATCGCAAGGCATTTATCGTATCCATCTATAAACAGACACGTAACTCCTGAAAGCAGATTCTTGAGTACCTGATCATAATCATTAATCGTCTCCACTTCTACATACGGAATCAGTGAAACTGAAAAATCGTCCGCCCTTTCCGGCATTTCCTCAGACTTTACCTTTATCAGACTATCCATAATCTTCAACATTGCTTCATCCTTTGTAAAACCGTCCACAAAATAGAATAAAGATTTTTTCCCGCCTATGACAAGTTCTCTGCACACCAGATCAAAGCTCTCCTGTATCGGGAGAAGCTTTTCCATCGTATTTTCTATTTCACCTATTGTTCCTGTGATCATTTTCTTTGATGCCATGCGAATCCTCCATTTTATAAGCCAACTTTCTTAAACCGACTTTTTAAACCGATTTTCAAAAATAGTCTCATATCAACGATTAGCATATACAAAAAAGACGATATTATGCAGACACTTCCACATAATATCGTCTTTACGACCACATGTTTCATCCTTATTTTGTTGTACTTCCAAATCCACCGTTTCGAACATCTGTCACTTCATCATCCAGTGTAATTCCATACTCGATGAAAATTCCCTGCATAAATCCGGTTCCTTCTGCGATCTCTACCGTCTTTCCTTCATTACTGTCATTCGTGATCTTCGCGAAAATATGTCCTTCATTGTCAGAATTATAATAATCGCTGTCAATGATTCCTACCGTATTATTAAGCTGTAAGCGATATTTGAATCCAAGTCCACTTCTCGGATACAATTTAAGCACCCAGTCATCCTCCATCTTCGCACGGATTCCTGTCGGTACTTTTACAGTTTTCCCCGCTTCTAACGTAATTGCGACCGGTGCAAAGAAGTCATATCCCGCAGAACCGTAAGTTGCTCTTTTCGGAAGTTTGATACTGTCATATACCTTTTTTATCGCTTCTTCCGATGCATCTCCATAAGTATCTAAATACGCCTCTTTATATTGTTCATAGCTCACTTTAAAAAACTGTGCGATTCTCTTTGCCATCTTCTTTTTCACTCCTGTTAATTTCCGCATTCAATGCTGATTTCATTAAACAGTGTCAAAATATGATCGACGTCTACCTGCTCTTTTTCGATTCCTTTTTTGTCCAGGATTGCCTTGCCCTGATGCATCATAAGAAGTCTGTTTCCATACTCCACCGCGTATCTTAGATTATGTGTGACCATAATCGTCGTCAGATGCTTTTCTCTTACGATCTTATCTGTAAGCTCCATGATAAGCTCTGCCGTCTTCGGGTCTAACGCCGCCGTATGCTCATCCAGGATCAGAAATTCTATCGGTGTCATCGTAGACATCAAAAGTGCCATCGCCTGACGCTGGCCTCCGGATAATACGCCGACCTTGACATCCATCTTATCCTCCAGACCGAGATTTAACTGCCTGAGCTGTTCGCGGTAAAATTCAACTCTTGCTTTGTTCGTGCCACGCCCAAGACCATACCTTTTTCCTTTGTTATCTGCCAGAGACATATTTTCCAGGATCGTCATAGACGGACAGGTTCCCATCGCCGGATTCTGATACACTCGCCCGATCTTCGCACTTCTCTGATACTCTTTCAACTTTCCGATATCTTTTCCATTCATAAGAATCTGTCCATCATCCATCGGAATGCTTCCACAGATCAAGTTCAGCATAGAAGTCTTTCCAGAACCGTTACTTCCCACAACAGATACAAATTCACCATCTTCTATCTTCAGGTCAAATCCGTCAAACAGACACATTTCATTCACTGTTCCTGGATTATAATACTTCTTAATTCCCTTTAATTCAAGCATTTGTCTTCACCTTCGTCTTTCTTCCACTGCTGATTACAAGAATCACCAGGAATAATACTGCTGTGATCAGTTTCATCGCCTGTGGTTCAAAGCTCTTTAACGCGATTGCCACGCAGGCTTTATAAATAATGGAACCGATCAACACGGCTGTCGTTGTCTTTACAAACGATGCTTTCTTAAAGATGCTGGTTCCTATAATCACACTCGCAAGTCCGATGACCATAGCGCCGGTACCCATCGATATCTCAAATACTCTTTCTTCCTGTGCAAAAATGCATCCTGCCAAAGCTACCAGTCCATTGGAGATCGCCAGTCCAAGGATCTTTACATTACCTTCTGCTTTTGCAAGTGATGTTACCAACGCCTCGTTATCCCCGACTGCCCTGAGAAGATATCCGGATTTTGTCTCCATGTATAAATCTAACAGAATCTTGCAGACCAATGCCAGAATCAGGATAATGATAAGTGTCGTATATGGCTTTAATGCCTCCGGCATGATTTTTTCAATCATATCGTTATGAAAAATACTTTTCTGAGAAAATAGTGGTACATTCGAAGTACCTGCTATATAGAGATTCACAGTCCACAGGCCGGTCATCATGATAATTCCCGAAAGAAGATCTCTTACTTTACATTTTACATGAATCAGTCCCGTACAGATCCCTGCGAGTACTCCCGCTAAAAATGCTACCACCAGTGTCAGATACGGATTCATCCCTCTGGTAATCAGAGCAGCGGTTACCGCTGCTCCTAACGGAAAACTTCCATCCACGGTCAGGTCCGGGAAATCTAAGATCTTATATGTGATATAAAGTCCCAATGATAATATTCCGTATATTAATCCCTGTTCTATAATTGTAATTGCAAAACTCATGAATATGCCTCCCGCATACGATTACTTTTTATGATTTCTTACTTATAATCTCTTCTGCTGTTATCTGCTTTATATTTTATTCAGCATCTGCAGAAGTGATTTCATCAAAACTTTCAACTGCACTGTCTTTTAAATCATCCGGTACGGTAACTCCAAGGTTCTCCGCAACCTTTGTATTTACATAAAATCCTGGTTCTGTGATCAATTCGAAGTTCATCTCAGATGCTTTCTTCTCGCCCTTTAATACCTGTGCTGCCATCTTACCTGTCTGCTTTCCAAGTGCTACATAATCAATACCTTCTGCTGCAAGACAACCGATCTTTACCTGTTCGATCTCACTTCCGAATACCGGAACATTCTTTTTATTGGCTTTATCTAAGATCGTTGGCAATGATGCCACTACTGTATTATCTGTAAGGTTCGTAATGCAATCCACTTCACTGATCAGTTCATCTGCTGCAAGTGAGATGTCTGCTGTAGATGTGATTGCTTTCTCCACTAATGTAAATCCATAATCACCAACCAGATTTTTGTACTCTTCAATAGCTGCTACTGAATTTGCCTCGCTTGAAGTGTACATGATTCCAAGTTTCTTTGCATCTGGAAGCATCTCGCGGATCATCTTAAGCTGTGCTTCTACCGGAAGTTTGTCGGAAGTTCCGGTTACTTCTCCTACTGGTGTTCCATCTTCTGTTGCAAGCTCTGCTGCCACAGGATCTGTGATTGCTGTGTAAACTACCGGGATATCGGCATCCATAGCTGCATTATATGCAGTCTGAGCAGATGGAGTTGCGATCGCACAGATAAGATCTACCTTATCAGAGACAAAAGAATTTGCGATCTGTCCTGCTGTTCCCATATCTGCTGCCGCATTTTTGTACTCTACTGTCAGGTTCTTATCTTCTTCGATTCCTTCTTCTGCAAGTCCCTCTAAAAATCCTTCTCTGCAGTTATCCAAAGAACCATGCTCTGCAAACTGCGAAATACCGATGGTATAGCTTTCGCCTGCGTCTGCTGTCTTGGTGCTGTCTGATGAACTGCCGGAAGAACTTCCGCATCCAACTGCCATCGTCATTGTCATTGCTGCTGTTAATAATACTGCTACTACTTTTTTTCTCATTTTTTTGCCCTCGTTTCCTAATTTTTCTTTCTACTTCATTAGCCAGAAGCAGATGTTTCTTCGCATCTGTCAGATTAGGAAAGATTCCCGATTCGTTTTGCCACCGTCAAATTTTATATGATACAAAGCACCATTTTCTATAATAAAAAAATCCCAGATATATAATTATATATCTGAGACGGTAATTATCATAATAATTATCGCGGTACCACTCATCTTGACGAATCGTCCACTCTTCCAATGTACTAACATACACTCCTGATTGATAACGGGTTCGGTTCCCGACAAGCCATACTCTCAAAATATATGATTGATTTCAAGCAGCCCTCGAAAGTCCATTCAACTACCATCTCCATATGACAATCTCACCATCTGTCACTCTCTTTGATTTCGATAAGTAATCTACTCTTCTTCCTCAACGGTTTGTTCTTGTTGTTTTTTTACTTTACAACACTAAATTGTATTTGTCAACAATAAATTTGCACTTTTTACCACATGCTTTGCAAGTACCGATGTAGTCACACTTCCGACTCCTCTCGGAACAGGACTGATGTAAGATGCTTTTTTCTCGACTTCTTCAAAGTCTACATCTCCACATAGGTTTCCCTCTGCGTCCACATTAATTCCTACATCCGCAACTACAGCGCCTTCTCCAACCATCTCTGCCGTCACCATCTTAGCTTTTCCGGCTACCGCTATAAGTACTTCTGCATCCACACAGGTCTCTGCCAGATTCTTCGTTTTTGTATGGCAAATGGTAACCGTTGCATTTTTCTTTAACATCAACATTGACAGTGGTCTTCCGACTACCATACTTCTTCCCACGATCGTAACTTTCTTACCGGTAAGGTCGATTCCGTAATGAGCAAGCATCTCCATAACTGCTTCTGCTGTGCAAGGAGCATGCCCAGTCTCATCACCAGAAAATACTTTTGCCATATTCACCGGGCTCATACAATCGACATCCTTACATGGATTGATCATCTTCTTCAATGGTTCTTCATCAAGATGTGCCGGTAATGGACGGAACAAAAGGATTCCATGCACGGTGTCATCTTCGTTGACCTGCTTAAAAGTATCTTCTAATTCTTGCTGTGAAACTTTCTCTGGAAGTTCTACAATGCGACACTCAATCCCTGTAAGTTCCATACGTTTCTTTGCACCGCGCTCGTATGCCAGATCATCCTCTCTCGCACCCACACGCACAATGGTAAGACATGGACTGATCCCCCGCTCCTTTAATTTATCTACATTCTCTATAATTGTCGCCTTCATAGCTTTTGCCACTTCGGCACCTTTCATCAATTCACTCATTCTATTTTCTCCCAGTATTCTCTCTTACTCTATCTAATCTGCACCAATACATCTGTATAAATCTTCTCTTCCAGCTTTTTCGCCTCTTCAATCAGCATATCCGCCTTGCGGTTTAACTCTTCTGCCACTTTGCGATCTTTCATGGATTTTGTGTTGATATATACATTCAAAGAAGAACTCTCCAGTGCACTCCTTGCAAATAGCACTCCAACTCCCACATCACTGAGTGCCATTCTGCTTCCCTTTTCTCCAAGTACTTCTAACAATTCCATCACCTGATAGATGATCTCCATCGTCTCAAGCGGAACCACACTTGCCTGATACAGTGCAGTTTCCATCACACGTTCTTTTTCTTCGATCTCCTCCGATGTACTCTTTGGCAATTTATAAGCTTTGGCCACCGGTTCAAATGCTTCCGCATCTTTATCTGTATAGACAATCAATTTATCCCGTAATTTTTCAAGTTCCTCTCGCACCTGACAGATTTCCTCTTCTACGTCTGCATATTTCTTCTTACCGACAGTAAGATTCGCAACCATAAGCCCGAGTGCCGAAGCCAGTGCCCCAACAGTAGCTGCTGCTCCACCGCCCCCCGGGACCGGTGCCGCTGAGGATAATACGTCGATAAATTCCGTTGCCTTTTTTTCTAACATCATAATGTCTTTCTCCATCTCTTCCCTGTTTCTCATTCACTTTAAAAAAGATTCCTAAAAAATCTTATTGTACAACATCTTATGATATTTTAATTTCAAAGTCAATTATTCCCGGTAATCCCCCCTGGAAATTTCTACCTGATATCCCACAGTCTCGATTCTTCTTTGCATGCACATCCTACATTCGGCCGCCTCATCTCCTGTACATATTTTTCCATCGTACAGAAGATATTTTCCCCGGACTTCTACCGGCGAAAGATTTGGCATCACGACGTTCGCTCCGGCAAGGATTCCCTTTTCTCTTCCTAAAGGATGGATCGTTCCAAGCGCAGTCGTTGCCGGAAATAATACATGCGGGAACATCAGCCGTAAGATTCCCAAAAGATGCAAAGTATCATCAAGCGTTCCGGATGGTTCATCCGCAAACGGTGTATCCTGATGTGCGATAAATGGTCCGATTCCGATCATATGCGGCTGTAATTCTTTCATAAAGTAAAAATCTTCTATCAGATCTTCCGGTCTTTGTCCTGGAGTTCCTACCATCATTCCGCATCCTACCTGATAGCCAATTTCTTTTAATTCGAACAGACATTTCTTTCTATTTTCCAGGCTTAACGATTCTGGATGAAGTATCCGGTAGTGATCCGGATCTGCGGTTTCATGCCGAAGCAGATATCTCTCTGCCCCCGCTTTATAATAAGCCTTATAGGAATCATAGGATTTCTCACCAATTGAAAGCGTGATCGCACAATCCGGGTGTCTCTTTTTGATCTCAGACACAATCTCACAAATCATTTCATCCGTATAATATCCGTCCTCTCCTCCCTGGAGTACAAATGTACGAAAGCCCAGTGCATAGCCCTGATCACAACAATCTAAAATCTGCTGCCTGGTCAGACGATAACGACTCGCTTTCCCATTACTTTTTCGAATCCCACAATAATAACAGTCGTTTTTACAATAATTAGTAAATTCGATCAGTCCACGAAGATAGACGTCTTTCCCATAGACCGCTTCTCTTACCTGTCTTGCCTGTGCATATAGGTATTCCTCTTCTTCCGTGTTCCACTCTTTCAGAAGTTCCAGAAATTCTTCTTTCGATAACATCTGTTCAGATTTCAATTTATCGATCAATTGTTTTTTCTCGTTCATATTTTTCTTGCTCCAATATCTTCTCTGCTTTTTCTCTCTCATTCGTTTTCACGATCTCATTGACTTTATGATATCCAAGTACCGGAACATAAGCAGTCGCAAATGCATAAGAATTTTCAAGATGTTTTACGCAATTTTCCATCAACGGTCCAAATGCATTCAACTCAAATTCCCCTCGTCCCGCCGCCATCGTTATCGCTGTATCATTTGCACAGACTCGCATTGCTGTCTGCATCACCATTTCCGGAATCACGGGATTTATTTTTCCGGCATAATGCTGCTTCCCTGTCGCATAGCTTTCAGAGAAATTTCTCCAAGACCACCATATGGCCCTGCATTCATCAGTCGAAAATCATTACTGATTTTTAAAAGATTCACAGCCAATGCTTTTAAAAGCCCCGATACTTCTACATACACATCCATATTCTGCGTGATATCCATCGGATACTCTGCTGTCGCAAGTCCAAGACCTGTCAGAGTCCGAAGTTTTCCCACGACGCGAAACCTGTATTTTCTCTCCGTCGTATCATTTCCACCAACAGCAGTCCCACCAAGATTAATCTGTCGCAAACGCTCCTCTACCTTGTATAATCTCCATCTATCTCTGGCAATTCCCTGTGCATATGCACCAAACTCCTCTCCCAGAGTGATCGGAACTGCATCCATAAGTTCTGTCCGTCCCAGTTTCTTAATATCCTGATATTCTACTTCTTTTTTTCTGTAAAGCTTTCTGAAGTTCTGCACATTCTTCTGACAGGATCCGAAGTTTCCGGATTGCTGCAATGCGCAATCCCGTCGGATAAATATCATTCGTTGACTGCCCGCGATTCACATCATCAATTGGATGCACATATGTATGGATGTTCTTGCACCTCCCTGTAATGTCTGTAAAGGGAAATATTCTCTTTTTTCTTCATACAGTATTTCATCACACGCTTCTGAAATTGCATGGTAGATTTTTTCTTTCTCCGGATGCAATTCTTCATACGTCAATGCCGCAGCTTTTTTCACCATCACGATTCCACGGATCAGCTGATAATTCACGGTTTTTCCGTGCAGATCAAAATTTTCCAGTGCACGTACTGTATGGATTCCATACAGGATATCCTGTGCGATCTCTTTTTCTCCCAAACCATCTTTTTCTATTCTAAATCCGGCACTTTTCTTCATACTCTATCTCCCGTCTTCCTGACTCTGCTTATTCCTGCAAATATGGAAAAATTTCAAGACTCCTCTGCAAAATTCCCTGCATATACGCAATTACCGTTCCATAGTTAGTAATTGGAACATTCTGATCCTCTGCACACTTCATTCGATAGCGTACCTCGCGTTCTGTCAACATACAGCCGCCACAATGAATAATAAGTGCATAAGAAGACAGATTTTCCGGGAAATCTCTTCCGGAACTCGTCTCAATCGAAATCTTCGCATCTGTATAGTTTTTCAACCATCTCGGAATCTTTACCGTTCCAATATCGTCACATTGTCTGTGATGAGTGCATCCCTCAGATATCAGGATTTTATCTCCGTCTTTTAAATTTTCAATAGCACGAACACCTTTTACCGCAGTTTCTAACAGACCTTTGTATCTTGCCATCAAAATCGAAAAAGAAGTAAGCGGGATGTCAACCGGGACATCCGCCGACACTTTTGCAAAAACCTGACTGTCCGTGATCACCAATGCAGGTTTTTCTGCCAGTTTTTCAAGCAGTCCTCTAAGCTCATATTCTTTGACACAGATTGCACTGGCATCCGCTTCTAATATATCTCTGATCACCATTTGCTGTGGCAGGATCAATCTGCCCTTTGGTGCTGCTTTATCTATCGGGATAACCAGCACTACCAATTGATCCGGATGGATCAGATCTCCTACCAGCTGAAGTTTTCCGGTCTCTGCTTTCCCCAGTTTTCCAGTTTTTTCTTTCAACGTTTCAATATTCTGATAATGAACCGCACTGACATACACCTGCTCTTTCGTATCTTCCGGTATCTCTTCTAAAAGATCTGCTTTATTAAATGCGATCAGATACGGAATATTTTTCTTTTTAATCAGTGCAAGGAGCTCTTCTTCACAGGATTTTATCCCCACAGTGGCATCCACGACCAAAATCGCAATATCAATTCTATTTAATACCTGCTTTGTCTTCCTGACACGCATCTCGCCTAACGCACCCTCATCATCGTATCCCGGCGTGTCGATGATCACTACCGGTCCTAACGGCAACAGTTCCATAGATTTTCTGACCGGATCCGTCGTCGTTCCCTTTACATCTGATACAACGGATAGTTCCTGTCCGGTAAATGCATTGACAAGACTTGATTTTCCGGCATTTCTGCGTCCGAAAAATCCAATATGTAGTCGTTCTGCTGACGGTGTCTCATTTAATCCCATGGTTACGCCTCCTTCTCAAAAATCTCTAAAAAATCTGGCATCTCCTTTAAATAACATCTTCCAGAAAACGCCTCATGTGGAAGTTCATAAAATCTGCTCTCCTTCGGGCAGATTGGAAGATACAGTGGATCTGCTACGATATTTTTCTTATCTACCAACGCTTGTTCAATGGTTTCCTCACTCCGAATTGCAAGATCTCCGTCCGCTAATAACGATTCACATTTTTCCATCGGCGAGATTACCTGCGTAGTATAGCCATACTTTTCTGTGATTGCTTTTGCCAGAGACCCCATCATAACAGGCTCTCCGATCAAGGTCACCGGCTGTCCTTTTTCTGATTTATCTGAATCCGTCGTGCAGGAATCTGCAACGCATGTCCGTTCCCTGCACCACATTCGACTTTTTCCATCTGTCTCGGCCCCAGATAAAGCATCTATGACCTGAGATTTTACCGGACCTAGAGGCACTCCTGCCACATAAGGAATCTGGAACGCTTTTTCCAAATACTTTGCCACCTCAAGCCCCACCTGGGATACCACCAGATTCACACTGGCTTCGCCGGATTTCTGAAGGCTCTCTAAAGAATCCCCCATCGCCCAGACACTCTGTACCTGATAACCTTCCTCTTCCAATACTTTCCGCATAGAGTCGGCCGCATTTTTGTATGCATAATCCAAAGGTGTCATTCCAAGAATATTCACAGTACGCGGCCTCTTTTGTTCTGGTTTTTCTACCAATCTCTCTGCCAGGATCCGAAGTGCTTTTCCGGCGCCCTGGACATAATCATGCATTCCATTGGTATCCACTGCAAAAGAGGGAATCTTTGTCTCACGCTCGATGATTCTTGCCAGTGCCTTAAAATCTGTTCCATTCAAAAAAGGAACCGGTGAACCACATAGTGCGATAAATTTCGGATGCAGTCTTTTCGCTGCATCGATGACATCATCCACCAGTTTTCTGTCATTTCCCATAACTGCATCGACTTCTGTAAGCCCGGTGATAAATATCTGGCTGTCCATCTCATACCAGCGAGTCTCATCGTGCGTGTTGTATGTAGAATTGCAGCCGGAAGGATCGTGCATGACTACCATTCCCCCAAGCTCGTATAACGCCGAACACACGCCCGAGACATCTGCCGTATATACCGGAATGATCCGGTATGCATTTTCTATATGCAACTTGTACACCCCCATCCTTTTCTTATGATCAATGACTTCGTATCCTTTGGTTCCCTGTAAGCCTCTTCTATCAGACGCATTGTCCTTCTGATACCCGCGTAGCCAAACAGGCCGCCGCCCTGTACTACATTGACAAAATGTTCTGTGCCTTCAAACCAGGCCGCCTTTTGTCCGATTGCCAGGACCTCCGGATGTTTTCTCTCCATCGTGCGACATTCCGGTTTCATCGTAGCCACTAATTGTAATTCTGGATATTCTTTTTGAAGCCAGTAAAAATCCTGTTCTTCTTCCGGCAAAATTCCGTCCAGATAGACACGTTTCACCACGAATCCATGCGAAAGCAACAGTCTGGCAAGACCAAGCGGCCTTGGATGAAAAGTATAATCTATAGAAATCGGTGTGCTGCCTAACAGATCTGCCGTTCGAAGTATCTCCTCTTCACACATCTGTATTTCTTTCTTTACCTGTGTTTCAAAGACTTCTTCCTGTTCAAACCTTTTCATTTTCAAAATATCACAGAGTGCTCTCCACTCTTCTCTTATTTCTTCATAATCAAAACTCATCGGGAGATATAAAAACGGTCTGTTTAATCTTTCCGCCAATTTTTCTCCTCCCATTTTCCCAGAAGGATATGTCACGACAAATGCTTCACTGGCTCCCATAGACAGATAATCTTTATAATCTTTTACTGTACTGATTTCTTTTAGTACGCCTCCTACCTCCGAAATAAGTCGGTTCAGATCACTGTCTGTATCTAACGGAAGATCACTTCCCACAAGACTGATCTGACCTTTTTTAACCGGAAGTTCTTCCAATGGATCATACATGCTTTTTCGCAGTTTCTGATCTGGCGTCGGTCCTTTCTTTTGTAGCAGACAATCCATAAAACATCTGGCAAAAAAGATATCCGGGAACATCTCTCCTAATTTCCTGTAAATATAATCCAGATCACAGCCTAAAAACTGGTGCACACACACGGTAAAGAGAAGTACCACCGGTGGATGTTTCTCTAATTTGCGGATACACGCTGCCACGCCTTCGATCGTAACATCTTCAAGTTTTCCGGATATCATATCCTCTTCTTCCAAAATGACAAATGAGAACCGATCCTGTGCATTCATCTCTGCCGCTGTCAGCACAACTCCCCGCATACAGTTATATGCACACACATAAATCTGCCTTGCCTCCGGGACTAACATTCCCATATGAACAATATTCCATGTGCCGTGTGCCGGAGAATTAAACTCCAATACATTTGCAAATGGTGCCGGAAATGCTGCATCTTTTATCCGTATCTCTCTATTTTTTGTAAGTTCTGGTTTAACTTTTTTTAACATTTCCCTTTCCTCTGTTCTTACTTTTCCGTAATCACGTTCGAATATGCGGTTTTTACAGACACCCCTTTTAAACGTCCGATTTTGCCGGAAAGTCCACTGATCACATCCTGCGGTGCATCGATAGCAATACTGATGATACTAATATTTTTCTGTCTGTATGGAAGTCCCATTCGCCCGATAATATAAGGTGCCGCCTCGTGAAGATATTCATTTACTTTTCCTACCGCTTCTCCATCTTCCACAATGATCGCGATAACCGCCACTCTTGTTTCCATCTATTTTCTCCTTCCAGAAATCTTCTTAACAGATACGTGGGAGCAATTCCCCTCCCGGTTGTGCCAGGATTGTCTGTGCTCCGATCTCCGTTGTCATAACGACCTGTCCCGGATGTTCCTTTGTAATCTCTCCGATCACTGCCGCATCTTTTGAATATGGACATATTCTTAAAGTCTCTACAATCGTCTCTGCCTGTTCCTTCGGTGCGATGATCACCAGTCTTCCTTCACATGCCAGATAAAGCGGTTCCAATCCGAGCATTCCGCAGACGCCTTTTACCTCATCCGCCACAGGGACATCTTCCATCTTCAGATTGATTCCTACCTGGCTCTGTCCGGCGATCTCATACAGAACAGTTCCAACACCGCCTCTGGTCGCATCTCTGATGACATGTATATCTTTTGTCTCATCAAGCACAGATTTTACAGTATTCCATAACGGTGCACAGTCGCTGGTGATATCCGCATCAATTCCAAAATCTTCTCTTGCTAGCAAAATCGTACATCCATGTCTTCCAACATCACCGGTCACGATGATCGCATCCCCTGGTTTTGCATAATTTCCCGAAGTTTCCACCCCGTCTATGATTTCTCCGACACCTGTAGTAGTGATGAATACACCATCCACCTGTCCTTTTCCGGCCACTTTCGTATCTCCGGATACAATTCTCACGCCTGCTTCTTTGGCTGTCTTTTCCATCGCTGCAGCGATTTCTTCCAGTTTTTCCATCGGAAATCCCTCTTCAATAACAAACGCACAGGACAGGTATAACGGTTTTGCTCCCATACATGCCAGGCCATTTACCGTTCCACAGATGGAAAGTTTTCCGATATTTCCTCCCGGAAAAAATGCCGGAGAAACAATAAATCCATCGGTGGACATTGCCATCTTACCGACCGGCGGGGTAAGCACTGCCGCATCGTCTGCCGTCAGATCAGGATTGCTGAAATGTTTTCCAAATACTTCATCTATTAATTCTGCGGTCTGTTTACCGCCGGCTCCGTGAGCCATTGTCACTGTCTTTGTCATTTGATTTTTCCTCCATACTGATAATATGCTGAACAGGCACCCTCGTTAGATACCATGCAGGCCCCCACCGGGTGCATCGGATTACATGCCGTTCCAAAACAAGGACAATCCGAAGGTTTACATTTTCCCTGTAATACTTCTCCGCATCTGCACGCCGGATTTTCTTTTCCTTTTATCGGCTCTATCTGAAAATGATGTCTCGCATCGTAAGTTTCATACTCCTTTCGAAGTTTCATTCCTGATGCCTGGATCATTCCAAGTCCACGCCACTCCGTATCACAGGATTCCATCAGTCGATCCACTAATTTCTTCGCGTTCTGGCTGCCTTCGCGTGTCACAACTCTTGGATATGCGTTTACAAAAAATGGCTTTCCTTCTTGAATTTTTTTCACAGCGACCGCGATTGCTGTCAAAAGTTCATTGACTGTAAAGCCGGTCACAATTCCACTGATTCCTTCTTCTGTCAGAGACTCACAAAGTTCCGTTCCTGTGATCGCGTTCACATGTCCCGGATACAAATAGACATCTACACTGTCTTTTAACATCCGATAGGCACTCGGCATCGTTTTATTCGCAGTCAGGATCGTAAAATTCGGAATTTCTTCCTCTATTGCCTGCTGCACGGCAATACAACTGGACGGCGTTGTCGTCTCAAATCCTACCGACAAAAATACCACTTCTTTTTCCGGATGTTTCTTTGCATACTCCACAGCATCTGTCGGTGTATATACGATCTTCACGTCTGCACCTTCTGCTCTTGCTGATGCCAGGCTCTTTTCGCTACCAGGAACACGGATCAGATCTCCAAATGTACAGACCGTCGCATGATGCTCTAACGCAAGTGCGATTGCTTCATCAACAAATCCTACCGGTGTCACGCAGACCGGACATCCCGGCCCCGAGATTAGTTCTATCTGTTCTGGAAGGATTTTCCTGATTCCCAGTCTGAAAATCTCGTGCGTATGCGTTCCGCAGACTTCCATGATCCGAAGTTTCGGCCCGTCATACGACTGAATAATCTGTAATGCTTTTTGTTTTACATCTTCTTTCATTCCAGAAGTCCCTCCATTACCTGTTCTGCTTCGTCTTCGTCATCGTCCGTGATCTTTGCAATCGCAATTCCGGCATGTACCATGACATAATCTCCAGGCTCCAGATCATTTAAAAGTTCCGCAGACACTTCTCGTTTCGCACCGCTGACATCTACAAGTGCTGTTCCGGACTGTAACTTTACAACTTTCCCTGATATTCCAACACACATCTTACATTTCCTCCCTTTTCCAATCTTTCTCTAATGCAAAAGACGCATACAATGCCTGTCCAATGGAGATTCCCCCGTCATTTGGCGGAATCATCCGATGGATCAGTATCTGAAATCCTTCTTTTTCTAAGCTGCTCTCACACAGGCCAAGCAACAGCGTGTTTTGAAATACACCTCCACTTAATGCGACCGTATTTCTTTCCGTTTCTTTCCGGATTTCCACGCAACACAAAGTCAGCATTTCTGCCAGTTTTTCATGGAATCTGTAGGCCAGCTCATCGACAGAAATTCCTTCTAATTTCTGTTCTATGATTTCTTTTACTAATGCCTTTGTATTCAGATAAATCCTATCCTTAGTTTTTAGAATCCACTCGACATTCTCATCGCATCCTATGTATTTTCCTCCGGTGTCCCCGGATTTTAAATATTTTTCCGCATGATACTGTAACGCCATAGATGCCTCTCCTTCGAAAGTCGAACTTTTTCTGATTCCAAGGATTGCACTGACTGCATCAAACAGACGACCTGCACTCGTGGATTCTACACAGTTGATTCTTCGTTCTGCCATGTGATACTGCATCTGGAACGTCTGTTTATCGCATAATCCCAATGTCTCAACCAAACGTCCTGCCTCTTCCTTTTCTTCTGTCAGTTCCCGGATCATAGATACCGCGATCCTCCAGCCTTCCTTCGACGAGGCATCTCCCCCAACCTGCAGAAACGGCTGTATCGACGCGACTCTCTCAAATCCATGCACATCGGAAAGCAATACTTCACCACCCCAGATTGTTCCATCCATTCCGTAACCAGTTCCATCAAAAGAAATTCCGATCACTGGTTCCAGGTAATCATTTTCCGCCATACAAGATAAGATATGTGCATAATGATGTTGTACCTGTAACACCGAAATCTTCTTTTCTTTCCCAAGTGCTTCCGCTACCTGCACCGACTGATATAGCGGATGCATATCACAGGCAATCACCTGCGGTCTTATCTCTAACAGTGTCTCCATACGGTTCACCGTCTCTTTTAGTGCCTCTACTGTCCTGATATCAGCCAGATCTCCGATATAAGGGGACGGATAATATAACTGGTTTACGCCTATCGTAAAGCTATTCTTTAGCTCACCGCCGATTCCAAGCACACATTTTCCATTTCGTGAAGATTCCTCTGTGATCATAAATGGTAATGGTGCATATCCTCTGGATCTCCTTATCATATAAGGTTCTCCCTTATAGATATCCATGACCGTATCATCCGCCCGCACCCTGATCTTACGGTTATTCGAAAGCATCGCATCGCACAGATGTGCCAGAGATTTTTCTGCCTCTTCATCATCTCTGCAGATTGGAGCTCCCGAATCATTTCCGCTGGTCATCACCAGACAGTCCGGCATCTGGATTCCATCATCATAGGTAAATAATAATAGCTGTATCGGTGCATACGGGAGCATAACGCCAAGTTTCGCATTCTCCGGAGCACAGATTTCAGGCACTTTCCCGTCTGATTTTTTGATTAACAGCAGGATTGGTTTCTGATGACCCGTCAGAACTTCTTCTAATTCTTCGGACAATTCACACTCTCTGCGTACCGTCTCTTCGTCTCTCATCATGACTGCAAATGGTTTCTTCGGCCGGTGTTTTAACTCTCTTAGACGCTTGATAGTATCTGGATTCGTCGCATCGCAGCACAGGTGAAACCCGCCAATTCCCTTTACCGCAAGGATTCCGCCTTTTGATACGATGCGCCTTGCTTCTGTAATTGCCGCTCGTCCCCGCTCACTTCTTCCGATCAGATAAACTTCCGGTCCACAGTCCGGACAGCAGACCGGCTGTGCGTCATATCTTCTGGACTTCGGATCATGATATTCCCTCTCGCAATCCGGACACATTTGGAACACTTTCATACTGGTACGTTCTCTGTCATACGGCAGTGCATCCAATATTGTAAGTCTCGGTCCACAGCAGGTACAGTTGATAAACGGATGCAGATATCTTCGATCTGCCGGATCAAAAAGCTCCTTCTTACATTCTTCGCAGATTGCAATATCCGGTGAAATAAAAATCTCTCCGGTCATCTTCTCACTTTCTATGATGTCAAATTGCGAATAAATCGTATTAATCTCAATTCTATGTACATCCATTTTTAAGATTGCGGCCCTTTTCGGCGGCTTTTTTTCTAATAGTTCCAGAAATTTTTCCGTCTGGCTTTTTGTTCCCTGCGCTATGATCTCTACATACGGTCCCTTATTACAGACACTTCCACGAATCTTCGACTCCATCGCATGACGGCTGACAGTCGGTCTGAATCCTACCCCCTGCACCACCCCGTACACCAGAATCCGAAGTGTCTGTTCTTCATTCTCCTTTTCCTTCTCCATAATCTCCATAACCAAGCACCTTCTACACCATTCTTCCCGAGCACGCGAAATGTGGAATATCTATAAAACTGACTTCTTCTGCAAACATAGGCTTTAACATCGAATCACCAATCACATGCGTATAACCGCCCTCTTTTGCAAGTCTCAAAAGGTCGTCTTCCTGCTTTAAGGAGATATCTTTTTCTTCCTTCAATGTTGGTTTTAACTGAAAGAAACTTGCCACAGTTATTTCTTCGATTCCCGGAAAACGTTTTTTCAGATTTTTCCGAAGTTCATTTGCCAGAACCTGTTGATGTACGATTAGTACTTTTTTCGCATTATTTATAATTTCTTCTGATATATTCTCAAGCAGATCTTCTGCCACAGGATAACAGACCTCGTATGGTGTTCCATAACGTTTTTCCAGATCTCTTGCCGCTTTTAATCCCGACGGCGATACAACCAGATTTTTTTCTACAGACGCTGCATTTTTCACCGCATCTAATCCATCTCCAAGTCCATAGCATGCAATCTTTTTATCCGGGTATTTTTTCTCCAGTTTCTTCTTAAAATCAAGATCACTTACTGATAACGGCGTTGCTCCTATCACACCTATCGTTCCCGGCATGGTCTCTTTCTGTTCTTTTGCAAATGTCCGGAATAATTCCAGATACGCCATTTCTTCTCCCACATCATACTGACGCATTCCCGTCGTCTCTATCGTAAGAACCGGCTTTTGTATCTTTTTCTCTGCCATCCTTCTTAGTGCATGGTAATCCGTTCCAATAACCGCCGGAACCGGGGTTCCGATCACACATGCAAATTCGGCTTCGATCTGGCAGGATGCCTCTTTTAACTTCTCTACTAACTTGTCATCCCTGCCAAAAATAGCATCCATATCTCGAAGTCCTGCACTGAAAATACAACTTCTTTTCAAAAACCATCTCGGCTCATCAAATCCGCAGACATTTCCTGTGCATCCACCGGCATCACAGATTACCAGGATTCCTCCCATCTCATACAATACCGAAGATGCCCCCGAGATATCCGGTGCAAACGGAGGCAGATATTTTCTTAATCCTTTCATCTTATCTTGCCTCCTTTCCGACTTCTGACAACTGTTCAAACAAAGTCTGCACACCAATGTATCCGAAAGGCTGTATATCTGACTGCCATAGTACAGCCGGTACACCCTGATGATAATACGCCGCATCTTTTCCAATCACGAAATCCACAACCTCTTCCGGCTGATAGAATGTCATGGACGGTTCCAGATTCGAGTAAATCTTCGTCTGCGGGCTCAACTTTGCAAGTGACTCTATAAAGCTAAAATTATCTGCATTCGGTGTTCCATAGACTGCTGCCACCGTAAATCCATATTTCACAAGTGCAAGCGATAATTCAAATGGATCTCCGTTCATAAATTCTCCCACCGCAAATGTGGCGTCCCGATGACTCTCTCTAAAGCAATCTACTGCCTCTTCTGCGGCTTTTTTGTATCTTTCATCTTCAAATTTCACGCCAAGTGCGGCACCAAGTGCGGCATATTGACTGGCAATTTTATCCATCTGATAGAGCCTCTTTAATTCGATGAATGGAACCTTAAGTCTCTTCTCGATATCTAAGGCCGCAGGTCTTGCCTCTGCATTCAATACCAGATTAAAATTTGCCTCCGCCATCTTCTTATATTCTTCATAATCTTTACAGGTTCCTAACTCTCTGATTGTTTTTACGCCGGCAGATCTTAAAAGTTTATGCAATTCACAATCTTTTAAAATCGGCGCGAAATATCCCAGGATATTTACACTGGTTCCTCTCTTTTTCATTGGTTCTAACAGTGAATATAAGGACTGCCTGACGTGAACCATCGGTGGTTTTCTTCCTTCTCTGGTCAGAGCATACATATAACAGGGTCTTACCGGGACGCCAACTGCCTCCTCTGCTTTATGACAGACTCTTTCCATATCCGTACCTAGCAAAGCGTCTACACACGTGATGCAGATCATAACGACAGATGGTGGCATCTTACAGACTTCCACAATTTCTTTCACTGCCTGCGGAATCTTCTTTAGATGCTTTCCTGTGACCAGATCATTTTCTTCCATCTCCAGATAGAAAACTCGTCCCTGATATTCCTCCACATTTCCAAGTCCTGTTGTATTTCTTCCGCAACATCCCGGCGATACCAGTAGCATCACAGAACCCGGAATCGAAAGCCCCGCTCTCTTTACTCCAAATCCTTCTGCACCCGGAGAATTAAAAGCCAGTGTTGCCGGTGAGCTGTAGATCAGATGGGTATTCGTCTGATAAGCCTTCGGAATATTCTTCATACCGTATCCTGCCAGTTCTTTGGCTGTATTATAAAACGGGCTCATGCTCATTTAGTTCTCCTTTTCTCTCTCTAATGTCTTTGCAAGATTTATAAATATCTGACTGATCTCAGAATCTTTATCTCCCTGAACGACAGTCATTCCCTGATCTTCATATCTGGTAATATCATCACTTCTTGGAATTTCTCCAAGGATTTTCAGATCATTTTCTCTCGCAAATTTCTGCACTTTTTCTGTCTCATTTTCTACATTTCTATGATTTAAAATAATTCCACTGACGGACGCATAATTACGATCTTCAAAATTCTTCACCGCCTGGTAGATGTTATTTGCCGCATATAATGCCATCTTCTCCCCTGAAGTCACGATGACTACCTGCTCGGCATATCCTTCTCTGATCGGTGCCGCAAATCCGCCACAGACGACATCTCCTAATACATCATAGAGCACGACATCCGGTTTCCAGGTCTCAAAAAGTTCCAGATCTTCTAACAGTTGAAAAGTGGCAATAATTCCGCGTCCGGCACACCCAAGCCCTGGTGTCGGTCCTCCGGTCTCGATACACAGAACACCTCCATATCCAATCTTCGAGATGTCCTCGATTGTCTCTGGATCTTCGTCTTTTTCTCTCATATAATTCATCACCGGCAGAAGTGGCTCTCCACCGAGCAGATTGATCGTAGAATCTGCTTTCGGATCGCAGCCGATCTGGATGACGCGTTTTCCCATACTGGCAAACGCCGCCGCAAGATTACTGGTCACCGTCGATTTTCCAATCCCGCCTTTTCCATAAATTGCAATTTTTAACATTGTACTTCCTCCAGATTATTAGACTTACAAAAAAATGTGCCTTCCCGCTCTGCGAAAAGACACATGATGATATAGTTATAGCCTTCATTTTCATTATAAAATATCAATATACATGTCTTCCGGATCGAAATCATATCTTTCCGTCAGAGGTTCATTTATCGTTTATTATAACAAAAGGACTCTCCTATTTCAATGAACGTCTGGTGATTTTTACCAGAAGACCGGTTAATTATTTTCTTAACAATAAGACACCTCCCGAAGTAACGGAACATCCTCCTCAAATTCTTCCATATAGTATACCACCGCATTGATAAATTCTGCATTTCCAGGACATTTTGAAGCTCTGTAACCTAAAATCTCCCGGATATATTCCGGATGATTCTCCCAACATCGGTTAATAGCTGTACGAATATTCCTCTCCACACAAAATTCAGTTGTTCCGTGTCTCTGTGCGATCATCGGGTATATCTCTTTGGTGATAAAAACATGTCTGTCTTATTTCTTCTG
>ERZ773103.1263-NODE-1263-length-27259-cov-10.265255_pt1 | contig 27259 bp, 23 predicted proteins | sample MGYA00511118_ERZ773103 | MGnify/ENA primary metagenome ERZ773103 (study PRJEB29015, sample SAMEA2737821) | human gut metagenome | biome: human gut; feature: human-associated habitat; material: faeces | place: China | collected 2012 ... | reverse complement strand
GGCGGATGTGCTGTTCCTCACTGGGGGGCTGCCGGATGTGTTTTGTGACCGGCTGGAACAGTGGGGACTGGTGGAGCCCATTCGGCAGTTCCCCGGAATCGTAATGGGGTGCAGTGCGGGTGCCATGATGCAGATGACGGAATACCACATTACCCCGGATGAGGACTATGATTCTTATGGCTATTATAAGGGCCTTGGGCTGCTGGATGGCTTTGAGCCGGAGGTACACTATGCGGCTTCGTCTGTCCAGAAGGAGAGCATAGCACGCTACCTCCGGGAGAGAAGGAAAAAGCTGTATGCCATGACCAATCAGGGCGGACTGCTGATCGAGAATGGAAAAATCACCATGATGGGGGATGTTACCGAGTTCCATCCGACGGATCCGCACTGCGGGCAGGGGGATTTCCATTGAATCAAAAACGTCTTGACTATGAGTGGATGCGGATCCTTGGGATTTTCCTTGTGGTCTTCAACCACACCCAGTACCGGGGTTATTTTCTCTATCAGCTGCCGGAGAGCGGCATGGTCAATACCGTGGGCTCGCTGTTCCTTGCGGCGCTCTGTAAGGCGGCGGTACCGCTGTTCTTCATGGTCTCCGGCGGATTGCTGCTTGAGCGGCAGGAGACCATCTCCCAGCTGCTGAAAAAGCGGGTGCTCCGCATGGCGCTGGTGCTGTTGCTGTTTTCCGGGGTGGTTTATCTGGAATGGCTCCTGCGTGGAACCGCAGAGGATCCGGGCGTATCGGATTTTATTTGCCGCCTGTGGGGGGAGGGGATATCCGTCCCCCACTGGTATCTCTACACCTATCTGGGCATCCTGCTGCTGCTTCCGATTTTAAGACCCGCTGCAAAGGCCATGCCGGACAGCGCCTTTCGGTGGCTGCTGCTGATCCAGCTGCTGTATTATGGTGTGCTGGTGCCGGTGGGGGCGCTGACGCCCTTGGGCACGCTAAATCCCTATTTTGCTACAGGGCTCCTTGGGGTCGCCAATGCATGGGGTACCCCCTTTATGGCCAGCCAGGGGGTATTCTATCTTTTGATGGGGTACTATTTTGCCCATCGGTTCCACTGGGATCGGATCGGAGGGAAGCAGCTTGTGATGCTGGGACTGCTTGCGGCGGCTGCGCTGGGGGCCATGATGTGGCTCACATGGCGGGATCTGCCCCGGCAGGGGGGACAGGGACAGGAGTATTTTTCCTGTTATCTCAGCGTTGTGGTGATCTTCCTGTATGCCCTGTGCCGCCAGCTGAATCAATGGCATCCCGTTAAGGGAAAGGCGGCAGGACTGGTGGAGACCATGGGAAGCTGTGTTTTTGGAACCTATCTGCTGGAGGGGATCCTCCGGAGACTGCTGGATGGTGTGTATCTTTCTCTGGAGCCAAAGCTCCATGTGCTGCCTGCGTGCCTTGTGTGGGTAGGGATGGTTGTACTCTGCGGCATGGCGGTTACTTGGTGCCTGAAAAAACTGCCTGGCCTGCGAAAACTCCTGTAGCGAACATAAAATCCCTGAAATTCGTGGATTTTCGGGGAAAACACTGGACAAAAAACAAATGTTTTGTTACACTGACCATAAGAATTCTAAGGTTGTTGGGAGGCAGATTTTCATGAAATGCCCATTTTGCGGGGAAGAAGAGAGCAAAGTCGTGGATTCCAGACGCTCAGAGGACGGCACTTCCATCCGCCGCCGCCGGGAGTGCCTTGGCTGCGGAAGACGGTTTACCACCTATGAAACGGTAGAGAGTCTGCCCATTGTGGTGGTAAAAAAGGATGGACGCCGCCAGACCTTTGACCGGAATAAGGTCCTCAATGGCATGGTTCGCGCCTGTGAAAAGCGTCCGGTTCCTGTGGCAAAGCTGGAGGCTGCTGCGGCGGAGATCGAGCAGATCGTTCAAAACTCTCTGGAACGTGAGGTAAAGAGCGACTATATCGGTGAGCTGGTAATGGAGCGGCTGAAGCCTTTGGATGAGGTCAGCTATGTTCGGTTTGCCTCGGTTTACCGGCAGTTTAAGGATATCAACAGCTTTATGAACGAGCTCAATAAAATATTGGCTGAAAAATAAAGAACATGGCATACTGCTTCCTTTTGCAGTATGCCATGTTGTTATTCATAAGGGATGGTGGGATAGGCGGCATTTCCGGAGAGAAGATCCACAAATACCGATGTTTCATACCCAAAGGCGTGGGCCAGCGCAAACAGGTTCCGTGTGGAGATCCGGGTGATCTGTCCTCTTAAAATACTGCGGAGAACCTCCGGGGAAATCTGCGTGCCGGCGCTGAGGGTGTCCATGGTGTAGCCGCAGCGCACCATTTCCGCACGGATTTTTCGATGGGCGTCCGGGGCAACGGTCATTTTGACTCCGCCTTTCGATGGGGGCGGTTATCCGTGGCACAGTCCATGGCGGTCTTGTAGAGAATGCCGATATCCCGCTTCATATTTTCTGCCATAGCCTTGCCAATGGATTCACTGGGGGCCATGAGAGAAATGCTCATCATGGGCATGTCGCCGTCCCGATAGTGGACGGAGGTGATCCAGCGGCCATTTTCGTCCTGCATAGTCTGGGTGGACAGCATGCTTTCCCGATGGAGCTGGTTGATCTTATCGGCAATGGCGGCAGAGACCTTCTGCACCACGGGCACGGCCAATGAGTCCTCTACATAGCTGCCCTGCGTGCGGCCCTTTTCGGTAATATAATAGCGGCCCTCGGCATCGGCGGTGATGTGGCCGGATTCCTGAAGCTCTCCCAGACTCTCTACCAGCGTGAAATAATTGAGACTGTCATCCTGATAGGCCACTTCATACAGGTCTTCCAGACGGAGAGGACTGTCGATCCGGGATAGAATAAACAGCACCAACACCTTTACGTCCATTTTATCGTGCAGATAGCCCAGCGGTTCCATATGCCCACGCACCTTTCGCTACAGTAGTCCAAAATCAGATCACAGGGAAGCGGCAGCTTCCTGCCTGATCCCTACCATTATAGCCGAAGTGCAGCGAAATTACAACCCCGGCCCGGGAGCAGGAAAAACGGAAAATAGAAAAGTCGAAAAAGGAAAATAAAATTTCAAAAAACGCTTGACATTCTGAAAAATTCCTGTATAATAAGCCATGCGAGTTGCGGGTGTAGCTCATCTGGTAGAGCGCCACCTTGCCAAGGTGGAGGTAGCGAGTTCGAGCCTCGTCACCCGCTCCAAGCGCCGACAATGTGTCGGCGCTTTTTTTATATCAAAATGCAGGAGGGCTGTAAGATGGATCAGATTCTTTCGGAGTTTTTAGAGTTGGCTGCGTATTCCGTGCCATCCAAGCATGAGACGGAGATCCGGCAGTGCCTGATGGAAAAGCTTTTGGAACTGGGCTTTTCCGTTTCAGTGGATGAAGCGTTTCCGGAGACCCACAGCGGCAGTCTTTACGGCTTTCTGCGTGGGACACTGCCCGGGGAGCCGATCCTGTTTACGGCGCATATGGACACGGTGACGCCCTGTGAGAACAAAAAGATCACGGTGGAGCCGGATGGTACCATTCACACCGACGGCACAACGATCCTTGGCGGAGATGACCTCACCGGCGTTGTAGAGCTGCTGGCGGCGGTTCGCCGGATTCGTCAGGAAAAGTGTCCCCACCGGGATATTGAGATCATCTTTACGGCCTGTGAGGAATATTTTGTGCAGGGGGCTCAGCGGCTGGACTACAGCCGGATCCGTTCCCGTGAAGCCTATGTGCTGGATACCGACGGTGAGATCGGCAGCGCTGTCCTTGCAGCTCCCACAGGCATCCGGGTCATGGCCACCATGGAGGGAAAGGCTTCTCATGCGGCGTTAAAGCCGGAGGACGGCGTGAATGCGGTGGTGATGGCAGCGGATGCCATTTCCCACATGAAGCTGGGCCGGGTGGATGCGGATACCACGGCCAATATTGGCATTATTCAGGGCGGCGGCAGCGGCAATATTGTGCCGGATCGCTGCTTTGTGGAGGGGGAGACCCGTTCTTTGGTGCACGCATCGGCCATTGCACAGCGGGATCATATGGCGCAGTGCTTCCAAAACGCAGCGGATAAAGCGGGGGGAAGCTGTAAATTAGAGCTTTCCACAGTTTATACAGCGTGGTCAGTGGAGCCGGAGGAGCCTATTTGCAGGCGCTTCCATCGGGCGGCGGAAAGAGCAGGGCTGAAGCCGTGCTTCCTTCGGGCCTGTGGCGGCAGTGACGCCAGCTTTTTATCCGCACATGGCATTCGCTGCCTTGTACTGGCAACGGGAATGCATGAGATCCACTCGGTACGGGAGTATACCACGGTGGGAGAGATGGAGACCATGGCACAGGTGGTAAAGCACCTGATGTGTGATTCGGAATAAGACAGGGTTCAAAAAAGCGCTGTGCATCTTTGGGGGATGCACAGCGCCAATTTTGTCTTCCGGTTCTTTACAGCTGCATGATCGCCGCATAGGCGGTGTTGTTGCAGTTACGGATGCCCTCGGGATAGAAGCAGTCGCCGATCGTGACGACCTTGGGGGCTGCATCATGGAATGCGTCTGCATTCAGCGCCTGACGTCCGCCGGAGATTACGACAGAATCACAGGTAAGCGTGCGGGTCTCATGGGGCAGCTTGGATTTATCAATCTGGGGCATAGGGGGAGGGCCGCCGGGGCCTTTGGGCTGTTCGCTGTTTTCCTCTGCAAAGGCTGCATGAGGATCAAAGGGCTCCTGACGGGGCGGGAAGCCCTCGGGACGGGAATCCGGCATGACGGAAGGAGCGCCGTCCTTGTGTGCCATCATCATCATCATGCCAAAGTCGCCATCCAGCTTCGGAACATTCAGTGTTACGTCCAGTGTAACACTGGTGGGGGTGACGGCTACGGTCTTTGCATTGTCAAGGCAGGAGAAGTTGGGCTCGTTTTCATAGTCCAGCTCCGTGGCACGCTTGGAATGGGGATCGTCAAAGAGCTTGGCATCTCCACGGGTGACAAGGGTGGTTTTATGTCCGGCCTTTGCCAGATACAGGGCTGCTTCACGGCCGGTGTCTCCGCCGCCAATGACCACTGCGTTATGCCCAAGCTCCTGCTCATGGCCAAACACGTCTTCGGCCAGCCATATCTTGGGATCCTGCGCACCTGCTACGGGGATCCGCTTGGCACTGGAACCGAGTGCGGCAATGATAACGTCATAGCCCTGCTTCTTCATAAGCTCCGGGGTGGCTTCGGTATTGAGATGTACCGTGACATTGGATTTTCCGATCTCCCGGATCAGCCAGTTCTTATAGTCCATCAGATTCCACTTGAAATCAACAAAATCAGCAAACTTCAGCTGGCCGCCAAGTGTACCTGATTTTTCATACAGGGTGACATCATGCCCCTGCTCTACACCGAACAGGGCAGCACGCATACCTGCGGGTCCGCCGCCAATCACGGCGATTTTCTTCTTTTCACCGGTGGGGTGGAACATGCGGTCCAGCATGTGGTGGTAGCCTGCCAGCGGGTTTACAGCGCAGAAGCTGCCATGGCAGCCGTTGCACAGCAGACAGGGGGTAATATCCTCGCCGTGACCGGCCTTGATCTTATCATAGTAGTGCTCATCACAGATAAAGGCACGAGCCATGGAGACACAGTCACACTTTCCCTCTGCAATGAACCGGTCGATGAGGTCGGGATCATGGAAGCCGCCAACCGGGGAGAAGGCACATCGGATGCCGCGGGCCTTTGCAGCTGCGGCAAACTGGAGGTTATAGGGATTGCTTTTCTGAAGATTATGGCTGTTTACATGGGTGTAAGAGCCGTCCCAGCCACGGATCTGGAAGATATCCACCAGCCCCTCACAGAGCTTGCAATAGCCAAGCCAGTCCTCCAGCGTATAGCCGCCTTCTTCTGTGGCAGAGGTCTGACACTCGATTAGGAAGTCCTGCCCACAGGCTTCCTTGATGCGGCGGAATACCTCCAGTGTCAGTGTGGCACGCTCCTCCATGGTTTTGCCGCCGTATTTGTCGGTGCGGTGGTTGAACCATGGGCTGAGGCTGCATGCCAGAATGCTGCCACGGTAGCAGGCATAGATGGTAACGCCGTCAAATCCCATGCCCTTGAAGTAGACGCTGGCATTGACAAAATCCTGAATCATGCCTTCCAGACGCTGGGCGGAAATGGCGGGCTTTTCAAAGAGGTTTGCGGAGTAGTCACCGGTCATGGGGATGGCATTCCAGTCGGGAACATCGGAGATCATCACGTTCTGAGGCTCGATGGCCATCATGGATGCAGTGGCAAGGCTGCCCTGGGCATGGATCTTGTCAATGATCTCCATATAGGCCTTGCGGCTCTTGGGGTCATCCATATGACAGGGGGCCATGCGGCTGTAATTGCCATCGCAGTCCGGCAGAGCGCCCACGCCGACGCAGACCAGTGCAGCGCCGTTTCGGGCCAGATGCTCATAGAAGGGGCCGGAGAGCTCCGGCTCCATTTCGTCAGAGGAGACACATTTGGAATTCAGCATACGATTTTTCAGCGTGATATTGCCAATTTTTAAGGGTGAGAGCAAATGCTCATAGCGTGCCATAGTTTATCAGCCTTTCTTTTCTTTCGGAGATGTCATGGAATGGCCGGGAGAAATAAGCTCTCCCGGCCATAGAATTCAAACGCTGCGGGATCAGCTGTTGGCTGCATCGTAGGCAGCCTGCTCCAGCTCGATGCATTCCTCAATGCCCATGTCCTTCAGCTGGGAAACAAAGGTATCCCACTGGGTGTCAATGTCGGCGTCACCGTTGCAGAACTGGGAGATCATCTGGTTGGCATAAGTCATAATGTCGGTGGCCTTGTAGGTCTCGGCCTCCTTCTGCTCGGTGGTCATGGTGACGTTGCTGGAAATTGCCATGGTGCCATCCAGATTGGAGGTCCATACGTCCCAAGCCTCGTTTACCAGATCGGAGTTTAGATAGGCACTGCGGTACCGGAGCATCAGAGAAGGCATGGTGCCAAAGGCGCAGCGGCAGCGCATATAGTTGGAGGCGGAGAGACCGAATTCGTTGTTTACAACGGCATCGGTGAACTTGGGGGTGCTGTTTTCATCCAGCGTATAGTCGGTACCCTCCAGACCAAAGTTGTAGAAGGCAACGCCGTCCTCGGAGAACCAGTAGTCCAGCCATGCCATGGCGATGTCGGGATCCTCGCAGGCGGAGCTGACGGAGATCGCAGTGATATCATCAGCGGGTGCCAGCGTCATTTCAGTCATGTGCTGCTTATCTCCCTTGTTCTGGACCGGGGAGGCCATGCAGACCACGGGAACGGTGTAGTTGTCGATGCCCTCGCCGGAGGTGCACCATACGCCCATCTGGTCGGAGGTGATCTGGCCGCTGAGGTAGCTGGAGAAGGGATCGTATTCAATGGAAACAAAGTCGGAATCCATCAGGCCCTCTTCATACCAGTCGTGGATCATGGTGAGATAGTCACGGTAGCCATCCTCGATAAAGGAGCACTTCACTACGCCGTCCTCCACATAGTAGGGGAGACTGGAACCGCTGCCGCCTGCTCCGCCGGAGCCACTGACATTATAGGTGGCAACATTGTAGCCCTCGGTGAGCGTGGTGATGGTGCAGTTGTTGTTCATGTAGATGGCGCTGGAACAGTTGTATTTGTCCTTGAATGCCTTCAGTACATCGTGAAGCTCATCGTAGGTCGCAGGGACATCCAGACCGCATTCCTCCAGCCAATCCTTCCGAAGCACAAGTCCCTGATTGTTGATGAAGCTGTCGTAGGTGCCCATAAACTGGAGCACCTTTCCGTCGGTGAGATAATAAGGTGTCTCGGCATCGTTGGAATGGATCAGGTAATCATAGTTGGGGGCATAGGTGGAAAGGTCGTCAGTGAGATCCATAATAATATCATCACTGAGCGCACCGGAAAGACCGGTGGAATAATAGGTACCCAGATTTTTGATGAGATCGGGATAGTCGCCGGAGGCGAGAAGAACGTTATACTGTTCCGATGCGGTAAAGAAATTCACTTCGGTGGTTTCCACATGAACCCCTGTGAGCTCCTCCAGCTTCTGCATGTATTCAAAGTCATTATAATTGTTGATGCCCAGATTCGCAAGATCACCCATGAGGTTTACTGCGGTGGTGAGCATGGTCAGCTCTGCGCCGTCCTCGGAGATGGGCAGGGATACTTCGTTCTGATAGTCCAGCTCTGCCTTTTCACTGCCCGGGAAGGTGATGTTATGTACCGGTCCGGGAGCGGCTTCTGCCTCGGAGGCTTCCGCGGCGGAACCGACATCGGCGGGAGCAGCTGCTTCCGGTGCGGAGGCTGCGGCAGCAGATTGGGGCGCAGAGGCTGCGGAAGCAGCTGCGCTGTCTCCGGAGGCGGAAGAGGACTGATCTCCGCAGCCGGCCAGCAGGCTCAGTCCCAGTGCTGCGCACATGGTCAGACTCATTAGTTTTTTCTTCATAGTTTGATGCAATTCTCCTTGCTTGTTATATTTGGATCTTCTCCATATGCCCTATTATATGGACGAAAAAGCGGGAGAAAAGGGCTGGTTTCTGCTGGATGTGACGATTTTGACATTCGGACTCTAAATATGATGTGTCATTTTTCACACAGGCGGGGTGCACGGTAAGGGCGGGGTCTGCAAAACCCCGATTCCTGCCGCTTTTCAAACAAGGCAGGCCCACAGTCAGAGAAAAGGCGAAAAATGCCCAAAGGGAGCGACACATTTCTGCATCGCTCCCTTTGGGCGTGATCTGGCCTATAAGCCGGGTTCTGTAATCGACAGCCATCTATCTTGGCGCACCGTTGCCGATACGCTCCAGCCACCTAAGCGGAGACAGCCGGGCCAGCCTTGCCTCCATTGCGGTGTTGCTCCGGATAGAGTTTACAGGGCTGCACGCTTTCACACGGCAGCCGGTGAGCTCTTACCTCGCCTTTCCACCCTTACCGCAGATGCGCCAGTGCACTATCAAGCGAGCGTAGAAGCTCATAAAGGTTGACATAGTGATGGCGTTCACCTGCGGCGGTATATCTCTGTTGCACTTTTCCTGTAGTCGCCTACGGCGGGCGTTACCCGTTATCCTTGCCCTATGGAGCCCGGACTTTCCTCACAGGGGGCCTTTCGGCGCACCCTCCGCGGCTGTCCGGCCAGGTCACGGAATCTATCATACTTTAATTTAGAGAGGTTGTCAAATACTTTATGCAGTGCCGGGCGGAAAACCATTCCACGGGAAAAAGCCAAATCCGTTGCAAAATATGACGGTTTCGTGTACAATATAACATTGCCTATAAAAATGTAATTAAGGACTGATCCATATGACAGTAAATGAATATTTTGAAGCCCTCCGGGGCAAGCGGGTCTGCGTGATCGGACTTGGCATCAGCAACCGTCCGCTGGTGAGAATGCTGCTGGAACGGAATATTCCGGTAGAGTGCCGGGATAAGACCCCCAGAGAGAAGCTTTTGCCGGAGGTGCTGGAGCTGGAGCAGCTGGGCGCAAAGCTGACGCTTGGGGAAGACTACCTGGAGAACATTCAGGCGGATGTGGTGTTCCGGACGCCGGGCCTTAACGCCTTTTGCCCGCAGCTGATGGCGCTTCGGGCCCATGGGTGCACGGTCACCTCCGAGATGGAGGCTTTCTTTGCGGTGTGCCCCTGTACCATCTTCGGTGTCACCGGATCCGATGGAAAGACTACCACCACGACCCTGATTGCAAAGCTGCTGGAAGGCGCCGGGAAGACCGTATACTGCGGCGGCAACATCGGTACGCCGCTGCTGCCTCTGGCAGAAAAAATGAAAAAAGACGATGTGGCCGTGGTGGAGCTGTCCTCGTTCCAGCTCATGGGCATGAACCAGAGCCCCCATGTGGCTGTAGTGACCAATCTCTCCCCCAATCATCTGGATATCCACAAGGACATGGAGGAGTATGTGACAGCCAAGGAGAACATTTATCTTCACCAGAATCAGCAGGATACGGTGGTGCTGAATCTGGATAATGATATTACCAACAGCTTTGTGCCAAAAGCAAAGGGCAGCGTCATGCAGTTCTCCCGGGTAAAAAGACCGGAGAAGGGCTATTATCTCCGGAATGACGGAATGATCTGCCGGGTGGACGGAGCGGCGGAGCAGGAGATCTTTCCGGCAAGTGAGATCCTGATTCCCGGCGTCCACAACATCGAAAACTATATGACTGCCTTCTGTGCAGTGGATGGCCTTGTACCGGTGACGGTCATGGAGCAGCTGGCAAAGACCTTTGGCGGCGTTGCCCATCGCATCGAGCTGGTGCGGGTAAAGGACGGCGTGAAATACTATGACAGCTCCATTGACTCCTCGCCCAACCGAACCCGTGCCGCCCTGCGGAGCTTCCGGCAGAAGGTAATCATGGTGGCCGGAGGCAAGGACAAGGGCATCGGCTATGATGACCTTGGCCCGGAGCTTCGGGAGCATGTAAAGCTGCTGGTGCTTACCGGCATGACCGCAGGAAAGATCCGTGCTGCAGCGGAGAAGGTACCCGGCTATGACGGCACGAACCCGGAGATTCTGGACGTAGAGGGCTTTGACGATGCCATTCGGGCAGCGGCGGCCCGGGCCAAGGCGGGGGATGTGGTGATCCTTTCGCCTGCCAGCACGTCCTTTGACCGATTCCGTAATTTTGAAGAGCGGGGTGACCGCTTCAAGAAGGTTGTGATGGAGCTGTGATGGAGCTTTCCGAGGTGCTTATGGAGTTGAGCCGTGCCAACGGTGTGTCCGGGGATGAGACAGACGCAGCTCAGACGGCACAACGTTACCTTGCACCGTTGGTGGACGAGACCCGAATCTCGCCTTTGGGCAATCTGCTCGGAATTCGCAGATGTGAGGATCCCGATGCAAAGACCGATTTGCTGGATGCCCATCTGGATCAGGTGGGGCTGATCGTAACGGGCCGGAAGGACGGAATGCTGACCTTTACCGGCGGTGTCGGCGGCGTGGATGACCGGATGCTGCCGGGCCATACGGTAGCGGTGCTGACAGAGCCGGTGAGATACGGTGTGATCGCATGGAATCGGGAGACGCCGGAGGACAAGCCTGTTCCACGAACGGAGATGCTTGTGGACTGCGGCCTGACGAAAGCGGAGGCAGAAAAGATTCCGGTGGGAACACGCATTGCCTATGCAACAGAGCCTTGGTGTAGAGAAAACGCCTTCTTTGGAAAATCTCTGGATGATCGGAGCTGCTTTCTTGCCCTGCTCCGTGCATTGGAGCTGGTTAAGGACGAGAAGCTGAATGTCCATGTGGCGGTGCTTGGCAGCGTGCAGGAGGAGACCGGCGGACTTGGCGCACTGACCGGGGCCTATGCGGTGAAGCCGGATATTGCGCTTGTGACGGATGTTACCTTTGGTGACAGCCCGGATTCTCAAAAGGGTTTTCCGCTGGGCAGCGGTGCGGCCATCGGTTTTAGTCCGGTGCTGGACAAAAAACTAAGCCGACAGCTCTGTACGCTTGCCGATCAAGAGGGGATCCCCTATGTGCGGGAGGCTATGTCCGGCAGCACCGGCACGAACTCCATGCACACGCAGATCGCCGGAAAGGGCGTGCCAACGGCGCTGGTTTCCCTTCCGCTCCGGTATATGCATACACCGGTGGAGGAGATCGACCTTCGGGATGTGGAGGCGGTGGCTCGGCTGACGGCGGCGTTTCTCTGCAGCTTTGAAAGAGAGGGACAGGCGTGATTGCAAAAGAGCATATACGATGGAATGTAGGCAATATTGCAACTATGACTGCGCCCTCCGGCTGGGAAGAGGAAGCGGCATCCTATGTGATAGACGAAGCCAAGGATATGGGCCGCATTTCTATTGGGCGAGATCCCCTTGGAAGTGTTCTCATCTCGGTAAAGGGGGCAAAGCGCCCTGCAAAGCCCATTGTACTGACGGCGCACTTGGATGAAATGGGCGTTATGGTGGAGGATATCACCAAGGAAGGGCTGCTGAAATTTGGAGTAGTTGGGAACGTAGCCCGCAGAACGCTGCTGGGTCGTGTAGTAACCGTGGGAGAATGGGGACGTATGTGCCATGGGGTAATTGGCCTGAAGCCCATTCACCTTACCTCTCAGGAGGAACGAAAAACCCTTCCAAAGCTGGAGGATCTCTATATTGACATTGGAAGCAAAGGAGAACCACAGACAGAGACAATGGTTCAGCGGGGCGATCCGGGCGTTTTTGCACCGGAAATGACGGAGATGGGAACTCAGCTTCACCATAAGGCCATGAGCCGCAGCCTCAGCTGTGCGGTACTGCTGGAACTGCTGAACATGAAGGAGCAGCTTCCTGTGGATGTGACCATGGCTTTTACGGTGCAGCGTCATGTGGGAAACCGCGGCGCCTACAGTGCCGCTGCAGCGCTGGATGGCGGCATCGCCATATCTCTGGATCTGTGCCCGGGAGACACGGTGGGGGATGACCTGCCTCACCTTGGAAAAGGGCCGGTGGTGCCGTCTATGGACCAGAAGGCGATTTTTGACCCGGAACTCACGGAAAAACTCGCTGCGGCAGCCCGTGCCTGCGGAATCCCCATACAGCGCTGGGCCAAGGCGGAGTGCGATGGTGACGGTGGTGTGTTTCAGCGCAGCGGCAATGGGTTTTCTGCGGCGGCACTGTACTGCCCGGCCAAGTATACGGATGCACCGGCCCAGAACATCTGCCTTGAGGATGCAGAAAATATGGCTCGGTTGTTAGTGGCCTTTTTGGAGGAGTGTGCGGAATGACGGAATTACTGGAAAAACTCACAGGGATCTACGGCCCCTCCGGTCAGGAGAAGAAGATCGGACAGTGGCTCTGCGCCTATTTGGAGGAACGGGGCGTTGCAGTGCGTACGGATGCCATGGGCAATGTCATTGCCAAGGTCGGCGGTCAGGGACAAAAGCTGGTGTTTTCCGCCCATATGGATACGGTAGGACTGATGCTCACCGCTATTGATGAAAAGGGCTTTGGAAGCTTTACGGGGATCGGCTGGCTGGATCCGGCCACAATTTCTCACACGCCGGTACGCTTTGGAAATGGCGCTGTGGCGGCGGTCTGCATCCGGGATGATAAGGTGGGAAAAGAGCTGAAGCTTAAGGATCTCTATCTGGACTTTGGGACGGAAAGCCGGGCGGAGACAGAAAAACTGGTCGCAATTGGCGATACGGCGGCCTTTGTGCCGCGGTATATGGAGACCCCGAACCGGATCACCGCATCGTTTCTGGATAACCGTGCGGGGTGCGCCATTCTGTTGGAAGCGCTGGAACAGATGAAGCAGCTGAAAAATGAAGTGTACTTTGTCTTCTCTGTACAGGAGGAAGTGGGAACCCGTGGAGCAGGACCTGCGGCCTTCGGAATTCAGGGCGCCTATGGCATTGCGGTGGATGTGACCGCTGTAGACGATGTGCCCGGCAGCATCCATGACGGAACGGCGGCGCTGGGAAAGGGCGCTGGCGTGAAAGTTCTCGACCACAGCGCCCTGTGCCGGCCGGAGCTGATTAAAACCATGAATCGAATTGCAGGGGAACGGAATATCCCGGTGCAGGGCGATATCATGACCGGCGGCGGGACGGATGCCGGCCCTATGGCCCAGAGCGGCAGCGGCATGGCGGTAGGCGGCATTTCACTGCCCTGCCGGTATACCCATGCGCCACTGGAAATTTGTGATAAGAATGATTTTGATGCCTGCGTGCGGCTGGTTGCGGCGCTGGCGGAAACGGAGTTATAAGAATGATCTCAGAGGAAACAAGAAAGCTCGGCGCCCTTGTGACAGAGCGGACAAAGCCGATTTTTGCGGAAATTGACCGAATCGCAGAAAAAAATGCGGAAAAGATGCTGGAAGCGTTTCAGGAATATCGGGTCAGCGCAGCGCATCTGGTGGGTACCACCGGCTATGGCTATGATGATCTGGGCCGTGACACTCTGGATAAGATTTTTGCTCGGGTGTTCCGGGCTGAGGCGGGGCTTGTGCGCAGTCAGTTTGTCAACGGCACCCATACCATCACCTGTGCGCTGATGGGCATTTTGCGCCCCGGTGAGGTTTTTCAGCTTGGTGGGGGGCGTCATCTTACCGGCGGATTCCGGTCCGTCCACCGTGACGCGCAGCCCATGGATGCCGCGGGCCTTGCCCGCGACCTCGTCCACCTCCGACGCCGGGACCCAGCCGACGCAGAAGAAGTGCTCGCCCTTGACCGCGGCCATGCGGCGCAGGTCGTAGACCGCCGCGTAGTAGCAGGCTGTGTTGTACAGCAGCTGGACCTTGTCGGCGTTTTGCTGCCACAGGGCGGCAATGCGGGCGTTGACGTCCTCAACGCTCTTGTTGACAACGTCGAGGTTCTCTTTAAAGTGCTCGATGATCTCGGCGGGCGAGCCAGCCGCGCCGGGCACATGCACCGGCTCAAAGTAGAGCATCGAGAAGATGCCGTCGGTCTCCAGCGCGTGCTCCCGCGGGGTCATGTAGACGCCCCAGTAACCGGCCTTCGTCTGGTTGCAGGGGGTGAACAGGATGTACGGGTCATCGCCGTAGTTGTTCATCAGCTTGTTGTAGCCCTCCGTCGGCAGGAAACCGAAGCGGATCTTGACGTGGGCGCAGTCGAGAATGTCGTCCACGTTGACCTTCAGGCCGGTAAAGTGGCTGTACTGCTCGATGCCGTCCTCGCAGAGCTTCTTCTGGTCCAGCAGGACCTTGCGCTCGGCGCAGAGGTCGTCGATCTTTTCCAGCAGGTCGCTCAGATAGCTGCGGCCCTCGGCATCCACCGGGTCGCTGTGCTGCTGCCCCTCGTGCAGCTCCATATTGGCCTCTTTGGCCATCGTCTCGATCTGGTCGCGGATCGCGGTGTGGGGGTTCTCCTCATTCAGAGCGCCGTATCCCAGCGATTCCGACATATATCTGGTTGCGGGCTCAAGGTCAAAGCGTCCGTCCATGCAGCACGAGCCGATAAACTCGTTCAGCTGGGGCATCGTGCCCTGCACCCGCACCAGTTTCATCTTTTCAACCAATCAGTTCACACTCCTTGTTTCAGCTTGCCTCCCTCGGCAAGACAGACTCCCCCGACACGGGGGAGGTGGCGCTTGCGCCAGAGGGGGACGGTGCTCCGCAGGGGCGGAGGGAGCGAACCTTGCCATCACCCGAAATATTTCGGGCTGCCGCGAAGCTCTCTCCCCCACCGCCTGCGGGCGGAGCCCCCTCCCAGAGGGGGCCAAGGGTCACTCAATCCTTCTCATCAAACCCCACCAGCAGCGGCTGGACATCCTCGGACGGCAGCTTGTAATGCACGCCCTCAATGATGTGATCCAGATCCTGCACCTCACACCGGGCCAGCCAGACGTAGCACAGCATGACCAGCGTCGGGTCGGTGGAGAACCGCAGCCACTTGCGGCACCAGTCGCATCGGTAGTGGAAGAAGCCCTCCTTCAAAACGCTGTACTCATGGTGTCCCAGCAGCGGGCCGTACTTCGTCCTGGCGAACCGCGCCTTGAACGTGTCCAGATCGCGGGCGGCGAGCAGGTATTCCCACTCGTCGTTCGTCAAGGCCGTGCAGTCGCGGCGGGCGTTGGTGCGCACCACCGAGTCCGGCGCGCCGATGCGGATGAGACGCGCGGCGTTGGAAACAGCGGAGGTGTCGCATTCCAGCTCGACGAGGTCGCGCAGGTTCGGCGCAGCGCTTGTGCCGCCCTTAGCGGGGGCCAGCGCCACCAGTGCGCGGTGGCGGAAGTCCTGCAGAAGCGGCTCGGCCTGGGCGGTCAGACCGCGGTCCGGCTTGGCGCTCTGCAGCGGTACCAGGACCTTTTCCCACCGCGTACCGGCCACAGCGGCCAGGATACCGTCCAAACTCGTGGCCTTGGCCAGCGCGTAGAGGTCGATGCAGCAACGCTGCTGCAAGAACTCCGGCAGGCGGAACAGGTAATCGCCCGGGCGGCCTGCATCCAGGCACCGCATGGCGGCAGTCAGCTCATCGACCTCACAGCAGAGGGTGAAATACTCATACACTTTGCTGCCCGCGCTGCGGTCATAGCGGCAAAGGCTGTCGTACCGGGTGTACAGGCTCTGGCGCAGCAGGTTTTCCAGCTGGACGCGGCGGGCGTACTGGGGGTTGACCTCGGCCAGCGCTTCGCTGTACAGCGGGTATTCTTTCAAGGCCGCGGCCAGCTCGGTCATCGTGCGGCAGGCCATCAGGCGGCGGTAATCGTCGGCCCGCAGGCGGCTGCCGTACAGGGCGCGGGCCTTGGCCAGCACGGCGTTGCCGCTTGCCTTGCCCGTGGGCATCATTGTGCGGCCTCCCCGCCCAGGGTGCGCTGTACAAGCGCAGCGCACCATTCGGCCTCATGGGCCTTTGCGGCGGCGGTCATGGCCTCGGCTGCCTGGCTGCGCTGGGTCTCCAGCGCGGCCAGTGCGGCGGCGTTGCCCTCCTCGGCAGCTCTTGCGGCGGCGTCGGACTCGGACTTCTCGCGGGCGTCACACTCCGCGATGATCTTCTGCTTCTGCTCGTCCAGAGCAGCCAGCCGGGCAGAGCGCTCGAGCCGGGCCTTCTCGCTTTCGCGGCGCTGGGCGGCATCCATCTCCAAAATGGCCTGCATCAGGTCGTTGACATCTTTCATGCAATGCACCTCACTCTTTGGGAGCTTTACCTGGGTTGGGTTCCCTGCCTCCCTCTGCGAGGGGGCCAAGGGGCTTTTCTCTATATAAATAGGTACACCCAATTTTCAGGTTCAGCCGTATTATAGCACTATTACCAAATATAGCAAGTGGTTTTTGTGCAGTTTTATTGGTACAAAATCGGGTTTGTGTTTTTTCTGTCGATGTATTAGATGTATTATGAAATCGTTATCACTTATTTTTCATAGCGGCCAGACCCTTGCCAAACACGAACCGCACCAGCGGGCCCGCGCCGCACAGCTGCCACAAAAATGCCGCGGGATAGTTCATCGCCGTGGTCTGCACCCACATGGCGAAAAAGTTCGCGTTGTGGCTGTCCTTGAAGAACAGCGTGGCGAAAAAGCTCATCAACGGGCACATCATCCACGCGGACAGACAGGAGATAGCGGCCACCAGGAACACCTGCTTGTCCTTGCCTGGGGTGAACCAGCTCGTGGCGATGCGCATGGCCGTGGGGCCGACCAGGAACGTGTCCAGCAAAAAGCCAATGACGCCCATGATGGGCAGCTCACTGAGGGCAGCGGCGAAGATGAAATTCTGCATCCCGCCCACATCCAGTGCGATATTGTAGCAGACCATTCCGTAGACCATGACGCAGACCATCATGACGGTGTAGACGATTTCCTGTTTCTTTGTTTGCGGCATTGTAATTACTCCTCATATATACGTTATTTTCTCCAAAACAAAAACAGCCGCAGAGTGTCGCTCAACTCGTTGCGACGCCCTGCGGCTGTTGTCTCACTGCGTTGGAAAGTGAAGTCAGTATACCGCAAAAATTGCGCTCATGTAATACTCCTGCACAAATTTCTGCACTTTGTATAAAATCTTTCTCCGTTTTGCAGCGTCACTTTGGTACAAAACGCCGCATGTGTTGCTGCAAACTTTACAGCGGCGGCGCGGCGCGCTATAATGGCGGTGTTTATACGTAATAGAGAGGTCGGAAAGTCATGTCAAAATTATTCCCGCATCACCGCGGCCAGATGTCGGAGGCATTCCGCACGGTCATGTTCTTATCGGCGTCGGGCGGCCTGCAGGACGCCTACACCTACATTGGGCGCGGCAAGGTGTTTGCCAACGCCCAGACCGGCAACATCGTGCTGATGAGCCAGAGCCTGTTTGATGGCGATTTATCGCGGTTTGCCCACTATTTTATCCCCGTTCTGTCCTTTGCACTGGGTGTGGCCGCGGCGGAGTGCATCCGCCTGCGCTGGCGGCAGGCCCGCCGCATCCACTGGCGTCAGCTCGTCGTGCTGGCCGAGATCGTGCTGCTGTTCGCGGTGGGCTTCTTCCCTGCCGGGTGGGATATTGGCGCAAACGCGCTGGTCTCGTTTGCCTGCGCCATGCAGGTGCAGGCGTTCCGCAAGGTGCATGGCTACCCGTTTGCCAGTACCATGTGCATCGGCAACCTGCGCAGCGGCATGGACGCGCTGGTCGCATTCGGACACACCCACGATAAAAACGCTCTGTGGAAGTCCCTGCACTACTTTGCCATTATCTTTATCTTTGCGCTGGGTGCGGGCATCGGCACACAGTGCGTCGGCATCTTCGGCGAGAGGACGATCTGGCTTTCCTGCGCGCTGCTGCTGGTGAGCCTGTGCTTTATGTTTATCAAAGAGGATCTGCCGGAGATCGAGGAGGAGCTGAAAAAATAACGCATCTTCCCTGCCGGAATGGCTGTAGGGGCCGGACATATCCGCCTGGGAACACCGTGGCCGCCGTCAGGCCCCGCGGAGGGGTCAAACCCCCTCCCTGCGATTTCCATTTCTCATAATTCCCCTATTACAATTATAATTTTGATAAAACGACAGCCCCACCCGTTTTTCTGCGGGTGAGGCTGTCGTTTTATACGTTTTCTCGTGCTTTTTTATTTTTCCAATCGTTGACTATGCCGTGCAGCCGCTCGCCCATAAAGACAAGCCCGGCCAGAGTCGGGGCGCTCAGGGCCAGCAGAACGACCAGCACCAGCGTGCCGCCCAGATCCAGCCGCACCAGCGGCAGCCAGCGCGCCAGCAGGAACACCCCGCCGACACCCGCCACGGTCATACTGCCCCAGATGGCCCAGTGCAGCGGCGTGAACGGGATGCAGACACCCCACAAAATCTGCAAGCCCACGCACAAAATCACCAACGTGCAGATCGTACCGACCATGTCGGACGGGATGTCGAACGCATAGCCGAACCCCTGTGCGCAGAACACAAGCAGGAAATCCGTCAGCCCGCCGGGCAGTGCCTTGCGCAGCACGTTCCGCATGAATCTGCCGTGGACAAGCTCGTGGTTCGGCTCAAGCGCCAGAAAGAACGCCGGTGCGCCGATGGTGGCAAACGTGACGAGCGACAGCTGCAGCGGCTGGAACGGGTAGGCCAGCGGCAGGGCCAGCGCGACGATGCTGAGCAAAAACGAGAAGATGTTCTTGACCAGAAACAGCGACGCCGAGCGCTGGATGTTGTTGATGACCCGCCGCCCCTCGGCCACAACGCCGGGCAACGCGGCAAAGTCCGAATCCAGCAGCACAAGCTGCGCGACCTGGCTGGCCGCCTGCGCGCCCGATGCCATCGCAATGCCGCAGTCGGCATCTTTTAACGCCAGTACGTCATTTACACCATCTCCGGTCATGGCTACTGTGTGGCCCTTTGCCTGCAAAGCATGGACGAGCTGGCGCTTCTGCTCGGGCGTGACGCGGCCAAAGACCGTGCATTTTTCGGCAGCCTCGGCCAGCGCCGCCTCACTTTGCAGCGTGGCGGCATCGACCCAGTGCTCGGCCCCGGCAATGCCCGCGTTGGCGGCCACATGGCTGACAGCCTGTGGGTCGTCGCCCGAGATGACCTTGATCTTCACGCCCTGCTTCGCAAAGAAGCAGAACGTCTTGGGCGCACTCTCGCGGATGCGGTTCTGCAACGGCAGCAAGGCCAAAAATTCCAGCTGTGCGGGGTCGAGCGCCGCGGGCGGATCCGGCAGTGTGCCGCTATATTTTGCCAGCAGCAGCACGCGGCGGCCCTGGGCCAGCAGCGGGGTCAGCCTGTCGGCAAGCTCCCCCGCCCTGCTGCCCGCCAGCACGTCGGGCGCACCGACGACGTAGCACCCCTGCGCGCCAAAGTCTTTGGCACTGTACTTGTACGCCGTGTTGAACGGGATGGTGCGCACGGCAGCCCATGCCGTGCCGCCCTGCCCGAAGCGGGCTGTCAGGGCGCGGGCCGTGTCGTTATCAGGCTGCCCTCCCGCGTAGAACGCCGATAAAATCTCGGTGATGGGTGTATTTTCTGCCAGCGGCAGCGGGTCGTCCGCCTGCATGGTGCTCTCGGTGATCGTGCCGGTCTTGTCCACGCAGAGGGTGTCCACCCGGGCCAGCGTTTCAATGCAGTTCATGTCGCGGGTCAGCACCTTGCGGCGGGCCAGCCGCATCATGCTCACGGCCAGCGCAACGCTCGTCAGCAGGTACAGTCCCTCCGGGATCATACCGATGAGTGCTGCCACCGTGGCGTCGACAGTGTCCTTCATGGAAAGATCCAGTACCCAATGCTGCTTCCAGATCAGCACCGCGCCGATTGGGATCAGCGCCACACCGATGAATTTTATCAGCCTGTCCAGGCTGCGCATCATCTCGCCGCGCGCGACCCTGTGACCGTCGGCCTGCGCCTCAGCGGTCAGGCGGCTGGCGTAGCTCTCGGCCCCGACACGGGTCAGCCGTGCCACACAGCGGCCCGCCATCAGAAAGCTGCCGGATTTCAGCTCCGCGCCGCACTCCTTGGGAATAGCCCGCGCCTCGCCCGTGATGAGGGATTCGTTCGCCTGGGCGCTTCCGTCCAGCACGACGGCGTCCGCTGCGATCTGGTCACCTGCGCCGAACTCGACAACATCGTCCTGCACAAGGTCGTCGGACAGCACCTCGCACCACCGGCCGTCGCGCAGGCAGCGGAGCTTCTGCGCTGAGACAAGCGTCAGCTTGTCGATGGTACGCTTAGCGCGAAGCTGCTGCACAATGCCGATGAGGGTATTCCAGAACACGATGCCCAGAAATCCCATATTCAGCCAGGAATGCACGAGCGCCAGCATGACGGCCAGCACCAGAAACACAAGGTTGAAGTAGGTGCAAACGTTATCCCGCACGATCTCGCCGGTGGTTTTGGTCTGTGATTTGGTCGGCTGGTTCGTCTGCCCCGCCGCGCGGCGCGCTTCGACCTCGGCGGCGGTCAGGCCGGTGATGGATGGCATAGTAAGGGGTGCTCCTTTCGGGGGTGGATCAAATGGCGGCAGGGGCCGGACATGTATGGTATATGGGCGGTTATGGGAAGGCCGCGGGCCGGGCATGCCCGGCCCCTACAGGGCGGCGGAATTGTTTAAAACGGCTTGTAGGGAGCGGTCTTGACCGCTCCGGGAAGGTTGCGGGCGACGGAAACCGCACCAGGCGGCATATATACATTCCGCGCAACTATGCGGCAGCCGCACAGCTCCGCGGAGGGGTCAAGACCCCTCCCTACAGTACAGACGATTTACGGCAGCCTATTATAACGCCCGCTGCTTATAGTTTCCTCAGTATACCCACCAAATATGAACAAAACAAGTGCCCGGCTGCGTTTTGGGGCAGCCGGGCAGTTTTGTACATTATTGAATTTCCAGCGGTTCAAAGGCCTCCGCCGGGTCGGCATCGACAGCCTCAAGATTCCTCGTCAGCTGGTCGAGCACCTTATAAAATGTTGCTAAATCGTCTGGGTCTATCCCCTCGTCGGCGCGGCGCTCTACGTCGGCCACAACAGCCCCCACGCGGGCGGCGCGGTCATGGCCTGCGTTGGTCAGCAGGTAGAGGGCATTGTACTTGCCGCTCTCGGCGCGCTTTTCCACCAGGCCGCTGCGCACCAGTTCTGCCAGCACGCGGGAGATCATGGCCGGGTCCAGACCGCACCGTTCTGTCAGCTCCGAGAAGTGCAGGCCCTCCGGCGCGGCGGCCAGCCGGCAGAGCACCAGCGTGTGCCCGGCCTTCAGCTCAATGCGGCTCATGCCGCTCGCCTTGATGCGCTGGATGACCTTTTGCAGCCGGGCCAGCGAGATGGACAGCCGGATAAAACGGTCATTCATATCAATCTTCCTTCAGTTCGCCGCGGGAAGCCGCCTTCAGGTAGGCAAAGATGAAGCCGTCCAGGTCGCCGTCCATGACAGCCTGTACGTTGCTGCTCTCGTAGCCGGTGCGGTTGTCCTTGACCAGCGTGTAGGGCATAAAGACGTAGCTGCGGATCTGGTGGCCCCAGGCGATCTCATTCTGCACGCCCTTGATGTCGTCGATCTTGTCCTTGTGCTGCTGCAAAGCGATCTGGTACAGCTTGGCCTTCATCATCTCCATGGCGTACTCGCGGTTCTGCAGCTGGCTGCGCTGGGTCTGGCAGCTCGTCACGATGCCGGTGGGCTTGTGGATCAGGCGGACGGCGGAGGACGTCTTGTTGATGTGCTGGCCGCCTGCGCCGGAGGAGCGGTAGACCTGCATCTCGATGTCGGCGGGGTTGATTTCAATGTTGATGTTGTTGTCCAGCTCGGGCATGACCTCAAGGCTGGAGAAGCTGGTCTGGCGGCGGGCGTTGGCGTCAAACGGGCTGATGCGCACCAGACGGTGGACGCCGTGCTCGCTCTTGAGCATGCCGTAGGCGTTGGGGCCCTTGACCATCATCGACGCGGACTTGATGCCGGCCTCGTCGCCGTCCAGCACGTCGAGCACCTCGACGCTGTAGCCGTGGGCCTCGGCCCAGCGGGTGTACATGCGGTAGAGCATCTCGGCCCAGTCCTGGGCCTCGGTGCCGCCGGTACCGGCGTGGAAGGTCAGGATGGCGTTGTTGTGGTCGTACTCGCCGTTGAGCATCGTCATGAGCTGCAGCTCGTCGATGGACTTCTCGACGCCGTTGACGGCCTCCTCACCCTCGGCGGCCAGGGACGGGTCGTTCTCCTCCTCGATCATGAGCAGCAGCGTCTCGGCCTCCTCATACTGGGTGGACAGCTTGCCGAAGCGCTCGAGCTTGTTCTTGACCTCGCCCATCTCGCTGATGACCTTCTGGCTGCGGGCCTGGTCATCGTAGAAGCCGGGCATCGTCATCTGGTGCTCCAGCTCGGCCAGGCGCTTTTCGCTGGCCTCGATGGACAATGCGTCGCGCAGGTCATCCACGGCGGTCTTCATGCCGCCGAGCTTTGCTTTCAGTTCGTCAATCGTAATCATATATCGTTTCCCTCGTCACACATAAGTTGGCATAAAATTACATAGTACCATTATAAGCGAATTGGCGGGCGTTGTAAAGAGGGGAAATCATATATAATGAAGGTTCGTAGGGAGGGGTCTTGACCCCTCCGGGCCGTTATCGGCAGCGGCGAGGTTTCCGGGCAGCATATATGCCGCCCCTACGGACCTTCCGCAGGCTTGTAGGGAACGCATATATGCGTCCCGGGGCAGTCTGCGACAGCCGTCAGGTTCCGCGGAGGGGTCAAGACCCCTCCCTACAACTCCGCTGTAAAAGCCCGTTTTTCCGTTTATCTTGTAAAGTTTTTATGTTTTCTTTGCATTTATCTATTTGATGCGGTATAATGGCCTTATGTTACGGAAAGGATACCACACATGACACGTTACACAGGAAACCATTGCCCTGTCTGTGAACAGGCATTTACCGACGAGGATGACATCGTCGTCTGCCCCGACTGCGGCACGCCCTACCACCGGGCCTGCTGGCAGAAGGTCGGGGCCTGTATGCACAAGTCGGAGCACGCCGCCGGGTTTGAATGGCAGCCCGAGTTCGGTCCCGATGCCGAAAAAGCCGCGCACGAGGCCACCTGCCCGAACTGCGGCACCCACAACCAGCCGGGCGCGGCGCAGTGCAGCCACTGCGGCTGTCCCCTGCCGAAGGACAACGGCCCCCGACCCGACCCGAAGGACGAGGACGCGCAGGTGCCGATCTACGCCCGCGACCCGTCCACCGTGCATAAGCCCGACAACAGCCGCACGACCCCCGGCCCCCGCATCGACACCTACACCGCCGACGACAACGGCGGCATCTGCCGCCGCGAGATCGGCCCCGAGGATACCATCGACGGCATCAAGGCCAAGGACTGGGCCGCCTACGTGGGCCGCAGCCCGATGTATTACCTGATGCAGTTTTTCCGCATGAGCATCACGAAGCAGAAGGTCACAGTCTGCCTGTCGGCATTCCTGTTCGGGCCTGCCTATCTGCTTTACCGCAAGATGTGGAAGGAGGGTCTGCTGACAGCCCTGCTGTCCCTCGTTTTGAGCGTGCCGTCGCTCATCGCCATTGTGGCGACCTTCAACCCGTCGCTGTTCGGCAGTATGCCGCTGCATTGGGTGCCCGTGGCCGCCGACGTCTGTGCCATTGCGGACTGGATCGTCAGGATTTTGCTGGGGCTTTTCTCGGTCTGGCTGTACCGCAACACCTCAAAGAAAAATATTGATAAAATCTACAGCGAATACCCCGAGGGCGACGCCCGCACCGATGCCCTGCTGCAAAAGGGCGGCACCAGCATCTGGGCGGCGCTGCTCTACTTTGGCATCGTGCTGCTGCTCTCCTCGCTGGTCATCAATCTGGCCGGACCGGGCTTTGTTCAGTACGCCATGGCCATGGCCGGGTATTAAGGCAACACCACACCCCAACGCAGGGTGTTTAATTTAGGAGGAAACTATGAAAACTGCACTGGTGATTATGGCCGCCGGTATCGGCTCCCGCTTCGGCGGCGGCATCAAACAGCTGGCTGCCGTCGGTCCCAACGGCGAGATCATCATGGACTATTCCATTCATGACGCCATCGAGGCCGGTTTTGACAAGATCGTCTTTATCATCCGCCACGACATTGAGGAGGCGTTTAAAGAGGCCATCGGTGACCGCATTGAGAAGATCTGCGCCGGGCTGGGCGTTGAGATCGACTATGCGTTCCAGGCACTCGAGAACGTGCCGGAGGGCTTCTCCGTGCCCGAGGGCCGCTCCAAGCCCTGGGGCACCGGCCAGGCCGTGCTGGCCTGCAAGGGCATTATTAAGGAGCCGTTCGCCGTCATCAACGCCGACGACTACTACGGCAAGGAGGCGTTCGTCCGGCTGCACGACTTCCTGCAGGGCTACACGCCCGACAAGCCGGGCGACCTTGCCATGGCGGGCTTTGTGCTGAAAAACACCCTGAGCGACAACGGCGCGGTCACCCGCGGCATCTGCCAGATGAACGACGCCCACTACCTGACCGGCGTGCTGGAGACCAGCGGCATTGAAAAGACCGCCGACGGCGCAGCCGCAGGCGGCAAAAGCATCGACATCGACAGCCTTGTTTCGATGAACATGTGGGCGCTGACCCCCGAGTTCGTGGATCTGCTGGAATCCGGCTTTGTGGAGTTCTTCGAGAAGGCCGCCCCCGCCAACCCGCTGAAGGCCGAGTACCTGCTGCCCATCTACATTGATGAACTGCTGCACGCCGACAAGGTCAGCGTCAAGGTGCTGCCCACCCACGACAAGTGGTTCGGCGTCACCTACGCCGAGGACAAGCAGACTGTCATTGACAGCTTTGCCCGGCTCGTCGCCGACGGCGTGTACAAGAAGGATCTGTTCAGCGATCTGAAGAAGTAAAACAGCCAAAAACGCCCCGCTGCGGCAGGTCCTGACGGACAGCACAGCGGGGCTTCGCTTTTGGTTGAAAATTGCAAAAGACTGGCACACAACGCTATGGAAAGCGGAGACAAAACGCGGTATGGTTACTATAACAGAAGCAGAATCACACCGCATACACCGTTACAGGAGGGCAATCATGGCAAAGAATGAATTTGACATCACATCCCTGACCCCGGAGCAGCGCGACGCACGCCTGGCGCTGGACGTGGAGCGTCTGCTGCGCTTTGGCCGCAAGCACAAGCTCATCAAAGATCTGGACATTCTGGTGGCGCGCAACACCCTGCTGGATCTGCTGGCCCTGGCCGCCCCCAGCGAGGCCAAGCCCCCGAAGGAGGACCCCGAGACCCCCGCTGCCCTGCTGGACGAGATGGTCGAGCTGGCCGCGCAGAAGGAGCTGTTCGACGGCGCGGTCAACCAGTACCGCATCAACTTTGAGACCCGCCTGATGGGTGCCCTGATGCCCCGCGAGAGCGAGGTCTGCAAGAAGTTCCGCAAGCTCTACGTCAAGCAGGGCGCCAAGGCCGCTACCGACTGGTTCTATCAGCTCTGCGTCGACACGAACTACATCCGCACCGCGCAGATCGCCAAGAACATCCAGTGGAACACCGCCACCCCCTACGGCGAGCTGGAGATCACCATCAACCTGACGAAGCCCGAGAAGGACCCCAAGACGATTGCCCTCGAGCGCCTGCAGCCCAAATCCGGCTACCCCGCCTGCATGCTCTGCAAGGAGAACATCGGCTACGCGGGCCGCATCAACTTCCCGGCGCGCCAGACCCACCGCATTGTGCCCATCACGCTGGCGGGTGAGCAGTTCTATCTGCAGTACAGCCCCTACGCCTACTTCCATGAGCACTGCATCATGCTGCACGAGCAGCACAAGCCGATGGAGATGAACAAGCAGACGCTGGCGGAAATTTTCGACTTCGTCGGACAGTTCCCCCACTACACCTGCGGCTCCAACGCCGACCTGCCCATCGTCGGCGGCAGCATCCTGAGCCACAGCCACTTCCAGGGCGGGCGGTATGTTTTCCCGATGCAGAAGGCTGACATCGCCGTGCCGATGACCGACATCCGCTACCCCGGCGTCAAGGCAGGCATCCTGAACTGGCCTGTCTCCGCCGTGCGTCTGGTGGGCCGCAGCAGCCAGCAGATGCAGAATGTTGCCAACAACATCCTGTCCGCCTGGCGCAGCTACACCGACGAGAGCGTCGGCATTCTGGCCGAGACCGACGGCACGCCCCACAACACCGTGACGCCGATCCTGCACTACGACGAGACCGAGGGCTACATCCTTGACCTGGCCCTGCGCAACAACCGCACGAGCGAGGAGTACCCCGACGGCATCTTCCATCCGCACAGGGAATACCACAACATTAAAAAGGAAAACATCGGCCTGATCGAGGTCATGGGTCTGGCTATCCTGCCCGCCCGCCTGAAGGATCAGGGCGCGCAGATTGCGGAAATTCTGGCCGGGCAGCGCCCGAACACCAGCCGCGAGGCGGGCGACACGCTGGCCGTCCATGCCGACTGGATCGACGAGCTGATTGCAAAGTACGGCACCCACATGAAGCCGCAGGACGCCAACAAGGCCGTCAAGGCCGAGATCGGCACCGTGTTCAGCCATGTTTTGGAGAATGCCGGTGTCTTTAAGCAGGACGCCGCCGGTCAGGCCGCCTTTGTCAGGTTCATGCAGAGCGTGGGCTTTAAGAAGGCGTAAAATCGCATAAGAAGCAGGGACACCGGCCCGCAAGGGCCGGTGTCCCTGTTTTTGCTGTTGTCTTGTAGGGGGCCGGGCATGCCCGGCCCGCAGCCTTCCGGGAGACAGCCGTTTGCCGTACACATCCTGCGGAGCGGTCAAGACCGCTCCCTACAAAGCACCCGTTATCGTCATCCTGTAGGGAGGGGTCTTGACCCCTCCGTGCGGCTTTCCCGCAAGCGCCTGTTTGCCTTGCGCGTGCGGGCCGGGCATGCCCGGCCCCTACCGCGCTGCGTTCTCTTGATACCCGCACTCCCACAGCACGC
>ERZ773103.1251-NODE-1251-length-27451-cov-97.841145_pt1 | contig 27451 bp, 41 predicted proteins | sample MGYA00511118_ERZ773103 | MGnify/ENA primary metagenome ERZ773103 (study PRJEB29015, sample SAMEA2737821) | human gut metagenome | biome: human gut; feature: human-associated habitat; material: faeces | place: China | collected 2012 ... | reverse complement strand
CGAACTGATGTAACTGTGAGAGGAGAATAAACAAGTAAGAATTATCGGTTTCCTTTGGAACTGATTTAAACAACGAAGATATAAATTGTGAGTCTAGGAGGTGTATATGTTAAAGACTTTTAATGAATTATCTGAAGAAGAAAGTTTGTGTAAATATTGTTCAGCAACCGATTATGGGGAACATAAAGCATGCGTTACACCAAATGGATATTATTGGTGTGAAGGTGCATATTGTGAAGATGCTTACAGAGAATATTTAGATGATAATGAAACAAGTGAAAATGTTGTGAAATATGCAAGTAAAGTAATACTTACGAATAAGGAGGATATTGATGAGTACACCACTAAAATTTGAATTCGATTTTGATGAAGTGTTTGAAGGAATTAAACAAGGTGTTATTAGAGAATTGGAAGAAATGAATTTCGATGCCGCAAAAGATAATGCTATCAATCAGATAAAGAGTGAAATTAAATCAAAGATAGAACTTACATACAGTGACGAAAGAGAATTAAAAGACGAGATAAAAAATGAAATCAAGGAAAAAGTTTATGATTCGATTATCAAAGAAGTCGGCGATAAATACGCTGATAAATTTAATGATTATGTAGAAAATCAGTTATCTAAAAATCCAGCACGTCTCAGTTCATTACAGAATATTATTAAAACCGAAGTGAGCGAGAATCTATATGAAGATTTGTATAGTTCTATAAGAAATGAAGTAATTGGACAGGTTAAGGATGCAACAAAACAGCTATGTAATTTAATTGGCAACAATTCTGTCAAGGTTAAAGACTCTAATAAGACTATTAGCAAAGAAGAGTATGAGGATTTACTTGATAGAGATAGAAAATTAAGTGCATTAGAAGCAGGCGGAGTTGATAACTGGGAATGGTATGGAGAATCACTATCCCAGTATTATAACGAAGAATAATACAAGAAATTTCGATTTCTTTTGGAGAATATATAAGCAGATATAAAACATTAGGCTATATGGGTTCTTCCTTCTAAAATGGGGGGGGAACTATTTGTCACAGGTTCGAGTCCTGTCGTTCACAAAAATGTGGATGTAGCTCAGTCGGTAGAGCGATAACATTTTTAGAACTCATAACTTCCTAATAAACATTAAAATAGTGGCTATGTACTGACTTCCTTCTTAATTTTATAGGCTGAAAATAGTCAGTACATTCTCCACAGATAATAACCATGGCTATATAATCTTTTCCTTCTAGTAAGTAAATTTGATAATGCAGATATTTAAAGATTATGATTTCCATTATATGAGGTTTTTATAAATAGCGGCTATGTTATTTCTTCCTTCTTAATTTCAAATTATATTGAGGAAAATGGTTTTAGAAATAATAATTTCCGTTTTATTAAAAGCCAATGAATCTGAACTTTCAACGGCAATTTTCAACAGAGAATAAAATATAGGATAAATTATATTTGTTCTATTGGAACAAATATAATTGGCTAATTCAAGCCAGTTTATCCTATAATAATTAGTCTTTTGACTACGGGCTATTTTGAGTCCGAATAGTGAGGATTATGTCACTCACTAAAAAGTACGTAATTTGTATGTAATTTGAAGTTTTGGAATCATATGAAATTACATACTAACAAAATCGAGTTGCGACCTCGTGGGTTTTTCGTTTGGTTTTAAAAGTATATGAAATTATATACTAACAAAACACGAAAAAGGCTGACAGATTAGATTAAGGCAACATTACATCTCATTAAGAGAATATATAAATGACACAAATGAAATTAAAATCAATTCTATTGCGGTAGATTTTACTGCCGAATCGTGAGTGCAACGCAACTCATGAAAATCTATGTAATAAGTTTGAGGTTTTAGATGTATAAGATTTAACATAGATACAAAACGATATATCTTATTTAACATAGGTACAAAAATAAAGACTTGGTTTGAGAATCCGTGTAGTGTTTTAGACATGTTTTATTTGATATAGGCACAAAATATTAAATTTGATGTAGTAAAGGAGGGAGAATATTACAATGACAAGTTATGAATTTGAGAAAGTTGCAAAGAATGCAGTAATTCAGACATTGAGTGAAAACATTAGTATTGACCAGTTGGATCTCGTGTGGTTTGCACATGAATTAGGTTATAAGAAATGTACTATTTGGGGACAGCCTATGGGTAACAGATATGCAGAAGTTACTTACAACAGAGACAAAGATGAGATGTATGTAGATATTTATCAAAAGATTATTAACAACAAGATTTCATCTGATGAGTTCAATTTTGAAGCGTAAAGGAGAATATACATATGAGTAATTTGAAGAAACAATTAACAAAAGGTGGAGTAACAGCAGTTATTCTCATTACAATTTTAGCATTATGCTATGGACTTAGTTGGATTGTTACATGTGGAATTATTAAACTTATTACAATGTGTTTTGGATTAACATTTAAGTGGTCTATTGCAACTGGTATTTGGTTGATTATCTGTATTTTAAGGTCAGTTTTCAATGTAACAGTGAAGAAATAGAGCCGAAGGAGACTGACATTTCTTGGTGCAGGTTGGAGAATATTATTATGGAATATAAAAGAGGTCGTAGAGTGTGTCTTAATTTGATACGAGATCCAGTAGATAATTACATAGAACATAAAGATGAAATCGAAGAAGTTCTTAAACCATTCACAGTAGTTCCACGAAATAAAATATCTAAAGTAGATACAGACCAATGGTTATATGTTAGTTCAACTCAACAAGATAAAAAATATGTAAGAGCAGTTGAATTTTGTAAGGGTAGTAAGATTTACAGTATGGATGAAAATGACCTGTGCAAATTAGACAAAGAATTGAATGAACTTGGATTTAAGACAAGAATGGGTAGAAATTGCGATACAGGAACTTTAAGTATTGCAGTTTTAGAAGAACCTGAAAAAGAAATTATCAGAATTGAATCATAGAACAGAGAATATATAGATGGAGGTGAAAACAATACAGTACGATTTTGAGGGAAAAGAAAATGCCATCACGGCAGAACATTTGAAAAAAGGTGAAACCTGTAAGGTAGTTGGATTTGGTCAGTCAATGACACCAATACTTAAATCAGGTCAACCAGTGATTTGTAAGCCTGTGACAGAAGATACAGAGTTAAAAAAGAATGATATTGTACTCTGTAAGGTTAAAGGTAATTATTATTTACATAAAATTTCAGCAATCAAAAATGGTGTTAGTTACCAGATTTCAAATAATCATGGTCATGTCAATGGTACAATTACAAGAAGCAATATCTTTGGTATTGTTGTTGAAATTCTTTAAGACTCATTCGAGTTACAATTTCCAATAAAAATGAAAATCGAATAGAGAATAAATTATAGAAAGGATATAGGTTTTCTTGCAAGATAAACAACGTTGTACCTTTCTAAAGAAAAATGATTAATAGTAAAGAAGTTTTATATAGTAAAGGAAATAATGATGAATGTATAACTCCTGCTTATGGAGTAGAGCCTATTATCAAATATATCCCTAATGGGGGGGGTAATTTGGTGTCCTTTTGATAAGGAAGATAGTGAATTTGTGAAGCTAATAAGGAAAGCAGGACATAAAGTAATTGCTACTCATATTGACAACGGACAAGATTTTTATACATATGAACCTAATGAACATTGGGATTGTATTGTAAGTAATCCACCGTTTACTAATAAAAGATTAATTTTTGAGAGAGCATTGAGTTTTAACAAACCTTTTGCGTTGATAATGAGTAATACTTGGCTAAATGATTCTGCTCCTAAACAGTTGTTTAAAGATAAAGATTTACAACTTTTGATGTTTGATAAGAGAATGAAATTTATGAACAATGGAGAAGTTCAAAACAAAATAACATTTAGTAGCAGTTATTATTGCTGGAATTTTTTACCTAAACAGATAATTATGGGAGAATTAAAAGACAAATAATTGAAAATCGAATAGAGAATGAGTAACTGAAAGCAGTTCAGTGGATTTCACTGTTTCATGTGGATTTTGAGGAGGTGAGAAAGTGGCAAAAGTAAATTACAGAACTTGTGATATTTGTGGTGACATTCTTAAAACAGATATTCGATGTCGTGGTTTTACGAATGGATATAGAATCTGGAATAGATTATTTAACAAATTAGATATTTGCAACAAGTGTATGGAAAAGATTCGGTTGCTTTCGATAGACGAGAAAGATGAGCAGGAATATGTTAATAAACTAATTGGTAATATGAAAAATTATTCTAGCTGCGATTGTCAATCAGCTTATTGTGAAGGTCTTGATGGTGCTTTAAGCGTGTTAGGTCATCGAAGATTACATTGGATTAAAATTAACAGAGTGAAATAAATTCTAAGAACAATTCAGTTCAAAAAATTCCAAAAGTAAAATGTCACGAATAATATATAAAATCCGTGACAAAAAGAGAATAAGTGAGGTGATATTAATAGAGATATTAGCAGAAACAGATTATCAAGACCTTTATAGAATATCTGATGGAGTGTTACTTGTAATTAACAAATTTAAGAGAATTGAATATCCGTCTGAACCTTATTTTCATGTATATACAAGTGATGCAAAGTATAAATCATATAATACAGGTTGTCAAAAGTGGTTAAAGGTTTTGAAAGAAGATTACAAGAATAAATACAATGATATTGTTGTTCCAAAAGGAACAATATTATATATGGATTATCCAGTAGAATCAACAAGTAATAAAGCTGATTGGACTTATGAAATAAAGACAACTGCTTCTTGTTTAGGTGGAGATTTCACGACCACAGAGAATATGTTAAATACAATACTGAATATTATGAAGAACAAAGTAAGTTCTTAGTCTTGAACAGATCGTTCAAAAATTCCAAAAATCAAAACTGAATAGAGAATATAAATATGGGTGGAAGAACAGCATACCCTTGGGTTTTTATACTCAAAAATCACTGATTATACATAGATGTTTACATAAATTAACTTCTGTGTTCCAGTCGCAAGACTGTTTAAATATAGTTATCAAAAAATTTTATTACATATTATAAGGAGGATTCATTTAATGAATTTTGAAATGACAGGAAAGTTAAGCATTAGTAAGGAGAGTGACAAGTTTCATCCTTATCAGGAGAAACAGTTTGACTCTGGTTGGATTCGTAAGCAGTTAATGTTCAATGTTGCTTGTGGTGACAACAGACATATGCTTACTGTTACATCTGGTGCTTTCGCAGATGGACATGGTGATGTGTACACATTTTCTAAGAGTGGTGTAGATGAAGATGGTAATAAGGTTAAGGGAGAGTCATTAAAGATTCCATTCAAAGAGAGACTTATTTCTCCAAAATTAGCAGAGGTTGCCGAATTCAAGAAGTTTATCTTTGATCTTGAGAAGCCTGGTCGTAGATATAAGCTTGAGAAAGCTGCTGAAAAGGTTAAGGAAGGTACGAGTCTTACAGATGAAGAGTTAAAAGAGATTAGTCTTGAGAACGAAACAGATGTAAATGCCGAACTTGAAAAGAGTAATAAGAGAAGACATGAGTTCATTTCTGAGTGGGATTTTATTGATTTCATCAAAAAGGTAATTGATAGTGGAAAGTATTCTGATAAGAAATTCTTTATTCGTGGAAATGGAGAATATCAGTATTCAGATAAAAACGAGAGAGTATATGAATCTTATGTCCCTAATCGTATTTATCTTGCAGCAGATGATGCAGAAGAGTCATCTACAGCTACAATTAATATCTTATTTAACTCAGAGAGTTTAGATGATATGAGTGTAGAAGAAAAGGGTAAATATTATGTGAATGGTTATATGATGGAGTATGACAATAATCGTAAGGGTAATATTCCTGTACCAGTTACAATTACAATTCCAGTTCCTTCAGATGATACAGATGAAAAGGCTAAGAAGAGAGCTGAGTCAATCAAGCATAAATTTATTGTTAATGATGATACATTCAAGGAATATGGTGCAGTCGTTAATATGCTTAATGGTGCTCAGAAGACAGAGATTACAGAAGATATGCTTACTGACGAACAGAGAGATGATTTAGAGTGCGGATTAATTACTATGGATGATATTCGTGCAGAGCTTGGTGAAAGTGTATATGGTGAAAGAATTAGAGAGTATCAGTTCTTGAAACCAGCAAGAGGATTTACTCGTGGGCGTGTTGATACGGTGTATTCAGCAGATGACATGATTATCAACCCACTCGAAGAGGAACTTCCAGATGGTACAGAAGATTTATTTGAAGATGATGATGACGAGCTTTAAAAGAGATGAGGGCATTTGCCCTCTCTCAAAATTAAATAATAATATGGAGGAATTATAAATGGCAAAATACGGAAAAAGAAGTTCGATTAGTGAGAAGTTAAATGATTTTACAATTTGTTTACTTGGAGAGGCAGGTATTGGTAAAACATCAACAATTGCCGAGGCTTGTGAAAAAGAGTTTGGTGCTGACGGTTACATGATTCTTGATATGGGTAAAGAACAAGGTATGGAAGCTCTTGAAGGTTATTCATATGAGACTTGCGAAGATTGGAAGAAATTTGATGACGTAACTAAGGATATTATTAAAAACAAAGACGCTGATTATCCAGATTTAAAAGTTATTGTTATTGATACTCTCGATCAGTTTGTAGAGATTATGACACCATATGTCATTAAGCTTTGGAATACAGAGAATATGGGTAAAAAGAATTTTGAGCCAGCCAAAACCATGAATGCTGCGTGGTCTGGTTTTGGTAAGGCTGATGATAAGCTTGTTGAGTTAGCACTTAATAGAGTATGGGAGCTCAAGAAGGTTGGTGTAAATACATGGTTTACTGGACATGTTAAGATGAGAAATAAAGTAGATCCACTTACACAGGAAGAGTATTCAGTTCTCTCAACAGATATTTCTCAGAGAATTTTCGAGGGATTTAAGACAAAATTCCATGTAATCGGTATTGCTTGTATCGACAGAACTATTGATATTGAGTCAACTGGTAGAAAGAATATTGTTACAAAGAAAGATGTTACTGTTAGCAAGGTTAAGGAAGAGAAAAGAAAGATTGTATTTAGAGATGATAACTATAGCATTGATAGTAAATCTCGTTTAGCAGCAATCGAGCCAGAGATTCCACTTGATGCTGATGAACTTCTTAGAGCATTAAAGGATGCTATTAAGAATTCTAAGAAGAAGGCTGGGAATACTCCTAAGAAGACAGTCCCAATTAAGAAAGAAAAGCCAGTAGAGCCAGATCCAATTGAGGATGATATTGACGACATTGATACACCAATCGAAGAGACAACAGAGGAAGTGGCTGAAATATCTACATATCCAGACGATTTAGATGCTGTTATTCGTAAGATGTATAAGGAGTGCAATGATGCAGAACTCAAGGCATCAGTCAAGAATGTAATTGCTGAGTATGGTAAACTCAATGATGTTGATGAGGATGGATTAAAAAGAATCTACGATATGATGAATTAGTGAGGTATAGCACATGCTGGTAAAATGCAGACTGTGCGGTACTAAGGTAGATAGAAATGAAGCATTCAAAGTAGTAGTAGGTGGTAAAAACACTTACTATTGCAACGAAGCTGAATATCAAAAAGTATTGCACGAGAGAGAAGTAAAAGATAATACATATGAGTGCATTAATCAGATATTTGGATATAAAGTTTTGAATTCCGCTTTGTTCAAAGAGATAAATCTTTTATTAGATGTGTATTCTTATGAACATATTTTGGCATATCTAACAGAGAATAAAGAGTATATAACAAGGGTTCTTGAAAAGGATTTTGTAAGTGAATATGCAAAGATTCGATACTTCTCTGCAATACTGAAAAATAATATTGCTGATTTTAAGATGAAAGAACCTGAAAATCATAAAGAGGTGGATATAGATATGCCAATTATGAATTATAAGAGAAGAAATAAACGTAGGAGTTTATCTGAAATTGAAGAAAGTGTAGGTGATTGACATAAGTGAATTTATTACAGGTGTGAAAGAAAAATATCCTGCTCAATTATTAAAAGGTAGGATTGAAATAGAGGGCAATGTCATTAGTTGTTTTTTCAAAGATATGCTTCTACTTGATGATACAACATTTGAGCAGAAAGATTTTGTTACAGCAGATGGTCTTTTTTATTTTTCGTTATTGAAAAATTTACGAAAGAAAGGCTTTTACTCTCTTGATGAAATTACCATTCTGTCTAATACGAATCAAGAAGTTATTGAAAAATTTGAGGATAAAGGTGGTTGGGAAGCAATTCAGCACCAAATTGATATTATCAATACTCAGAATTTTGACACATACATAGATATTCTTTATAGAGAGAATATTATGATGAACATGTATAAAGATGGTTTTAATCTTCTGCAAGAAATAACTGTAGGAGATAAAAAGGTAATCCCATTAAAACTATTTAGAAAAATGACTGCTGAAGAAGTCACAGATTGGTATGAAGCTCGTATATCCGGTTATGGTACAGGATATAGTAGCAAGATTCTTGAAGAGGAAGAAATAGATTTTGATGATGAATTTATTGAATCTTGTAAAGATGGTGAAGAGAATGGTGTTCCATTTGATATAGCAGGATATGATAAAAATGGGGAGGAAATGAATTGTTTTCCTTTTCTATCACGACAGATAATGGGGTTACTTGAAGGGACACTTACTATGATGGGTGGTTTCTCTAGTGCGGGTAAATCTACATGGTGGATTACAGTTCTTATGGCACTTCTGCATTATGACAGAAAGATTCTTATTATATCCAATGAAGAGAGCATAAAGAAATTTAAGATTAAATTCATGGTTTGGTTATTGGGTAAGCGTAATAGATATTTTAAACTTACTAAGAAAAAAATGGCTGCTGGTGATATCAATACTGAGAGTAGAGAACAATTATCTGATGTTCAGAAATTTTGGAGAGATAATTATAAAGGAAGAGTCAAATTTATTTCTATTAATGATGCTGATATGAGAGTTATTAAGAAAAAAATTCGTGAGAATGTTTTAAGATATGGATATGACACGGTATTATATGACACATTTAAAATCCAAGAAGGTGACTTTTCAACAACAAGACAAGATATGGCACTTGTAAGAGATAGTCGTGAGTTAGATAAACTTGCAAAAAAATATAATCTTATAATGCTTGCCTCCGTTCAGTTAGCTGAATACATGAAGGGTAAGTTATTCTTAGACGCTTCAGCATTGAGCAATTCTAAGCAGATCAAAGAGATATTAGAGAATTTATTCTTAATGAGGACTGTATATGCAGAAGAATTAGATGAGAAGAGTAAATATTATTGTCGTCCATTTAGACTTAAAAGGGTTAATGATAAATGGATAGAAGAGGAATATAAACCAGATCCGAATGCGGTTTGGAGAGCAATATTTATAGAGAAATGTCGTAGTGGTGCTAATTCAAGCGATAATGGAATTGGATATCTATTACGTTACGACGGCGACCATTGTATCTTTAGGGAAGTTGCGCAAGCGAGATTTAAGCATGGAGAGATAAAATAATTATGAAATTACTTGATTTAACGGGCAATAGATATGGCAGATTAACAGTTATTAAGAGGGCAACAGATAAAGAATATAAGCGTCCTCATTGGCTGTGCAAGTGTGATTGTGGAAATGAGACGATAGTATCTAGTGCAAATTTATGCGCAGGAACAACTAATTCTTGTGGTTGTTTAAGAAGGGAACTAACAATAGTTCATAATCAAAATATGGGAAAAGCTATTCGATGTAAAAAACGTAAAGAAAATAAATATGATTTATCAGACGAATATGGTGTTGGATATTTTGAAAATGGCGAAACATTTATTTTTGATTTAGAAGATTTTGATTTAGTTTCAAGATATTATTGGGTTATACAAAATGGTAATAGAGCATATCGAAGAATAGTAACAACAACTGACGGGAAAATGATTCCTATGCATAAGATATTGACTGGTAAAAGTTGTATGGATCACATAAATAGAAACACATTTGATAACAGAAGAAATAATTTGCGTGTCGCCAACTACTCTCAAAATTCACAAAATAGGACAAAGCAATCTAACAATACCAGCGGAGTAATTGGTGTAAGTTTCGACAATCAATCAGGAGTTTGGAAAGCTAGAATTAATATTGACAAGCATCAATATACCGTATATAGAGGCAATTCGTTTGAAGAAGCTGTGGTTGCTAGGCTTAAAGCGGAGAATAAATATTATGGAGAGTTTGCACCGCAGAAACATTTATATGAACAATATGGTGTGAAATAAAATAACAAATTATGGATGGAGTGATATATGTTAGCTGATATTAAAAAAGAACTGATAAATCACCCAGATAAGCTAAAAGATGTTCTTGAACATTTTGGCTATTGTAACATAGTAATTCGTCCCAAATATATTTCATTTGGGCGAGATGAGAAATCTTCAAAGAAAAGTATAGTAATTAATCTTGAAAATAATGAATATCTGTACATTATAGATTATGCGAGAAATATAAGAAAAGATATTTTTTCGTATATTATTGACCAAAGAAAAGTTGAATTTATAGACGTACTTAATGAAGTAAAACACGTACTAGGTATTACAGATTACTATGATTTCTTTGATAATAGAGGAATTTTTGGAGGATTTTATGAGAAGATTAGAAAACGAAGAACGAATAAAGTCAATACATATGATGATTCCATCTTAAATTGCTATGTTCATTGTGGGAATACAAAGTTTCTTGCTGATAATATATCACTTCTTTCACAAAAATTTTTTGGCATAAGATATGATGTAAAATCACAAGGCATTGTTATCCCTATAAGAAATCAGTTTGGACAGCTTATGGGTGTAAAAGAACGATTTAATTATGATGTTGCTGATGGTGAGATGAAATATTTTTATGCTGTACCTTGCAGTATGAGTCAAACATTATTTGGTTATTCTCAAAATTATGAATTCTTAGTAGATAATACAATCTATATCTTTGAAGCTGAAAAGAGTTGTATGCAATGTTATTCATACGGAATAAGAAATTGTGTATCTCTTGGAAGTGGATCTATTTCTATTCAACAGGTTAAAATGTTACTCGAATTAAATCCCAAAAAGATAATTTTCTTACATGATGTCGGATATGGCTTAGAAAATATTATGAGAAATATTGGTATGGTAAAGAATTATTCTAGGTTTACAGAGATAGAACTTGGCTATTGGAGTTATTTTGGTCGAGGATATAAAGATAAAGTTTCGCCGTCTGATTTAGGGAAAGAATGTTTAGAGAATATATTAATGAATGAAATAACAATGATTGGAGATGAAGATGACGAAGACGAATTATAGAATACTAAATGATTGTCGTGGGATGTATGAGGATGAAGTATTTGATACGATTTTAAGTCAAAGAGGAATTAATGACGTTGAACATTTTTTGACTCCTACAGAAGATGATTTGCTTCCCCTAGATTCATTACTTCGTATTGACGAAGCATATCAAAGAGTAGATAGAGCGATTGTAAATAATGAGTGTATTGGAATTTTATTTGATACAGATTTAGATGGAATTACATCAGGAACAATAATGACTAGGTATTTCAGACATTCTACTGATAACATTAAAACTTATATTGACGAGGGTAAAATGCATGGTTTGATTGGGCAAAATTTATCTCAGTTTGAAGACATTGATTTACTTATTATTGTAGATAGTTTGGATAAAGATATATCTCAATATAAGTTATTAAAAGAAATGGGAGTAGATGTAATTGTACTCGATCATCATGCAATTAAAGAGAAAGAATCATATGATGATTATGTAATTCTTGTATCTTCCCAGAGGAATTATGAAAATACTCAACTATCAGGTGCAGGTGTTGTGTGGAAGTTTTGTAAATATCTTGATGAACAATATCTTACAGATTATGCAGATGAACTTGTTGATTTAGCCGCATGTGGTCTTGTTGGAGATATGATGGATATGACTGTTATGGAGAATAGATATATTGTATCTAAGGGATTAGAGAAGATATATAATCCAGCAGTTAAGAAAATTGTTGGTGGCTTTGAGTTTAATAGTACCGCTATTTCATTCAGCATTGCACCAATTGTCAATGCAAGTAATCGCATGGGTAAAAATGAAATTGCTATGAAAGCATTTTTAGAAGATGAAAATAAACAAGTTTTAGCCTATGTAAAAGAACTAAAGAAATGTAAGGAAGATCAAAACAAGGAAGTAGATAGACTATTACCAGATATATTACAACAATGTAATGCTCAGTCAGATAAGAAGATGATTATTACATATATAGATACACCTTATGGGGTTAGTGGATTACTTGGAAATAAGTTATTGGAAAGGTATCAAAAACCTATTCTTGTTCTAAAAGACACTAAGGATACATTTTCTGGTTCAATGCGAGCAATTGGGGTAGATGATTTTCGCCAGATTTGTAACGACAGTGGTTTTGCAAAAGCAGATGGGCATGAATTAGCAAGTGGTATTACTATAAAAAAATCTGACATTGATAAGTTTGTATTATATATAGAAGAAATTCTTCCAGAATTGGAATCTGACACCTCTATAGATGTAGATATCCAGATTAATATTTCGGATGTTACTCGCAAGCTTGTGGAGAATATAAAGAAGATAGATAAAATATCTGGTACAAATTTTAAGCCTGTAAAAGTATTTATTGATGGTATTGATGAATATGAAATCAGTCAAATGAGTGACTATAAACATCTTGTAATAAAACCAAATGATTATCTACAAATTATCAAGTGGAATTTTAATGGCTCGTTTGATGAGATGGATGAACATAGTTTAATGAATGATGAGTTACAGGTTGTTGGAACGCTAAATAGTGGCTGGCTTGGTAAGAAGTTTTCGCTAAAGGTTATATGTGATGAGATTGAGGAGGTGGATTGATATATGAATAAAAAATATACTTATGAGATTGGTAAAATATATGGAATCAGAAAACTCCTTAAAGTATTTAAAAATGAAGATGGTGTAGAAATGGCAACGACAGAATGTATTATATGTGGAAATATTAAAACATGTAAAGCCTATGAAATACATCATGGAAAACATACATCTTGTATTTGTCAATTAAGAAAATATGAAAATAAAAATGAAAAATTATATTCTGTATATGCCAATATGAAATATAGATGTTATAACCCTAATATGCATGAATTCCATAATTACGGTGGCAAAGGAGTTGTATTATGCGAAGAATGGCTTGGGGAAAATGGATATGAAAATTTTTATCTATGGGCAATTAATAATGAATATAAAGATGGTTTAACTATAGATAGAATTGATGAGAATGGCAATTATGAACCTAGTAATTGCCAATGGATAACTAAAAGTGAAAACACAGCAAAAGCCAATAAAACTTGTCAACATAGAAAAGCTGATAAAGGAACGTATTATGGAATTGATCCAGATGGAAATATCTATAATTTTGACAATGCTAATCAATTTGCTAAAAAACATGATTTACTTGGTAATTGCGTAAGACAAGTTGCTAATCATTCAAAAAAGACACACAAGGGATGGAAGTTTGGATTTATATCAGAGGAGAATCAATATGCGATATAACAATTATCATAAACATGATCATGTCTCTAATATTTTTTCGCCAGATACAAACACCAAGCAAGAAGAATATATTTTGAAAGCACTTGAATATGGTCATACAAGTTATTATACGACAAACCACGGCTCGTTTGGCGATATATTTGAGGCAAAGACTCTTTGTAATAAGTACGGTATTAAGTGTATAGCAGGAATTGAAGGATATATTGTACCAGACGCTTCTGAGAAAGATAAAAGGAATTACCATATTATTGTAATTCCAAAAACTGATGAAGCAAGAAAAAAGATGAATTATGTTTCAAGTATGGCGAATATCAATGGATTTTATTATAAACCAAGATTTTTTATGAAGGATTTACTTGCTTTGGATAGGGATGATGTGTATATTACAACTGCCTGCGTAGCAGGTCTTTTGAGAGATGAGGATTCAATTGAAAAAATATTTAAGCCATTATTTAAACATTTTGGCAATAATGTAATGCTTGAAGTCCAAACTCATCTTGATCCCATTCAGATAGAGATAAACAAAAAAGCTATTTATTTTTCGGATGAATACGGGTTATCATTGATTGCCGCCAATGATTCCCATTATATTAACGAAGAAGGCAAACAAGAACGTCTTGAATTATTAAAAGGTAAACATATTAATTATGGTAGTGAGGATGATTTTATTTTAGATTATCCAACTGCTGAGACAATGATAGAGAGATTCAAAAAACAAAATGTTTTGTCAGATAAACAAATTGATGATGCGATTAATAATACTCTGATATTTGATAATTGTGAAGAAATCAAACTTGACTATTCTATCAAGATGCCAACCATCTATCCAAATCTTACGCCAAATCAGCGTGTAAAACTCCTCAAAAAAGAAATCAACAAGCGATTTAAAGTCATTAGAGAACAAGAAAATATATCTGATGATGATTTTAAAAGATACCGAGATGGTATTCGATATGAAATGAAAATCATAGAGGATACAAATGATAAAGTTCATACGGCAGATTATTTCCTATTTAATGAGAAAAATGTTGATTTAGCAGTAAGTAAATATGGTGGAGTACTTACAAGAGGTGGAAGAGGTAGCTGTGGTTCTTTTTATATAAATAGAATATTGGGAATGACTCAGCTTGATAGATTTAAAATTAATCTTCCACTTTTCCCTGATAGATTTGCTTCCACTGCTCGATTATTAGAAAATCGTTCCCTCCCAGATATTGATTTTAATGTTAAAAGTCAAGAGCCATTCGTTAAAGCTTCAAGAGAATTATTGGGAGAGCATGGTTGTTATCCAATGTATGCACCTGGAACTATGCAGATTTCAGAGGCATTTAGAAATGTATGTCGTTCAAAAGGTATGGATTTTGATGAATTTAATGATGTAGCAAAAAATCTTGAAGCTTATGAAAATGATGAAAAATGGAAACCAATCATAGAAGAAGCGAATAAATATGTAGGAACAATCGTATCTGGTTCAGTACATCCCTGCGCCCACATTCTAAGCGATAAGAATTTATTATACGAATATGGTGTAACTAGGTTAGGAGAAAATCTTTGTGTATTAATAACATCATCTGAAGCTGATGAATACAAAGTGCTTAAAAACGACTATCTAATCGTCAAGGTTTGGAAATTAATTGATGAAACGTTTAAAGAGATTGGAAAACCGATTATTACAGCGAATGAGTTGTTAAAATCTATCAAAGATGATAAGAGAATATGGGATTTATTTAAGAATGGAATAACCTGTACTCTTAATCAGGTGGATAGCGACAATGGATCGCAACAAGCAAAAAGATATAAAGTGTCCTCATTTGAAGATGGTGCTCACTTAACGGCAGCTATCAGACCATCGTTTGACTCATGGAGAGAGCAATTTTTAAATCGAGAAGATTATACAACTGGTTCAGAACAATTGGACGAAGTTTTAAGTGATACACATGGATATATATTATTCCAAGAGTCTTTAATGCAATATTTTGATTGGCTTGGTGTAACACCTGCTGAGTCTATTGGATTAATCAAAAAGATATCTAAAAAGAAAATAAAACCAGAAGACTTTGCTAATCTCGAAGAAAGAATCAGAAAACAATGGATAATCAATACTGGTTCAGAGGGTGGGTTTGATACAACTTGGAAAATGATTCAGAGCTGTATGAGTTATGGATTCTGTAGTGCTCATGCGGCAGCCACATCTCTTGATATGTGTTATGGTGCATATTTAAAGGTTAATTATCCACTTGAATATTACAGTGTATGTTTCAATAATTACGCAGATGATCAAGTAAGAACAAATAAGCTTAAAAAGGAACTGGATTATTTCAATATCAAATTGAGCGATATTAAATTTAGATACTCAACATCAAAATATTCTTACAATAAAGAGAATAATACCATATACAAAGGAATGTCGTCTATTAAGTATATCGGCGATAATGTTGGAGATGATTTGTACACTTTGAAAGATAAGAAGTACAACGATTTTATAGATTTGCTTATTGATATAAAAAATACTTCTGTTAATTCCAAACAATTAGAGATATTGATTAAATTGAATTTCTTTTCTGAGTTTGGTGAAATAAATACTCTACTTGCTCAAACAGATTATTTTGATAAGGTGTATGGTAAAAAACAATTCAAGATAGATAAACTTGAAGAATTGGGATTACCTAAAGATATTGTTAAATCTCACTGTAAAAAACAAACAGAAAAAATCTGGAAGGATTTTGATTCAATATCGTTGTTAAAAGATATTGTAAAGAATGTGGATTATAAAGAGACTTCTATTTTAGATATTTTTAATTATCAGCAAGAATTATATGGATATGTGTCTTATACTCAGCCAACAGCTAACAAACGACTATATTATGTATCAGACATTAATTCTACGAAATATCTTACAACAATTACTCTATTTGAGATTTATAGTGGTAAGACACGAACAGTCAAAATGTGGACAAGTGCATACAATCGTAACCCGTTCAATAAAGGTTTAATCTTATATATTATTTCCCTTGAAAAGAAGAATAAAAAAGAGCCAACTGGTGAAATAAATCCAGTTACAGGTAAGAAAATTTATAAAGAAGTACCCGATAAATTTGAATTTTGGTTGAGTAAATTTGTAATAAAAAACGATATTGAGGAGGACGAAGACGATATTTAACAAATATAAGTACACAGATAAGGAAATGGAAGAGTTAATATCTTCCATTGTAATCCTTGTTGACACAAGAGAAAAAGTCAATTCCCACATCACAGATTATTTTGATAGAAAAGAAATTAAATATAAAAAGAAAGCTTTAAGCTATGGTGATTATTCATTCATGATACCAGCTAATGAAAAGCTTGGAATACTTCGTGATTTGTATTTTACAAATTCATGTGTCATTGAGAGAAAAGCAAGTCTTGAAGAGATAAGTGGTAATCTGACAAAAGAGCGTGATAGATTTGAAAAAGAATTATGTCTTGCACCAAAGACCAAAGTATTGCTAATCGAAAACGCTTCTTATGAAGATATAGCAATAGGGAACTATGATACGAAGTACAATCGAAAATCATTTATTGCATCAATACACAGCTTTTGGTTTAAATATAATATTCCAGTTATGTTTATGCCAAATAATCAATATTCAGGACTGTTTATCAGAGAATATTTTGAATATTTCTTAAAGAATTATCTTCGATAGAGAGAATATATGGGTAGGATGATATACGAATTATGTAAAAATTGTTTAGATTCAAAGATATTAAAGTAAAGGAGAAAATATGGACAAAGTAAAAGTTTTTGAAGGACTATTAAACAAGTTTGAGACAGATGAGATTAGAGATTATTGTGCTGATATGATTAAGGAAATTCCAGATTATATCTTCACAATTCCAAGTAGTACATCTTTTAAGTATCATAATAAAACACAGTGTCAGCCACATGGTCAGATTTTTCACGTTTTAATGTTTGCAGAAGTAATGAATTATGTTCTTGGATTAGAGTATGTAAAAGAAAAGACCAATGAGCGACAGCGAGATTGTTTGCGCTGCACACCAATTTTTCATGATGCAATTAAATGTGGGCTAAATGGTTCTCAATATACGGTACACGAACATCCAATACTTGCAGGTAAGTGGGTGAGAAATACATCTGTTGAGCATGATGTAGACGATGATACAAAAGTATATATTGCAAGATTATGTGAGAGTCATTCGGGTGAATGGACTTCTACAAAAAGAAGTAAGACAGTATTGCCAAAGCCTGAAAATGACGAGCAGTTCTTTGTACATATGTGCGATTATTTAGCAAGTAGGTCAAATCTTGATATGACATATTCTGATGATGTAGTTTCTGCATTAGGTGGTGTTGATATTCCAAAGGAAGATTTGCCAGACCTTGATTCTTATGTAATTACATTTGGAAAATATTCAGGAAAGACACTTCCACAAATCAAAGAAATTGATCCTGATTATATCTCATGGGCTAAAGAAAACATGAATAGAGAACCAATTAAGAGTTTATTAGCTCAATTGTAGAGAATAATACAGTAGAGGATTTTTGGAATGCCCATAAATAGGGCGTTTCAGAGACTCAAAAAACCAATGAAAGACGGATTTATTGGGAGGTAATTTATGGAGCATATAGTACAATTTGGCATTAGTATTGACGATGATAAAATCAAGAAGACTGTTGAAGATAATGTTATGAAACAAGTATCTGGCGCTATTAAAAACGATTGTATAAAAGCACTTATTGGTAGGAAAGATACAAGCAATTACGATTACACACAAAAAATTAGAGAGATGGTTAATGATAATCTTCAAAGATTTTTTGAAGATAATAAAGATAAAATCATCGAAGTTGCAAGTGATAAATTGGCAGAAAAACTTGCAAGAACAAAAGCTGTTAGAGAAGCCGTTAGTAAGAGCATTGAAGAACTATTATAGACTATACTAAACGACAGATTCAACCGAACAGATTGGAACGTAGGAATTATCAACATTTGCAGTATTAGGAATAAAAACAGGAGAATAACTATATGGCAGACAGACAAACAAAAACTATACAGTGGACAATAAACCTACCAATGGATTTTCCTTCAGATTGGGATGACGATATGATTGAATTTCATCTTAATGAATCAAGTTGGTGTTGTAGTAATCTCATTAGTGAACTTGAAAAGTACGATGAGAAAAATGGTTGTATTTGTAGCATATGTGAAGCAAAAGTTATTGAGGAAATCTTTGGACAGTAGAATGGAGAGTGACTATGTATAATACAGGAGACATTTACAGAATTATTCAAGATGCATTAGACGCAAATCAGATATATTGTACAGACTCTAAACTTGGTGATGGTTCAGAAGATACTTATGAGACAGATACGGAATTTGTTTCTGGCAACGATGCTCACTTGATTGCGACTGTTAAACATCAGCACTTTGATTATAATCGTTCTTATCAAGAAAATGAACATACAGAAACAACAAAATTTAGAATTAAAGTTGAAATGATAGAGTGAGGTGAAAGAATAATTGGAATGGACTAAATGTATCGAAGGACAAATGCTAGAAGATGATAAAAGATACGAAGGGAAAAGGTAATCAATGTACTTGTTACCACAAATCGAGGAATGGTAACAAAAGTACAAAGACAATACTATGATGGAACATAGTATTGGGGAAGAATTACTGGTGGTATGAGAGCTTGGATGCCATTGCCTGAACCATACAGAGAATAAGTACAGAGTGATTGATTCGCCTTTTACATTTAAAGATATGGTTGCCCGTTATATTATGGAGAATCCATTTGAAAAGTAAAGTGAGGTGAGAGAGTGAAAATAACAATTGATATTCCAAGAGAATATGAAAGAGATTTTATAGCTGATAAGTTTAAAGATTTCTTTTCAAGAGTAATTGCAGATATTAACTGCGATGGAATGTGTGGTTTTTATGAAAAGGAAATTGCAGAAATGTTTTTAGAAGCATTTGATAATGCTATTGTTGGCGATGTTAATTTGAATGCAAATGTTATTCCAGTTGCAAATATATCTTTTGACAAAGAAGATATGCAGAAGATGATTCAAGATGAATTAAGGAAGTTTCAAATAGAGAATAATCTAATATAGAAGTAATTCTATTCACGGCTGATCAGCCAAAATTTCCAAATAAAAGTAACAAGAAATATTTTTTTCATTCGATTAGGCAGACGTGCCTATTTTCGAGTGATTTTACAACAAAATAATATTAAAAAAGAAAGGATTTAACAGTAAATTCTAGGATAAATGATTGCGCAATCTCTGTAGATTAAAGTATTTTGACAGAGAATAAAGAAAAAAATAATTATTGTGAGAAGAACTGGAAGTTAGTGAACTTCTGTGAGTTTGATAAATATGCAACAAGTTCTTATTGTGCTATTCACAATGAAAACGAAAGTAAAAATCTTGGTGATATTACTAAGGTTGATGAAACAAAACTTGAACCATTTAATATGATTTGTGGAGGATCGCCATGCCAGGATTTTTCGGTCGCAGGTAAGCAGAAAGGTTCTGTATGGACTTGTAAAGATTGTGGACATGAGTATAACCCACTGACAGTTCATTGGTCAGAAAGAGATAAGTGTCCATGCTGCGGAAGTAATAATATTGAGAAGACTCGTTCATCTCTTCTGGTAGAGTATCTGAGAGTTATCAGAGCAAATAAACCGAATTTCGGTATGTACGAGAATGTAAAGAATATTGTGGGAAAGCAGTTTAAAGATACATTCAAGATGTTTACAGATGAGTTGGACGAGTATGGATACAATGTGTACTGGAAAGTCCTCAATGCAAAAGACTATGGTATTCCTCAGAATAGAGAGCGTGTATATCTGATTTTTATTAAGAAAGAATTGGATAACGGCAAGTTTACATATCCTGAACCATTTGATAATGGAATGAGATTAAAAGATATTCTTGAAGAGAATGTTGATGAGAAGTTTTATATCTCAGAAGATAAGGTTCAGAGATTTTTAACAAATCTCAATAACGAAGACGCTTTATTATACGATGCTTGTCAGGTTAAAAGAGAAGGAAAATCAAGAGAATATAATGATTTCTGTCCTACTTTAACAGCAAGAGATTATAAAGATCCACGTCTTGTAAACGATAATGTTGTAAAACAGATTGGCACAATTTCTAAATGTGAAGGGAATTGGAAAAATCCACAGGTAGGTAGAATTTATAGTACGGATGGTTGTAATCCAACATTAAATACTTGTGGAGGTAATAGTCATGAACCAAAGATTGTTCAACTAGGAAATGTAAATCCATTTGGGAAAGGTATGAATGGTAATGTGTTTGACGAGAATGGATTAGCACCGACTCTTACAACAAATAAGGGTGAGGGTAACAAGATTACAATTCGCCAGGCAACTAAGAAAGGATATATTGAATGTGAACTTGGTGGTGTAGCCGATTTATCATATCCAGAGTCTAAAACAAGAAGAGGTAGAGTTCAGGAAAATGGTCAGATTTGTCCAACAATTACTGCAACAGAGACAGGAGTTTGTAGAATTGAATCGCCTATTAGAATCAGAAAATTAACTCCGAAGGAGTGTTTTAGACTTATGGGATTTTCAGATGAGAATTTTGAAGCTGCTGAGAAGATGGTAAGCAACAGTCAGTTGTACAAGCAAGCAGGAAATTCCATCGTAGTAGATGTTTTATATTACATATTAGTTGAATTGTATAAGGCTATGCCATATCTTTTTGATGATTTGAGATTAAGTAGTTTTTTCTCTGGGATTGGTGCATTTGAGATAGCATTAAACAGATTATATGAAGGAATCAACTCTGGAAATTTTACAAAACCACAAGTGGATTAAGTTCTGCTTGTGGTAATTCAGATAAGAAAATTTATATATATGATGATTACAATAGCAGATTTACAAAAGATCAAGAACGAATGGGAACTATCACAACAAACATCGGAGCAAGTGCATTGCGGAATGGTATAAAACTTGTTGAAATATCAAATGTTTGCATTGACGACACACAAGGTTTTGATGGAGTAAGATTTTATAATGGTTATACTCCAACATTGAGAAGTCAGCGAAGCGGATTAAAAGTTTTTGAAGATACAAGTGGAGAATAATATAATAGGTAGTTGAAAATAAGATAGTATATACAATATATAGTATTTATTACAATTGTTTAATACTATATATTGTATAAAAATCAAGACCGAAAAAAAGCGGAATTTCTTTTTTTAACGAAAGGAGAGAGAATATGGAAGGAATAACCAGAAATGTAAAAGACAAAAACAGTCTATCCGTAATGAACTTATTCAGAGAATTAAATATTGTGGACAATATATAGTAGATAACGCTGAAACAATCCTTGGAGAAGAAAAATATATTGTTAATTTATATTTGACATGTAACTTTTTTGATAGAAGTGAAGTTCCATATATAACTGTAAATAAAGATATAATTCCTGATGGTTTTATTGAAGAAAGATAGGTTGTTAAGACGATAAGAGAATACGTAAATGAGTCAATGTGGTAACAGTGACTGCCAATGGCACAAATATTGTGAAGATGGTCTAATGTGGTTTGACGAAGATATTACAGAATGTCGTCATTGAATCCAAAACCGTCCAATATGAAAAATATTAAAGTTGCTGAAACTGATTATGAAAAAGCAGTTAAGGTATTAAAAAGGAACAAGATAGAGTTCAAATAAAATGTAAGGAGATATATATGTATAAACCAAATATAGGTGATGTAGTTTTAGATAATAACATTCCAATGGTTGTTGTAGCTTTAGAGAGTAACGAAAATGTTGGAAGTTGTTCTTATGATAGAAAATATCTTCTTTGCGAAGAATCTTATATGAAAGAATACAAAGAGCATAATATAAGTACAATCTCATTGGAAAAGATCATGCAACATGGAAGATGGGTTACTATATATGGAACAAAATTTCCAGAAATACATAAATGTGAAGATATTGCACCATATGAGATTCACCCAATTCGTGCGTATTCTTTTAGACAGAAAGAAGCAAAGACAATTACAGTATATGAGTAAATTAAGATGAATTTTTGGTTTCTTGGCTTGTCACGAAAACTATACAATATTTAGGACAAACAAGAGAATATAACAATGCGATTACAATTAAGGAAAGGATAAATGTTCACATGTGAGTAAAGCTGCGCAGCTACTATTGGTGAACAAATTTGAAAAATAATACACAAAAAGATTGGACAGGTAATAAGAATAGTATTTTTAAGACTTTAGGTGCAAGTAATCACACCGATAAAGAAAGACAAAATGAAGATTATTATGCGACAGATCCTATTGCAATTGATGTCTTATTAAAAGATGGGGGGGGTTACATTTAACAAACCTATCTGGGAATGTTCCTGTGGCGAGGGACATTTATCTGAAAGATTAAAGAGCTTCGGTTATGAAGTTCGATCCACTGACCTGATCGACAGAGGTTATGGTGAAGGTGGAATTGATTTTCTTACATATAATCAGCTTTGGAATGGCGATATCTTAACAAATCCCCTATACAAATATGCAAAAGAATTTATTGAACATGCAATGACATTAATTCCTGATGGTTGCAGAATATTTATGTTCCTTAAAGTTCAGTTTCTTGAAGGAAAAGCTCGTAAGGAATTATTTAAAAAGTATCCACCAAAATGCGTTTATGTTTCAAGCAGCCGTATTTTATGTGCAAAGAACGCTCTTTTTGATGAAATGAGAGCAGGTGGAGGTAGTGCGGTTGCTTATGCGTGGTACGAGTTTGAGAAGGGTTATACAGGTGAAAGTAAATTAAAATGGATAAATTAACACAAAGATTAAACGAGGAGATGAGTGGTTGGGATGGTGATTTAGTCACCAATTCCGACTTATCAAGCGAGAAACTATTAAAACGATATTCATATGAGTATTGTATCAAAGAAGAGATTATTAACTATTTTTCAGAAAATATTATATCAGATGACTTTGGAGAGTTCTTATTAGACAAAGAAGATACATTGTCTTACCTGTACGTTGAGTATATGGAAGATGATACAGCAAATATTCATAACGAGATAGAAGGATTTGTAAACAATCTCTGTTATCGATTTAGAATACAATCTGAAATGCCCTAAAATCAAGGCTTTCAGAGGTTGAAAAATCAAGGAAAACCACGTTTCTTGTGGTTGTAAAAGCAGGTGAGAAAAAATAACAGAATTAGAGAAGAAATATTATAAGCTTTTAATAGGCGAAACGTTTCATTGTTATGATATTACATTAAACGAATTACTGATTATTATGAATGCAGAACTTAATATAAACACATTATCTCTACAGAAATCAGGAAGACATAATTTTTATTGTAGAGTCGATGATAAAACCAAACAGTATTATTTACGAAAATTTGGTTTGTTGAATGAAGATCAAGTAGAAATGGGAGAATAACAATTTGAAAAACACACTATTAGATGTAACTCAAAACTTTGATAAGATGAGTGATTCAGAAAAAGCAGAAGTAAACGATAATGTCAGAAAACAATTTGACAACATCATTCATGGTAAGCCTCCGAAAACAGAACGAGAAAAAGAATTTGATAAGCTTGCAAGAGAAGAACTGGAAGAATATAGACGTAAGAAGAAAGCATTTTATGATAATCCGATTCATTGGAATAATAACAAGCGTAGAAGATATGGATTACCTGTATTAAGAGGTAGTGTCAACAAGAATCGTTTAAAAGAATATCCAGAATTTCACCCATCTGTAAGATTTTTTTGTATGATGGAAGATTTGTTTGATGAGATATTGATTACAAAAATAGAAGATGATTATAATTCTTTCGTAGATGTAAAGGATCTGGCAGTTGGTGATGCAAATGTATTTGATGTGAGCAGGTAGGTGAAAAATATGTGTAAACATTGGGAATGTCCTTATAAATATTGTCCTTATCATGAAAACTACGATAAGGATTTAGAAGTAATATGTAAAGATAGGATCCCAGATGAAGAATATGGAGACACGATTGATAATTGTCAAAGTTATTTAGATTTATAGGAGAATAATTACATGGAAATATCACAACAAGAAAGACAGAAAGTTTTAGAACTGATAGATAAGGTAAGTCCTTGTGTTGCAATTTCTGAAAAAGAAAATCTCGAAAAGTTTAAGGAATGGTTAGACAGCGATAGATCAAAAAGAGTTACATTTGTTGAAACTCCTAAAACTTTTGAAAATCAAGTTGGAGATAATAAAGTGTTTCTCATACCCATAAAAAGATAAATCAATAAAACTTCTACTATATATAGTATAAAATTTACAATACACTACTATATGTAGTAAATAAATAACTATGAAACTGTTGTTTGGAACTATAAATAAGATTGATTCAATACATGAGAAGGATTTATTTAAGTTACAACCAATGTCAAGTTTTAAATATGAGGTGTAAAATATATGAGAGAAGATAGATTTAGTTATATAGAAAATGAAATTAGTAAAACACCACTTTATTCATTGCTTGGAGCAGATGGTATTAATGAATTAAAGAGTAAAATTATAAATATTATCTGTGAACAGGTACGAGAAGATTTAAAAAATAGTTACCATACTCTTATTGATCCAGACGATGTAAATGAGACACTTGGTGATAATATTATCCAAGAAGCGATTGATGAGTTAAAAGAAGAGTGGAAAGACAAGCTTCAAGAATGTATGAATCAGAAAATTGAAGCAATGATGAATGGGTTAAAAACAATTTAAGAAGAAAATGTTTGGTATGATTAAACACTATAAATGGTTTAATATTTACCATACCGACCCATATGAATGTCGTACATGTGGATGCAAATGGGAATCTGCACTGTATTAAGTAGAGAATATACAAGTGAGGTAAAACGAACCGAAAGCCTGAGATGGTGAAAAGGTAAAGGCGAAGGCTGAAAATAACTAGGCAGTCAACCGATGAGCGTATAGGCTGAAACTCATTTGAGAATATAATGCCTTGGAGCAAACCTCAATCCTAACATGTAATGATGAGGAATAAGGATGCTCTCATAGAGTACAAAAATGAATGTACTCTTATTAATATAATGGAAGAATAAATCATATGAAGAAGAAAATCTTATATAGTTTGACGTTACTATTAGTATTTATGTTTATATTAACTGGCTGTGTAAAATGCATTAGTACTGAAACATCTACAGTTCAAGTAAAAATAATAGATGAATATCATAGGGCTGCTTGTACAACAATGCTTTATAGTCCTGCGACTAGAACGATGATACCACAATCACATCCAGCAGTTTATAGAATTACTGTTGAATACAACGGTGTAGAATATAATATTTCTGGTAGTAATACATATAACAAATATTCAAACAAAATTGGAGAATATGTTGATGGAATATTAGAAACAAAAAAGTATGATAATAGGAAAATAAAATATTCTATTGTTGGGCTGAAAGAATAGTAAAAGATTGGTGAAATACATGAAAATAAATATTGGAACAAATACAGATAATTTGGATAAATCTATTAAACAATACAGAAAAAACAGAGAGCGTAATCCTTATATATATGCTAATAAAAACACCCTAAACGTTTTAAAACGATTAAGATTAAAAGAATTAAATAATAAAACTCTTAAAATCAATACAGATATAATTATGGGAGTTATGGGTGTATGTATAGAAGATTATGAAAAAGATATGCTTTATCTAGGATCTATTTACGGTTGCAAAATGGTTTGTGATGATATATTAAAATATGGAGAAATTGAATTAAAATAGGAGAAATACATAATGGATAAAAATAATCATAACATGTCTTTGACTTTAGAGTGGAATGAATATGATAACAACAATACAAACCGTAGAATTAAAACTATTGGACATCCAAACACTCTAAGCGAAGCATTTTCTTTAATAAGAAAATTCTTAAAACGACATAATTATAAATGTTATGCTATAAGACGATGGGTGAAAGAGAATAGAGTAGTGGTTGATGTTGGTAGCCATACCCAATTTTTCTACATAAGCAACTTAAATGAAGTGACAAAACAAGAATTAATTAAAAAAGGATTGGTGAAAAATGAGAATTGAAGTAGTAAAACATGACGATATGTGGCAGGAAATAAAAAACTCCGCCATGTTTACGATGGGTAAAGATACTGGTAAATACCCAACAAGTGAATGGAAAAAGAGAATATTATTAGCAGAACACAGCCCAATAAGAGATGGTTATTTTATTTTAAACTGCTATGACATACCATCATTTGTTATTGGACATATTGTTCGACATTTTAATGGTATTGAAAAATATGTCCAGTCATTAAGAAGCGATAGAACAGAATATACAGAAGTCCCTAATAGAAATACATTACAGAATGTTAGATTAAGAATTAATTTTCAAGCGTTTATTAATATTAGTAGAAAAAGACTTTGTTCTTGTGCAAGTAAAGAAACAAGAGAGTTTTGGCAATTAATTCTTGATACAATTAAAAGTTATGAACCAGAGCTATATTCGGTCTGTGTTAGAGAATGTATCTATAGAGGCTTCTGCCCAGAGATGAAAAGTTGTGGATATAACAACACTGAAGCTTTTCATCAAGCTCTTAGTGAATATAGAAAAGTATAACTACTATATATAGTAGCATATGTAGATTTACAATACTATATATAGTAATAAAAGAGTGATGAAATCAGGATTTCAAGAGGAGAATATATGGATAGAGTAGAAAGAATTAAAAACTTAATAAATACATTAAACACAGCATCAACTGCTTATTATACATCAACTCCTATTATGAACGACTATGAGTGGGATAAATTGTATGAAGAGTTAAAGCAACTTGAAAAGGAAACTGGAACGATATTCAATAACTCACCAACACAAAATGT
>ERZ773103.1248-NODE-1248-length-27480-cov-3.948514_pt1 | contig 27480 bp, 26 predicted proteins | sample MGYA00511118_ERZ773103 | MGnify/ENA primary metagenome ERZ773103 (study PRJEB29015, sample SAMEA2737821) | human gut metagenome | biome: human gut; feature: human-associated habitat; material: faeces | place: China | collected 2012 ... | reverse complement strand
GACGAGTCATTAACTGTTTCTTTAATAAGTCATCTTTTGACTGATGGATATGTGTTGAACGGTTGATTGTCTCTCCTGTGATGTGAGAAGTAGCTGTACATACATCAGCGTACTCTGGATCGTTTGCCATCTTATAGCACTGCTCCATTACCCAGAAACCACCTTTGATCCAGTCTCCTTCACGTTTCAGTTTCTTTCCATCGATGTAGATGTTTGGTTTCATTTTGCTCATTCTTTCAAGATAAGCTTCATAGGTTCCAACTCCCATTTTTCAAATCCTCCTTCTCTTGTTTAAAAAAAGTAATTTTTCCACAGACACTTTGTTGTCTTGAGATAAGTATAGGAGATTTGAACTTGGTCTGTATATTAAAATTCTACGATTTTTATCAATTTTTACGGTTTTTTATAGAATTTATACTATCATTTACGGAGTGATGTCTCAAACGACAATTCCTTTACCCGGTTTCGATCCTTGTAATGTTTCGGGGTCTCTCCCGTAATTTCCTTGAACACACGGCCAAAATACGCCTGCGAACTATAAGACAGGAAATTAGCTACTGTCGCAACATCCAGTTCCGAATATTTCAGGATATTCTGGGCAGCACCAATCTTCTCACGGTTAATATAATGTACCAGTGTCTCTCCCGTCTTCTCTTTAAATACGGCCGACACATAATTAGGACTTCTTCCAATATAATCCGCAATATCACCTACCGTAATCTTTTCTTTATAATGTGCCAGCACATACTGACGGCACTGTTCGATCATATTATTATTCGATTCTGCCTTTTTCTCATCGCGCACCATCTGCGTATAACGGTTAAATACACTGCAGATCCACCCATACATCTGACTGACCGTAGGAATCTTATCGACCTGTTTCATCATAGTACTTGAGAAATCATAGGCCATCGTAGATGGCACACCACCTCGGATAGCCGCACGGCTGGCCATGGCGATTGCCGTGATTGCTACGTTTCTGTAGTGTATCAAAATATCCGGAGAGGTCCTTTTAAATGTCTGGATAAATCCCCTCTCCAAAAATTCATGAACTTTTTCACGGTCACCATTTTCAATCGCTGTAATAAATTCCTGTTCGTCATGGAATGAAGTATGAACTGCCGGTACTCTGTCCAGTTCGATAACATCCTGGATACGGCTCTCATTCTCATCGAAATGCACACCATGCTTGACCAGAATATCCTTCTGATAGACATCTCTGTCAAATAAAATTCTGTCTGCAATCTCCAGAAATGCCAGAAGCTTAACTAACATATCTCCACCAAGAATCTCCGTAACAAAATAGGAATTCTCATCTTCTTCAATGATTCCCATAAGATCACCGTTACTTCCCTCCCAGATGATCGGCGCTTTAAAGTGCTCTTCGTGCATAATCTTTAATATTTCTTTTTCGCCTTCTTCTGTCAGTTTCTTCTTCTCTGTAAACAGTACATATTTTTCCAGCATTTTTAATTCACCATCCAGGTGATAGAGATTAATCTCCGATAAGGTAACAATTCTCTGAAGTCTTTCTGATCTGGATTGTTTGCGCACGTCACCATCTCCATTTCCATAATTTAAAAAGCTCTGTAAAACAAAAATGCCACCCGGATTATGGCTGATCCAGATGGTATCTTTGCTACCTTAAAACACGATGAATTATTATGTAGTAAAAACTTTTAAGCTTGTACTGTCTGTATTATAATTCATCCCCAGCCCATAGTTATATCATAATTATTCGATTTTTATCATTTTTCTCAGTTTTGGGAGCATTTCTCATTTAGTTTTTCAAACCGGTACTCCATGCAAGCTCTTTCACCTGTTTTTCATTCCGGTATTTTTTCGGCGTTGTCCCCGTAATCTCCTTAAATATCTTACCAAAATATGCCTGCGAATTAAAGGATAAGAAATTAGAAATCGTCAGCACATCATAGTCCGAATACCGAAGCATATCCTTTGCCGCTTCTATCTTCTCACAGTTAATATACTGTTTCAAAGATATTCCTGTTTTTTCTTTAAATACCGTGGAAACATAATTGGGATTCTTTCCCAGATAATCCGCGATTTCATTGACCGTAATCTTTCGCTTATAATGCGTCAGTACATACTGCTTACACTGCTCTACAAGGCTGCTTGAGACATCATTTGCTTTTTCGTCAATGACCATCTGCGTATAACGGTTAAATACTCCACAGATCAACGTATAGAGTTCGCTGACGGTCGTGATCCTGTATACTTGTTTAGTCAGCGTATCCGCAAATTTATATGCCATAGATGCCGGCACCCCACCTCGAATAGCCGCACGACTCGCCAGAGTAATTCCTGTAATACATACATTTCTATAATGCGTCACAGAATCATTCGATGTCTTTCTAAAAGTCTGTACAAATCCCTTCTCCAGAAATTCAAATACTTTATTCTTCTCACCCTGTTCGATCGCAAGAATAAATTCCTGTTCATCATTAAATGAATGATAGACTTCCGGCAGAAGATCTGTCTCTATGATGTCTTCTACGATGTGTCGTTGCTCATCATAATTTACATTTGCCTTGATCAAAATATCCTTCTGATAAGTAATGCGGTCTAACAGAATAAGATCTACAATTTCCAGAAATGCCAGCATCTTCACCATGGAATCACTCCCCATCACCGATGTCAGATAAATAGAATCATCATTCACTTTGATCACACCGATCAGATCACCATTCTCTCTCTCATAGATTACCGGTGCCTGCTCAATATCTTCTCTTACAATTGGTGCCAGCTCCAGACCACACTGTTCCATCATACCGCGATCTTCCGCATACAAAATATACCGCTCCTTGATCTTTAGATCTTTATCCACATGATAAAGGTTAATTTCTGATACAATCACCAATTGTTGCAATTTTTCTTTCTTTAACTGCATCTCCATACGCTGATTCCTCTGGTTTTCCATCTAAATTGTAAATAAATTTCTTCTATGTTAATATAATAATCACTATGAAAAATACAAGCAAATCCTTCGACAAAAGAATATTTTATCTAATCTGTGGACTCCTCATGGGAACCAGTGAATTATGGAAGCAATACACCCTGACTTTCCCTCTGGGACACGGGAACTACAACTGGTGGTATTTTCCATTTCAGCTCTGCAGCATTCCCATGTACTTATGCTTTCTCATCCCCTGGACACATTCTGACAGACTCCGGAAAATATTTCTGACTTTTCTGGCAGATTTCGGCCTTCTCGGGGGAATCTTTGCTTTCTGCGATACAAGCGGCATGCAATACGACCTGCCGGCATTGACTATCCATTCCTACCTCTGGCACCTTCTCTTAGTTTTCATCGGTCTGTACGCCGGATTTTCCGGAAGGGAAAAGTCACACCTAAGAGCCCGATATCGATGGACCTTTTCAGATCAACCTTACGCACCGGATTTTTCTCTCCGTGGATATCTGCGCAGCGTGGGTCTTTACCTACTCTGCTGCCTGATCGCAACAGGATGTAACTACCTGTTTCACCCATTCGGGAAAATCAATATGTTTTATATCAGTCCCTATTATTGGATGAATCAGGTCGTATTCCGTAATATCACTCATGCCTTCGGAAATCCCGCCGGGATTTTCTCTTACATCCTGGCTACTATGATCGGTGCCGGAATATTGCATGCCATCTGGTCATTTATCCACCGGTAGATACGAGCCGCTCACCTACTAACGGATAAAGTTTGTCGCTACTCTTTCTTCATAAGAAGGCTCCGGTACACCTGCTTTCTTTCCGGCTTCGATACATTTTAAGAGCCATGCCATATTCGTTCCAAGCGTACGCATTACCTGCAGGCCTTCTTTATCCTGCATAATTTCCTCCGGGGTATTTCCATGTACCTGATTCCAATACTGTGAAGATACCACCGGCATATTAGAAATTGTAAAATACTTATTCAACCGGTCAAACGCTGCGGTGCTTCCACCACGGCGGCAAGATACGACTGCCGCTCCAAGTTTTCCCGCCATCTTTCTTCCATGACTGTAGAACAAACGGTCAAGAAATGCCAGAAACTGTCCATTTGGTCCCGCATAATATACCGGAGATCCAAGGACGATCGCATCAAATTCATCCAGCCTTGCACCGATTTCATTGACCATATCCTGCTGAATACACTCGTTATTCCTCTCTTCCCTCTGACAGACCCTACATCCAACACATCCGGCAGTCGTATGGCGATCAAGCTGTATAATCTCCGTCTCGATCCGATTCTGTTCCAATGTAACAGCAACCTCTCTGAGTGCTGTATAAGTACATCCTTTTTCATGTGGACTTCCATTCAATAGTAATACCTTCATGTAACTCCTCCTTCATTGACATATTTATTGATTTTTCTTTATTTTCTTATTTTGTCTCCGTGCTATTCTCAAGATAATAAAAAGTATAAGTACCTTTTGCTAATAATACTTCCTTTTCATCGAAGACCTCAACCTCTACAATGCCGAATTTCTTACCATCTTTAATCATCTTTCCAATAGCCGTCAGCTTCTTTACATTAATCCCGGCACGAAGATAGTGAAAATCGCAGTTCACAGTTGTCATCGGCTTTCCATGCGAAGTAGTAGCCGCTCCACCGGTAGCATCTGCCAATGTATATAAAATACCTCCATGCAGAGAGTGTACCATATTTTCAAAATAATCCTGCACTTCTAATTCAGCCTTTGCATAACCTTCTCCGATCTCAACAACCTCAATTCCCAAATGATGTGCAAATTTCGAGCCCAGATTTCTTTTCTGCCTGATCATTTCATAATCCATATTATCATAATCCTTTCCGAACGTTTTATTGTTATTATCTATAATCATAAGTATTTTATCACATTTTTCAATCATAAACACTGTTTTCCTATAAAACCAGTCGTGTTATACTATAGATACCAAAGGTCATAAATCCAAGACCATGTTGTGCTTGCACTTACATGGGCGCAGGATTTCGAAAGAAAGGATTTTTCACATGGAAATCATAGAACAGATTTTACAAACTCCGGGATTTATCTATAAGATTGATAACTCCTATTATTATCTTGGCAAATGGATCTGCAAAGAATGTACAGATACCGATGCGACGGACTGTCATTCGATGTATGAGATGTATCAAAATACAGATGAAGAAAATGAACTGGCTCTTTATTTTAATAAGATCCGTACCTACAGTGATTTTGCATTGGACATTCCGCATAATCCGATCCTGATCAGGAAGAACCTTGAGGATCTGATTACCAATCTTTCTGACAATAGCCTTAATACATTGGCCCTTCAATTAGATCGTGTTCAAAAAGATCACGCAAGATACTCTCTCTGATTCAAACAGAACGTATCAAATGAAAAAGCCTGAATCTGAATGTTTCAAACATCTGCAGATTCAGGCTTTTTCATTTCTTTCGCATATAATATTTCATTGCATGCTATCTATTTTTGTTCATTATAATCGTCGAGGAAGTTATATTCCATATCGCCCTTATGGTATCCAATAATCGTCTTCAGATTAACATTATGAATACTTCTGAAAATATTTTTCTCGATCAGTGGACTCATCGTTCTAAAATGAGCGATCAATTCCTTCATCTCATCACGTTTCGAACCTCTGCCACCACCACAGGTTGCGCAGTTCTCTGTAAATCTGCATGCACACTGGATAAAATGCAGACCATTGTAATCTCTCCATGCCTTGATATCTTCTTCTTTAATCAGATACATCGGGCGGATCAATTCCATTCCTTCAAAGTTCGTACTGTGCAATTTCGGCATCATCGTCTCGATCTTGCCACTGTAGAGCATTCCCATCAAAACAGTCTCGATCACATCATCAAAATGATGTCCCAGTGCAATCTTATTGCATCCTAATTCCTTGGCATGTGAATACAGATATCCTCTTCGCATTCTTGCACAGAGATAACATGGATTCTTATCAATATCTGCCACTACATCGAAGATATCACTTTCAAATACAGTCAATGGGATTCCCAGTATCTTCGCATTATCCTGAATGATCTTCCAGTTATCTGCATTATAACCCGGATTCATCACCAGAAATACGAGTTCGAAATTATTTCTTCCATGTTTCTTTAACTCCTGGAACAATTTTGCCATCAGCATGGAATCCTTTCCTCCGGAGATACAGACCGCAATCTTATCTCCATCCTGGATAAGGTCATATTCTCTGATCGCTTTGGTAAATTTGCACCAGACAGATTTTCTAAATTTCTTGATGATACTACGCTCAATATCGCGTGTCTTCTGCACAGCTTCGTCCTCTTTAGAAAGATAACGGCTAAGCTGTAATCTCAACAGCGAACGATATCCACCCTCGATATTATACGCATCATATCCGGCAGACTCTAACTGTTCCACCGCGTCCCTGCTTTTCTCTCCGGTATGGCATAAAAGATACACCGGAAGTTCTGGATCCAATCCTTCTTTTTCCAATAATTTCTGATATGCTTCTACAGAAAAATCTTCTATCGGAAGATTCCTTGCACCTTCGAAAGTACCACGGTTATAGTCTTCTTCCCTTCTCACATCCAGTATTATGATCTTTTTATCTTTTAACTGTTCAAGTTCTTCTATCGTGACTTGATTCATCTCATCCTCCAACTACCAATTTAGTACAGGCAGCTCTCGTCCTGTCCAAATATATCTTTTTCTTTCTTCTCTACCTTGCCGCTTCCGACCTTGTACTGAAGCTCCTGGTTCTTAATACTTACACGGGTTCCCGGCTCAATAGATTTCGTAATAAATACGTTACTTCCGACTACAGAATCCGCACCGACTACCGTATCTCCTCCGAGGATAGAAGCTCCGGCGTAAATCGTCACATTATCCTCGATCGTAGGATGTCTCCTCTTATTACGAAGCTTCTGACCACCTCTCGTCGACAACGCACCCAAAGTAACTCCCTGATAAATCTTTACATGATTACCGATCACTGTCGTCTCACCAACTACGATGCCAGTTCCGTGGTCGATAAAGAAATATTTTCCTATCGTAGCACCCGGATGAATATCAATTCCGGTAATGCTGTGTGCATACTCTGTCATGATACGCGGAATCAGCGGTACTGACAGTAAAAACAACTCGTGAGCAATTCGGTTGATCGCAATCGCCTGAATACCGGGATAAGCCAGAATCACTTCATCTTTGGAATAAGCAGCCGGGTCTCCATCATAAGCAGCCTGAAGATCAGTATCAATGTATTCGCGGATCTTCGGAATCGTCTTAAGAAATGCCAACGTGATATCCTGAGCCTCTATTTTATAATCCTCTTCGTTCTCTTTCTCCTGCGTCCTGCGAAGTACGATTTCAATCTGTTTTGTCAGATTAAATGCAATATCTTCCAATAATAAAGAAAGATTATGATTCACATTGTATGACTTATAAGCCTGATCGCGGTGATATCCCGGAAATACAATTCTCAACATCTTCTCTATAATATCAATAATCTTCTCTTTCTGAGGAAGCTGAAATAACTCTTTGGTATTATCGATATCCCTTCCAAGTTTATAATCCTCCAACACTGCTGCCACCACAGACTGCATCTCAGATTCCATTCGTCTGTCTTTGTTTCTGTCCATATCCATCCTAGCAAACCTCTCTCCCTTTTATTCTCTCTATTCTCAAATTCTAAATTTAAATTCTCGAATTTTCTAATGTTCCCATTATATACCTTACTATGTAAGATAAGCAACAAAACTTCTGTTATTTTCTGATTTTATCCGACTAAAATACAGTTTAACGGACAGGCATTTACACACGCCGGAATGCCTGCTGTTTCTTCGTTCTGCTTATTATAAGTTATGCAGGCATCACATTTTGTTGCCTTTTTTCCTCTGTTCGTCCGTCTAAGGAGTATCGCATGTTCCGGGCAGACCTCCTCGCATCTTCCACATCCTATGCAAAGTGCCTCGTCGATTACTACCACTCCTTCTGCACTTCGACTGATTGCACCTTCCATACATTCTGCGATGCATGCCGCCCGAATGCATTGTCTGCAAGTATGCATCTGATATTCTACCTTAAGAGCATCTTCTTTTCCGGAATCTTTTTCAATAATCTCCATAATTTTCATTTTCGGCGGAAAATGATGAACATCCTGGCAAGCCTGTTGACAGGCCTTACAACCAATACAATTTTCTTTATGATGTATGATTCGCATCTGTATTCACCGTTCCTTTCTTCACCTCTACCAGACATGAATGTTGCGGATTTCCCTTAGCCAGCGGGGTTGGCCTTGCAGTCGTAAGCGTATTTACCGATCCTCTGATATCCACGCCATCCGTATCCGGCTGATGCCAGGCACCCTGTGGAATACACGCCACACCAGCCATAATACGTTCAGAAACATGGGCCTGCATCTGAATAATCCCTCTGTCATTATAAATACGCACCATATCAGACTCTTTTATCCCCCGTTTTTCTGCATCGAGTGGATTTATCCACAGACGATGCGGTTCAATCTCCTCCATCCACGGATTATTATCATGAATCGAGTGACATCTGCGTTTCGTATGCCAGCCGATCAACTGTAAAGGATATTCTTTTATCTTCGGATCCTCCACACCCTCAAACGCCGGAACATATTTCGGAATCGGTGGTATACCAGTTTTATCTCCGAATAACTCCAACTCTTTCGAATAAATCTCTATCTTCCCACTCGCCGTTGGAAATGGATGCTTTTTTAGATTCTCTCTTTGTTCTTTAAACGCCACATGAATCCTCTGTTCCTTATATCTATATCCACCATTAGCCGCGAACACTTCAAACTCCGGAAGTTCCGGTTCTTTTTTTCGTGCTCTGTCATAGATAAGATGGTTCCATTCCCTGGTCGTCTTACAGCCTTCTGAAAAATCTTTGATCCCCAGTCGTTCTGCCAGTTCGCACAGCCATTCAAATTCAAACCGCGACTCAAATAATGGTTCAATGACTTTGTTCCCATACAACAGGAAATCCCCAGTCCCCCAGGGAGCTGCCATACTGTCTTCTTCAAATAAAGACGCCGCCGGGAGCAACAGATCTGCATACCTCGCACTCGGCGTCATAAACAGATCTGACACTACGATAAATTCACATTTAGTCGTATCCTTCAAGATACGGTCCGTCCGGTTAATGTCACTGTGCTGGTTTACCAGAGAATTTCCAGCCAAATTAAAGATAAATTTAATGTCACTATCCAAAGTCTCCCCGCCTCGGATATGATCTTTTTCTCTTGTCATTTTCTTTCCCTGTAGCACAGCATCCGTCCACAGAAATACCGGAATACTTCGATGATACGGGTTCTCCGGCATTGGCATCTTCGGGGTCTGATATTCACGGATTCCAATCTCACTTCCGGTTCCACCACCTTCAATCCCTACATTTCCGGTCATACACGGAAGTACCATAATACAACGGGATGTCTGCTCTCCATTTGCCTGTCTCTGCATTGATAATCCGTTGATAATCCCTGCGGGTTTGGCTAACGCATATTCTCTTGCAAGTGTATAGATTTCTTCCACTGGAATACCAGTGATCTCAGCCGCCCACTCCGGAGTCTTTCTGATTCCATCTACGATACCAAGCAGATAGTCTTCATAACTTTCCATACCTTCGGTATCTTCCGGCATATGTGCTCTGTCAAATCCCAGACAGTAAGTATCCATAAATTCTTTATCATATAGTCTTTCCGTCCAGATTACATAAGCCATTGCCGTCGCTAATGCCGCATCGGTTCCCGGTCGGATTCTGAGCCATTTTGTTCCGAAAACAGCTGCCGTATCGCTGTACTGCGGATCGATCACTACAATCTTTGTTCCTTTTTTCTTATGATAAACAAGAGTTTCATAAATTCCAGATTCGTAGCTCGTAACTACCGGATTATGCCCCCATAGGATCAAATATTCTGACTTTTTAAATGATCTCGTAGAAGAACCCGTCTTAGCAATTCCATATGTATAAGGAGTCGCCACCGTAATGCAGGCAGAACTGTACGTATTATAATAATCCAGATATCCACCGTTCATAGCGAGCAAGCGCTTTGCCATCTCATCCCCACGGATCCTCGCCGCTACACCGGAAGAATAATTTACAAATCTGGATCCTACACCGTATCGGCTTGTAATATCTGTCAGTTTCTCTTCCATTAGATCAAGTGCCTCATCCCAGCTGATACGCCTAAACTTACCTTCTCCACGTTCTCCCACTCGAACCATTGGATAACGAAGTCTGCCGGCATTCAAAAAGGTCTGGCGGTACCCTCTTCCCTTAACACATGGTCTGATCGTAAGCGCGTCTCTGTCTCTTATGCCAACCTCAAGATGCGTTATACAGCCAGCTTTCTCATAAGCGATCAATTCACACTTTCCACCACAGTTGCCACGTCCAGATGTAGGAATAATTCTCTCTTTTCTCCGATTCCTAATCCATGAGTTATCCACAGCCTCAAAGTGTTCCGGTACATCTTTCCCCATATTTTTCTCGATTTTCCCACTAACAGTTCCCGTTTCATTACATAGCAAGCTATCTAATATCTTTATATTTTGCAATATATATCTTGCATTTTCAGCATATACCTTTGACACTTGGTTTTCTGCAATCTTCTCAAAGACATTTTTTAACAACTCCCGGTAATGCTCTCTGTAAAATCTTCGGATGCACTCATCTTCTGGTTCTATCTCCAAAAGCCATCGCATAAATTCTGTCTCGTAACCAATATAATCTGCCGGCATATGTATATCTTCCGGACACACAAACTTCTCATAGTACGCATCCAGAACAGACAGCGTTGTAGAGTTTACTAAAACCTCTTTTTCTCCACAATATGCGGACTCCCACAACGGGATATCCACGCCATAATATGTCCCCTCAAATATCCAGGAATACTCTATGCTTTTATCTTCTCCCGGCCAGATCTGTCTGCTGATAAATTCTAAATATTCTCTCTGATCCATATCTTTTACCATATATATGAAAACCAGAGGGGTCAGACTGTCAAAAACAATCTGAATCCTCTGGTCATTATTACTTTAACCTATTGTTATTATATAAGTAGTCGATTCCTGCGGTCAAGCCTTATTCTAAATATAATACATATCGGAGCTATATTCTGTCTTTTGCAGGTAATCATTCTCTAAATCCTGCAATGTAACACTTTCCAGGATCTCATGCAGCTTTGCATTCACCGGATCTATGATCAGATCCTGAATACTCATGGAAATCTCTTTACATTTAATCTTATCCGAAATTTCTTCGTTCTCTAGTTCATACGAACCCTCTAACGCTTTTACAATCTCCAACACCGTAATCTTATCTGCATCTTTATCCAGTAAATATCCGCCTTGTGGTCCCTTGATACTCTTTACGATTCCCGCTCTTCTGAGTGCCGCAAATACCTGTTCTAAATATTGCAGAGAAATATTATTGCGCTCTGCTATACTATTTAAAGATATCTGTTCTTCTTTTGCACGAACCGACAGATCCACCAATGCACGAAGTCCATATCTGCTTTTCTTTGAAAGTCGCAATCAAACTCCTCCTCTTATGCTTCCTGGAACAGTGGAGTAGAATAATATCTGTCACCATTATCCGGAAGCAATGCTACGATAGTCTTTCCTTTATTCTCCGGACGTTTTGCAAGTTCTACGGCTGCCTTCAATGCTGCCCCAGAAGAAATACCTACTAAGATTCCTTCTTTCTTCGCTAACAATTTAGAATATTCAAATGCGTCATCGTTTTCAATTGGAAGAATCTCATCATATACTTTTGTATTCAGTACATCCGGTACAAATCCGGCTCCGATCCCCTGGATCTTATGAGCTCCGCCTTTACCTGTTGATAATACAGGCGATGTTGCAGGCTCTACTGCTACAATTTTAACATCCGCACTCTGCTCTTTCAGATATTCACCAACGCCTGTCAGTGTTCCACCTGTACCAACACCGGCTACGAAGTAATCTACTTTTCCGTCTGTATCAGCCCAGATTTCAGGACCTGTAGTTGCTTTGTGGATTGCCGGGTTTGCCGGGTTCACAAACTGTCCCGGAATGAAACTGTCTTTAATCTCTGCTGCTAATTCATCAGCTTTTGCAATTGCTCCCTTCATTCCTTTTGATCCTTCTGTCAGAACGATCTCTGCTCCATATGCTTTTAAGATATTTCTTCTCTCAACACTCATAGTCTCCGGCATTGTCAGGATAATCTTATATCCTTTGGCTGCTGCGATTGCTGCAAGACCAATTCCTGTATTTCCTGAAGTAGGTTCAATGATTGTTGATCCTTCTTTTAAGATTCCTTTAGATTCTGCATCTTCGATCATTGCTTTTGCAATTCTGTCCTTTACACTTCCGGCTGGATTAAAATACTCAAGCTTTACTAAAATCTTAGCTTCCAGTCCTAATTCTTTCTCTACGTTTGCTACCTCTACTAAAGGTGTCTTTCCAATCAGTCCAAGTGTTCCTGTATAAATATTAGCCATCTCTCCTACCTCCTAGTTTTCCTACATGTTTGGTATGTTTCTTTCGATGGTGTTATCATATACCCATAAAACATATTTGTCAACTATGTTTTGTATGTTTTTTTAATTTTTTGTTCTCCCGGAAAATTTTCTAATCCTCTTTCTGAACCAGATCTGCCAATGTATAGCTGTCAACATACTGGTTAATAACGTTCCATAGACCTTCCCAAAATCCCACTGTAGAACATTCTTTATAATGCTCACATTGATTTTCTTCGTCTTCAATGCAGGCGATCGGTGCAAGGCTTCCCTCTGAAATTCTGAGGATATCCCCCACTTTATACCATTCCGGCTCATGTGCGAGACGGTATCCGCCATTATTTCCCCTATAGCTCTTTACATATCCCGCCTTCGTAAGAAGCGGCATGATCTGTTCCATGTATTTTACAGTCAGATTCTGTCTCTTGGCGACATCTTTTAACCTGATATATCCAACCTCGTCATGTTGTGCAAGATCTACCATGATCCGAAGTGCGTAACGTCCTTTTGTTGATACTCTCATAATTTTACCTCTTTATCTTTTATCCCATACCATTTCTATCGGATAAATCATTCTTATCATTTAGTATACCATACCTAAAACCTACTGAACAAGTATGTTATAGTTTTCTTATTATTTTTTCTATAAAAATCTAAATAAATCTTGTCACTTTATCTAAGGGAAAATATAAGAAGTGGGAGCCTCCACTTCAAGCCCACACTGCTTGCAAAAGCTCCCACCAATGGTATGTAATATGTTATATACTTTATTATATGCTTATATGATCTTTATCTGTCCATTTCCTGTCTGCTCTTGATATAGTACTCTAACAGATCAACCGTTCCTTCGATGCCAAGTTTGCTGCTGTTGATACAGATATCGTAGCCTCTGGAATCGCCCCACTTGTTCTCACTGAATCTGTTGTGATAAGACTTGCGTTTCTTATCTACCTGTACCATACTGTCCTTCGCATCCTTCTTGGAATAACCGTACTCGTCCATCAGTCTCTTGCGCTTTACCTTCTCATCGCCGAGGACAAAGATTGATGTCTTGCATTCCATATCACGCAGAACCCACTCTGCACAACGTCCAACGATCACAAAAGATTCTCCCGCTTCTGCCTGCTTCTTCATATAATCGAACTGCCACTCTGCTACAATATCTTCCATAGAATTGCTGTATCCGTTCACTCTTCTACTGAGAATATACCGACTCGGATGCTCATCATAATCACTAAATTCCTTCGCATCGATCTGCATCTTCTCTGCAATCTCATCCAGAAGATTGTGATCATAGAACTTAAGTCCAAGTCTGTCCGCCAGCATCTTACCGATCACATGTCCGCCGCTTCCATATTCTCTTCCGATAGTTATAATGCACTGATTCTTCATAAACAAGTCCTCCCTCCGCATTTCTACTCTCTGTAGAAAATATACACTATAATCCGTTCATTTTTATATATTTATTATACAACATTTTTTGCTTTTTTCAAACCTTTCTGGGCATTTTTCACAACTTTTAATATTTTTTTAACAATATATATCTTCTGCAAAGATCTCTTACTTTTCTTGCAATCCAGCACACTATTATGGTAGGATAGACTATATAGAAAGTAGAAAGGGGTTATCTATGAGCTACATTAAACATCGTTCCGAAGAATCTGCTGAAGATTATCTGGAAACTATACTGGTTCTAAGCAAACGCCTTCCTCAGGTTCGTTCTATCGACATCGCAAATGAGATGTCTTTTTCAAAGCCAAGTGTTAGTGTTGCTATGAAAAATCTTAGAAATAATGAATGTATTACTACTTCACGCGAAGGATATATTCATTTGACCGAGAAAGGACAACAGATTGCCGAATCCGTCTATGAACGTCATACACTTTTGTCAGACTGGCTGACCAGTCTTGGGGTTGACCCGGAGATTGCCAAAGCTGATGCCTGCAAGATGGAGCATGATATTAGTCCGGAGAGTTTCAAAGCGATCAAAGACTATGTAAAGAACACGTTATAGGTATATTGCATTACAATTTCCTATAAAGCAGAAAAGCTTGCCACATTTATCCGGCAAGCTTTCTTCTTTATTCTATATTCATCTGCATTTTGTCTGCTATTCATTTCTGATCGCTGCAAGCGGACTTAGCTGCATTGCCCGTTTTGCCGGGAAATATCCAGCCAGCACTCCCACAAGTATTGCAAATCCCATAGACAACAAACATAACCACGGTGGAATATAAGAAATATCACCTTCATATCCCATTGCTGCCCCATGTCCGGTCAATATATTTATGACCGCCGACAGGATGAAACTCAAAATATTTCCCATGACACCTCCGATCAGACCGATTCCGGCTGCCTCCAGAAGAAACATCTGTCTGATATTGCAAAGACTGCATCCCAATACTTTAATAACTCCGATTTCTTTCGTTCTCTCATAGATCGACATCATCATCGTATTCGCGATACCGATTGCTGCTACGAATAAAGAAATCGCTCCAATGCCACCCAATACAGCCTGGATCATTGCAAATTCTTTCTTCATACTGTTCAGATATTCCACATTCGTCTCTACATTATATCCCATCTGACGAATTGTCTCTGCCACAGCATCTACATGATCAATATCATCTACATTTACTTTCGCAGAAGTATAATAGAAATCTTTGTACGGCTTGCCGGCTTTATTTGACGGCTGACCCGGTATCACCCTGCCCGAAAAATCTTTCTTTAACACCTGCCTTAAAGCATCCAGATCGCAGTATGCATAATAGTAATAAGAATTATAATCTTCCGCTCCTCCTTCTACTACACCACTGGCCTGCACGACATGCTTCTGAACTTTCAACGGAGTCTGCGTTGCTCCACTATTTCCACTATCACCACTCCCATCAGTCGCATCCACTTGCGTTCCAAAACCATTAGAAGACTTACTCTGACTGTATGCATCCTGATCTAATATTAAAAACATCGGATCTTTTCCCATATCTATATCCGGAAGTTTTCCTGTCTCATAGTAACCTTTACCTGTTCCTTTTTCCGAAAACATCGTAATAAGACCATTTCCATAAATAAATTCCAGTGGACCACCCTGCGGTGGTACTTTTCCACCATCTGCCATCTTGATATCCATAGCTTCCAGTGCATCATGCGGCATCGCCACGATCGATACATAACCTTCATACATGCCTTTCAGCAAAATTCCCGTCATCTCATACTGGGGATATGCACTTTTTACATACTCGAGTGTCCCTAACTCTTTGACCAGGTTATCATCAATATATTTGTTAGACTCTTTTGAATCACCATCCGAAGCATAGGAGATCATAGAATCACCAACCTGTGCCCCCGTAACACTGATACTCGTAAGTCCCCCGGACTGATCCACTTCTTCATATAATGATTTCTGCATTCCAAGCCCCAGAGAAATCATCACTACGATAGATGTTGTTCCGATCACCACTCCAAGAACAGTCAGAAATGTACGAAGTTTTCGTCGCTTTAAATTATTGATGCTCATCCTCAGAAGGTCTATCCAATTCATCTAACAACGCCTCCTCTTCATTCTCCAACTTCTGTTTCTTCTTTTTCTTTGTAAACACAACCGCTGCAATAACCACGGTGGCGATCACCAGAATGATCACTACCGGAAGTACCGGAAAACCGCCACTTGTCTGCTCAGGCATCATTTCAGTATCTACCGCAGAATCTTCGGATGCCTCTGTCACTTCCAGTTGAAGATCCTTTTTCGTTTCTTTTACTTTTCCTGATTCATCCTCATAGCTTAATGTCATCGTTACTTTTGCCGGACCGTTCGTCGCTTTCTTTCCTTTTACCATCGCATCAATAGAAGCAGTTGCTCCGGAATCCACATTTCCTACGAATACTTCTTCTTTTTCAATCGATGCTCCCTCAAATACCGCCTTTACATTATATAGTTTAATGCGTCCCAGATTATAAAGACTGCACATAATATCGGCTTCATTTCCAACTTCTACCGTCTCAGGGCTGATCTCAAAATCACTAAGTTCGAATCTTGCATCCTGTTTTACCGGAATCGAAAGATTCGATGTTCCCTCTACCTGTGCATTATTCGCATCCTCATACTTCATTGCAAGAGACATACTGTAAGGTTTCTGCAAAAGATCTGATTTTGCATTTAACTTAATAGAAATATCAGCTGTTCCACCGGCCGCAATTCCATCCAGATAAATGGAATCCGATCCCGAAGTTGGAAGAAATGCCGGCGCTGTCGTCTGTGAATCCTCGCCTTCTGTCGGTGCTGTCAGTTCAAACAGCATATTCTGCACATTCGAAGTCTTTGACGTATTCTTTAAATGTACGGTAAGAGTAAAATCCTGTCCCGCATGAACTTCTGCCGGATCAGTCGTAAATCCAGTCACGATCACTCTCGGAACAGAACCCGAAGATGTACTCCCAGAATCCCCTCCGGCATAAGTGGCATCCCCATTGCTCACGCCACCATTGTCTGAATATGGAACTGTTTCTGCATCCTGACGAGAATTATTCTCCTGAGCTTTATTTGCGTCAGCCTGCTTTTCTTCCGGTTTCGCTGTCGTATTAATATAGAACTTACTTACCTGTTCCTCCACATCTGTCGCAGAAACCGAAAACAACAATGTATATCTGGCTGTCGGTACATCACTTCTCTGTTTAAACTTAAAAGCCACCTCTCTGGAATGTCCGGCTGGCAAAGTTCCGATATTTTTACTGTAATCCTGCTCTTCTGTCTCAAATGGCCAGTTCTTCGAATCGTCACCCAGTTGTGGCGTCACGATAACATTTTCCACCTCATTTTCGGAATTATTCGTAACTACCAGTTTCCACTCCGTAGTCTCCCCTGCCTGAAACGTCGGGACTTTGTTATCCTTTGATTTTACTGAAAGTGCCGGAGCCGCTGCTTTAGCATTTTCCTCTTCTGCTGCTCTGCTCATCAACGGCGGAAATGCACCTGCTACAAGCATAACAGCCAGTAACCCCAGAATACACCTTTTTACATAGACTTTTCCTTTACTCATCATCCTTCTCCTCTCCATCTTTATTTTTCTGAGTCTTAATTCTATGATCTTCTATCTTAATAATCTTTCCATCTCGGATATGGAACACTCTGTCCGCATAAGTAGCCAGATGATTGTCATGCGTGACCATAACCAGTGTCTTTCCTTGATTTCTTACAACGTTCTGCATCAACTGCATCACGTCCTCCGAAGTGTGCGAATCCAGATTGCCGGTAGGCTCATCCGCAAATATGATCTTCGGATCTGTCACCAGTGCCCTCGCCACACCAACTCTCTGCTGTTGTCCTCCGGACATCTGATTCGGAAAATGATTTTTATGTTTCGTCAGTTTCACAAGATCCAGCATCTGATCTGCTTTCTTCATTCGAACCTCTCGCTTTATCCCCCGGAAACTGAGCGGCAACGCTACATTTTCCACAGCATTCATCGTCCCGAGCAGTTGGAATGCCTGAAAGATGAATCCCACATTATCTCGTCTGAAACTGACCAACTGCTCTTCGTTCAGTTTCTCAATATGCTGCCCGGCCACAATGATCTCACCTCTGCTTGGTTTCTCTAAACCCGCCAGCATATTAAGAAGCGTCGATTTTCCAGAACCGGAAGTACCTACAATGGCACAGAACTCCCCTTTATAGATATTAAAATCCACTCCGTTCAATGCCCTGACATACTCATCGCCTACCCGGTAAAATTTGTACAAGTTTTTTACTTCGATTACCTTCTCCATAAGCTCCTCCTCATTCATAAAGACAGCATAGCATAAAAAAAGAAAGACTTCTCTTAAATATTATGAAGTCTTTCTTAAGATTCTACCACGAAACTACGCGGTTTCCGGTATTTTTTGTCACTAACGTGTCGCTAACAATGTTAGTTTACACCTATAACTTTGTAGTCTTTGTCCTCTACAGTCTTTGTCAGTACATCGTCTGCAACCTCTGCACTCAGTGTAACAACGGCTGTACCAGCCTCATGGCTTACTTCTGCGCTGTCTACTCCATCCAGTGCCTCCAGTGCTTTCTTCACTGCTGCCTCGCAGTGTCCACACATCATTCCTTCAATTTTCATTGTCTTTGTCATCGTAGTTACCTCCTCTACCTTATTAAGTGATTGTTTTATTTTCTTATCTTTTCCAGCATCATACATACGGAAAAGGTTAAGTCTTAACGCATTCGTCACTACACAGAAACTTGATAAACTCATCGCCGCTGCACCGAACATCGGATTTAACTGCCAGCCAAATAGCGGGATCCACACGCCGGCTGCAAGTGGGATTCCAATGATATTATAGAAGAATGCCCAGAATAAATTCTCATGAATATTCTTCAATGTCGCACGGCTTAAACGGATCGCCGCCGGAACATCACTCAGTCTGCTCTTCATTAATACCACATCTGCGGCGTCAATTGCAATATCTGTTCCTGCGCCAATGGCAATCCCCATATCTGCTCTGGTCAGAGCCGGGGCATCATTAATACCGTCTCCTACCATCGCAACTTTTCCTTTTTTCTTTAACTTCCGGATTACTGCCTCTTTTCCATCCGGAAGAACGCCTGCAATGACTTCATCCACACCGGCCTGTGCTCCAATAGCCTTAGCCGTTCGTTCATTATCACCTGTCAGCATAACAACATGGATTCCCATATTCTGCAGTTCTTTTACCGCCTGTGGACTATCTTCCTTTATCACATCGGCCACTGCGATAATACCCATCAGTTTCTGATCTTTTGCAAAGAATAAAGGTGTCTTTCCTTCTTCTGCCATCTTCTCTGACACTGATTTAAGCTGATCAGAAACAGTCACTTTTGTTGTAATAAACTTATAATTTCCTCCGCAGATTTCCTTATTTTCCAGTACTGCGCTCAGTCCATTTCCCGGAAGTGCCTGGAAGTCTTTTACTTCGCCGGAAATGATCTTGTATTCTTTCGCATAATCTATAATTGCTTTTGCCAGCGGATGCTCACTCTTTAATTCCAGTGCATAGGCAAGCTCTAAAAGTTCATTCTCAGAGATTCCATCAGCCGGAATAATATCTGTCACTTTCGGCTCTCCACTGGTAATCGTTCCTGTCTTATCCAGTGCAACGATCTGAGTCTTACCTGTCTCTTCCAGGGAAACTGCCGTTTTGAACATGATGCCATTCTTAGCACCCATTCCGTTACCGACCATGATCGCTACCGGCGTTGCAAGTCCAAGTGCACACGGACAGCTGATAACCAGAACAGAAATTGCTCTTGCCAGTGCGAATCCAATGTCTTTTCCGGCAAGCAACCATACAATCAGTGTAATGACTGCGATTGTAATAACCGTCGGAACAAATACTCCTGACACTTTGTCTGCCACTTTAGCGATCGGCGCTTTTGTCGCAGCCGCATCACTGACCATCTGAATGATCTGTGAAAGCGTAGTATCTTCACCTACTCTGGAAGCCTGGCATCTGATAAATCCAGACTGGTTGATCGTCGCGGCTGATACGGTATCTCCCACAGTCTTATCCACCGGGATACTCTCACCAGTCAGTGCAGATTCATTGACTGCACTATTTCCTTCTAAAATTATACCATCCACGGGTATATTCTCACCAGGGCGTACTACAAAAATATCACCTTTATTTACCTCATCTATCGCTACTTCCTGTTCCACTCCGTCTACAACAATTGTCGCTGTCTTCGGGGCAAGTTTCATCAGACTCTTTAATGCATCGGTCGTCTTTCCCTTCGACCTTGCCTCCAACATCTTTCCTACCGTGATTAACGTAAGGATCATAGCTGCAGATTCAAAATAGAACTCATGCATATAGTGCATCACGTCATCCATATCTCCACGGACCTGAGCACCGGTCATCGCAAATAACGCATACGTGCTGTAAACAAATGCTGCACTTGATCCCAATGCCACCAGTGTATCCATATTCGGTGCACGGTGGAGCAGTCCTTTAAATCCGCTGATGAAAAACTTCTGATTGATCACCATAATGATCACTGTCAGTAATAACTGCAACAATCCCATCGCCACATGATTATCTACAAAAAATGGCGGAAGCGGCCAGCCCCACATCATGTGTCCCATAGAAAAATACATAAGCACCAGCAAAAAACCTACCGAAGACAAGAGTCGTTTCTTCAAAAGTGGAGTCTCTCTGTCCTTTAGCATATCTTCTTCAGCACTCGCTGAGACTGCATGACCTCTATCTTTACTTCCCTTCTCAGAAGCTCCATATCCGGCATCCGTGACTGCCTTAATAATCGCATCTGATGTCGCACTTCCTTCTACTCCCATAGAATTGGTAAGCAGACTGACAGAGCAAGAAGTAACTCCCGGAACTGCGGAAACTGCTTTTTCCACCCGAGTACTGCAGGCGGCACAACTCATACCTGTTACAATATATTGTCTCATTATCCTCTCCCTCTTTCCTTAGTATTTGACTTTATATACTCATTTATTTCATCAACTTCTGCAAAGTCGCTACAAGATCATCGATCGTCTCATCCTTACCATCCCGGATATCCTGTGCTACACAAGTCTTAATATGATTCGAAAGCAATACTTTATTAAAACTGTTCAGTGCCGCAGTAATCGCAGATACCTGTGTCAGAATGTCTGTACAGTACGCATCCCTCTCAACCATTCCTTTCACACCTCTGACCTGTCCTTCAATGCGGTTCAGGCGATTGATCAGATCTTTATATTCTTTTTCTGTTCGCTCTTTCGTCTTATGCTCACAGCAACATTTCTTTTCTTCCAAATGATCTCACCTCATTTCTTTCATTTTACGGCTCAATCATATACCCCTATAGGGTATTCTGTCAAGTATCCTGTTGATAAAAATCAAATCAATACTGGATTTTCATTCCCATTCCATATATAGTTATTCTTATATAGTTAGGGATTTTTACCTCTGACATCTGATTTTCAAAGAACGAAAAGGAGTTGTTTAAGTTATGAAACGAGTAGGATATATGGGAATCGAAGGAAGTTTTTCCGAAATGGCCGCAAGAGAGATCGCGGATATGATGCTATTTGGAAATGCAAAACTGGTCCCGATGACCAACGCGAAAAATGTATTAAATGCATTGCTTGAAGACGAGATTTCTTACGGAGTCGTTGCCATCCGTAATACAACCGCCGGTGCTGTCAATGAATTTGTAGAGGCATTTGGTGATACGGCCTACGATGTCCAGGGTATGTGCACACTCCCGATCCACCACTGTCTTTTTAAGAAACCCGGGATCGATGTGAAGACGCTGACCACCGTTGCATCTCACCCTCAGGCTCTGACTCAGACAAAAGAAACCCGTGCAAAAAAATATTCTGCACTTGCAGAACAGGAAGTAGAAGATACCGCACTGGCCGCCCAGCTACTAGCTGAAGGAAAGCTCTCAGACACCACTGCCGTTATCTGCAGCAAAAATGCCGGTGAAAAATGGGGATTAGAACTGATAGAAGAGAATATTGAAGACTCCAAAGATAACCAGACGATCTTCTGGATGCTGACAGTTTAATTGTATATTTGTTTTGTAATATTCTGACATTTTATATTTTTTATAATTATTTTCAAATTTTATATTGACATCATCATATCTGTGTGTTATATTAGACTCAACAAAAGAGATAAGACATAAGGAGGACGAACCACCAAGAACAATAAGTTTTATTCTTAAAAAAAATGAAAAGGAGGACGGACCACCAGACAGTTAATCATTATCTCATAATAAAAAGAAAGGACGAGGTATAGTCCAATGTACACAGAGCATGAGTAAGAGCCCTTCATCGAATATAATTAATCCGGTGAGGGGCTCTTACATTGTCTTTTTTATTTCTAAATCTTTCTAAATCAGCGACTCTTCATCAAAGCTGTACGGAAGCAGCTCTCTCATATTGGTCTCCATCTCTTCCGTTCCATTTGTCAGAATGATCGGCGTATCCGGCAAAAGTAATTCACCCAATACCTGTCTGCAGGCGCCGCATGGAGTCGTCAGTTTCTCAGCCTTAGTCACCACCGCCATCGCCTGTATATCTTCTTTTCGATATCCTTTTGAATATGCCGCAAATATCGCACTTCTCTCTGCGCAATTGCTCAACCCATAGGATGCATTTTCAATATTTGCACCGGATATATAAGTTCCATCTCGCATCATCAGGCAGGCACCAACTCGAAATTTTGAATATGGCACATATGCATGATCCAATACCGCAAATGCTTTCCCTACCAATTCCCAATATTCTTTCTTCACCTTGCTACCTCCTTTGCATACCGAGTGGAAGTTCTAATCCATGTTCTTCTAATAACTCCCGGTCTTTTAAAATCTCCTCAGATTTTCCATCGGCAACAACCACACCCTGATCCATAAGTATCACACGATCACAGGTATCATATACCATATCCAGATCATGTGATGCTATGAGTTTCGCCGGTGGCAGTTCATTTAAAATATGGATCAGATTCCTCCGGTTCTTCGGATCTAATGCGATCGTCGGCTCATCCATCAGAATCATCTCCGGATTCATGGATAATATCGTCGCGATAGATGCCATTTTTTTCTCTCCACCGGACAATTTATAGATCTGCTTTTCGCGAAGATGCTCAATATGCATCTTCTTTAATGCCATCTCCACTCTCTGTTCCACATCCTGTTCCGATAATCCATAATTTCTGGGACCAAAGGCTACATCTTCATAAACGTTTGACATAAATAATTGATTTTCCGAATCCTGAAAAACATACCCGATCTTTTCCCTGATCGCAGAAAGATTCTGTCGGGAAACAGGTATACCCTCCACCCGTATCTCTCCCGTATAATTTTCATTTAATCCTACTATAAGTTTCAGAAGTGTCGACTTTCCAACCCCGTTGGCACCGATCAGCCCAACACTCTCTCCTTCCTCAATCTGAAATGTCACTTGCTTTAATATCTGTATATTTTTATCATAAGCAAAATCTACCTGCTTAAGTTCCATACATACATGACTCATATCTCTATCCCACTTTACTTTTTCTTATCTTAAAAATAGTAACACAATCAGCCAGATTAATAAATAACCATAATCTGTTCCCTGAAAATGTTCTACTTTCGCATACGGAAATTCTCCATGATACCCCCGCAAGACCATACTTTCATAAACCTCATTCGCACGGTCGATACTGCGAAGTAAAAGTTGTCCGGAAAGCGATCCCCAGACTTTGAAATGAATCCCCTTTTGTTTCGGTGCACGAAGAGAATATGCCTGCGTCATAGCATTAGCCTCTCTGAGAAGCACCGTAATATACCGGTAAGTCAAAAGAATCTGTGTCACCAGAACCTTCGGCACATGCAGCATACGAAGTGCATAGCACAATTTTTCGATGGATGTCGATGCAATCAGTGCATACGCAGCAAACACGCTAAAGCATCCCTTCAACATCAGCGTGACCATCGAAATCATACCGGCACTGACAACTATATTCCCCATCATCATATAAGGCTGTCTGTCAAAAATCGGGTTAAATATTCCTACTACGCATACAAGCGGCAAAATCAGACGCAATCGTTTGACACTGTCTAAAAATGGGATCTCTCCCAATATATAGATCACGATCAGATATATCCCCATTCTCAAAGTACCGGAAATATCGTATTTGGAATGAGAAACGGTCACAGCTATAAAAAAAACTGTGACCAATAATTTTGCCAGCGGATGCACCCAGTTCAACCAGATATCTCTCGCTGCCATTTCGTCTATGTGATGTATTTCATATAATGCGACTTTTAATCTGCTCATTCTGCTTTCACTTTTTTCTTTCTCATATGTTTTATCAGATAACATCCCCCGGCACATATTAACAGCACCAGAATAGAACCAAAGATTCCCGAAAAACTGGTTCCAGCCTGTGACTCCGAACCTTTAAATCCGTAATCAGGCAAAATAGAGGTTGCCGACTGAATCTTTTCTGCAATCTGATATGCGACAGATGTTCCTGCATTCAACTCTGTAGAACCTGTCATCTTCTGTATCGACCACTCTAATCCATCCGGATGGCTAGATGCAAATAGCGACAATGCTCCTCCGATTACGACTGCGAAGATTCCAATTACAGACAAGGTCTTCCCAACGGTGAATCCATTTTCCCTGTCTTCCTCACAACCTTTTAAAAGTTCCGGCCTTGCCTGATATACAAAGCATAATACTGCCGCTGTGATCAGCCCTTCTACCAGACCGATCGCAAGATGGATTGGCTGCATCGTTCCCACAAATGCTGCAAATGGAAGTTCCGAAATTCCAGAAATAAAGGTCTCTACACTTACACTGAAAGCTCCCATCTGAAGTGTGATCACAGAGCCAAGTATCGACGCTCCTATAATCTTCTTTCTGGATAGTCCGCTCTTCATCATCGGTTTCCAGATCAGATAATAACCGATAAAGCACCCATAAAATGCCATATTCCATATATTACACCCAAGTGCCAGAAGACCTCCGTCCGCAAATAGCAGACATTGGATCAGAAGCACTCCGATCATCGTAATAAATGCAGCATACGGTCCCAAAAGTGCGGTAAGAAGCATTCCTCCGCAGAGATGCCCGCTGGATCCAGTCCCCGGTATCGTAAAATTAATCATCTGCGTTGCAAATACAAACGCCCCCATTACTCCCATCACCGGGACTTCTTTCATATCGTGCTCTGCATGTATCTTCTTTACTGAATATCCTGCCGCTACTCCCGAACAGGCGTACATCGTTGCAGCAACGGATGGTACGATCAGTGCGTCTGCCATATGCATAAGCATATCCTCCTCATTCACTTTAGATTTATCTTTCCTTAGCAACTATAAACCACTGCAATGCGATATATAAAGAAAGATGGTAAACTATATTGATTATAATTTACCATCTTGAAAAATTTTTCACAAGCTCCCCTGGGGGATACCTATGTAATCTTTTCCCATTCTCTATTCCAGGGTCAGATCTCCCGGTTTTACCCATCCGATCTTCTTAAGTCCCATATTGATCAACGGACAGATTACTGCCGGAAGTACGATTGAAACTAAGATTAAACCGATCCAGTCCATCGAAGTAATCGCCGCCTTTGTTCCTTCTGCGATATCATTTACCCAACCAGTGTAAACTCCGATCTGGCCTACCAGACCGCAAGTTCCCATACCGGAAGATACCGGTGCTCCATTCATCTGAAGATGGAACAGACAAGTTGCGATTGGTCCCGTAATCGCCGATGTTACGATCGGTGCGATCCAGATTCTCGGATTCTTTACGATATTTCCCATCTGAAGCATAGACGTTCCAATTCCCTGAGAGATGATTCCGCTCCAGCGGTTCTCCGGAAATGACATCACTGCAAATCCTACCATCTGTGCACAGCATCCTGCCACTGCTGCTCCTCCGGCCAGACCGGTAAGTCCCAGCGCCGCACAGATCGCTGCGGATGAAATCGGAAGTGTCAGTGCGATTCCCACAATCACAGATACTAATATTCCCATCAAGAACGGCTGTAATTCTGTAGCTGCCATTACGAGGTCACCAACGGTCATCGCTGCCTTTCCAAGTGCCGGTGCCCACCATGCAGATAATGCAATTCCCACGCCGATCGTTACTAACGGAGTTACAAGAATATCAATCTTCGTCTCTTTTGATACTGCTTTTCCAATCTCAGCTGCCAGAATCGCTACAAATAAAACAGCCAGTGGACCCCCTGCACCGCCTAATGCATTTGCAGAAAATCCAACCGTGATCAGTGAAAATAAAACCAACGGCGGACAATGCAGTGCATATCCGATTGCAACCGCCATCGCCGGTCCACTCATCGCTGATGCTAACCCTCCGACCGTATAATCAATTCCATTCACAGTCGCAACAGTATTCGTCAAAAATCCAATATGAAACTGTGTTCCAAGTGTGTTAATAATCGTGCCGATCAGCAGCGAACAAAAAAGTCCCTGCGCCATAGCACCCAAAGCATCGATGCCATACCGCTTAATCGATATCTCGATATCTTTGCGTTTCAAAAAAGCCTTTACCTTCTCCATGTTTCTCATCCCTTCTCTTCTGTCTTGTCACATAGCTTTACATGTATACTTACATATCTTACCCCGTATTGGTAAAATACGCAAGTACTCAACGTTTTTTATATTCTGAAAAGAAAGGAAAGAAGGCTTAAAAGCCTTCTAACACGCCTGTAAATCCACTTATGAAAGCAGTTCTCTTACCATCTCTGCTGTAAATACAACCTTTGAAATATGGTCAACTTCAATCTGATACAATGCATTTGCCGCAATATGTTCTGCTGCCTGCTCAAGGTCACGGATGCCTGAAGTATCAGAATACTGCTCAATTACTTCGTCCAGTGCCTCATCCGTCAGCACACATTCTTCCTCTCGCATTCCCATATGCTTTAATACTTTTGGAAGTGCAAATTTAGAAAAGATTACTTTCTTCTCCTCTGCTGTATAATCAGGAATGTCGATCACTGCAAAACGCGACATCAAAGGAGCACTGATCTGATCCTTATCATTCGCCGTCGCGATCGGGTAAACACCAACCGTCGGTATCATACATTCCATATAGTTATCTGTAAATCCAAGATTATCTAACAAGGTCAAAAGAACATCCGCTGGGTTACCATTTCCTTTTCCGGCTGCGGCTTTATCAAGCTCATTGATGATAAATACCAGGTTAGACTCTCCTGCCATCGAGAATGCATCCATAATGATTCCCGGTTTTGCATTCGCATAAATACGTGAACTTCCGGTAAGCTGCTCTGGATCATTGATTGAACTCATATCCAGAGTCGTCCACGGCAATTTCAAAATTCGTGCGACAGCATAGGCAATCTGCGATTTACCGGTTCCAGCCGGTCCCACTAACAAGAGCCCATAAGCCGGTAACGTATGAGTACGGTTAATCTGAATGATCGTCTCAATGATTCTCTGTTTTACACGTTCCATTCCATATAATTCTTCATCCAG
>ERZ773103.1243-NODE-1243-length-27587-cov-3.879340_pt1 | contig 27587 bp, 15 predicted proteins | sample MGYA00511118_ERZ773103 | MGnify/ENA primary metagenome ERZ773103 (study PRJEB29015, sample SAMEA2737821) | human gut metagenome | biome: human gut; feature: human-associated habitat; material: faeces | place: China | collected 2012 ... | reverse complement strand
AATCTTTCGATTTTGCATATATGAAACACAGTACCGGTGTGCCGCGCTGCGAATGCGGAGGTATGATTAAGCCGGATGTGGTGCTTTATGAAGAGGGATTGGATACAAATACGATCGAAGAATCTGTGAGAGCAATTTCGGATGCGCAGATTCTGATCATCGGAGGAACGTCGCTGGCAGTATATCCGGCAGCTGGCCTTATTGACTATTTCCGCGGCGAAGCGCTTGTAGTGATCAATAAATCCTCCACACCGAGAGACAGAAATGCCGATCTTCTGATCAAGGAGCCGATCGGACAGGTCTTTTCACAGATAAAAGTAAATCAGAAATAAGGAGAATGACAGAGCATGGGACTTATCTATGATGTTGGAGATATTGTGACCCTAAAAAAGGGACATCCATGTGGAAGTAAAGAGTGGGAGATCCTGCGTGTGGGAGCTGATTTCCGTCTGAAATGTATGGGATGCGGACATATGATCATGGTTCCACGTAAGATGGTAGAAAAAAACACCAGAAACTTAAAGAAAAAAACGCAGGAATAATCTGTTGTCAAAGGAGCGAACAAATAACGTGATCTATATCAGTCATCTGCTGCCGGATGAAGAAATGCAGGAACTTTTAAAAAGCAGTGAACTTGGAGTGGAAAGTATCGAATTTTCCATTTCGGAAAATCTTGACCATCTGGACAAAACGATAGAAACATACAAAGAACGTCTTGTAAAGATGGGAAATCCGCCACTGACACTGCATGGCCCGTTTCTGGATCTCATCCCGGCAACATTTGACAGCATGATCCGCCGTGTGACGATGGAGCGGTTTGAGCAGTGTTATCAGGTCGGTAAGTTACTTGGCGCAAAAAAAATCGTATACCATTCAGGAATGATCCCTGCAGTATATTACCGTCAGGGCTGGGCGAATCAGGTGAGTCGGTTCTTTAACGATTTCCTGCAAGATAAAGAGGGACTCGAAATTGATATGGAAAATGTTCTCGATGAGGACTGGCGGCTTCTGCGTGATGTATATGAGCAGGTGGAGCATCCGGACTTCGGACTCTGCTTTGATATCGGGCATGCACATTGTTACTCTGATATTTCGGTTATTGAGTGGGCAGAGGAACTGGCACCTTATGTCCGCCATGTTCACATCCATGACAATGCCGGAGAAAGAGATTCTCATCTTGGACTTGGCAGAGGAAATCTGCCGTGGAGAGAAGTTCTTTCGTATTTACCGCGGACGGAGACACGCACATGGACGATCGAATGTATGAATAAAGAAGATGTACAGATATGTGTACAGTCTTTATTGACATAAATTTATCAAAATGATATACTTTAGAAAAAATTGGATAACCAGGCGTGGTCTGTCGTAAAAGGCAGTTTAACGTAATCCGGTGAGAATCCGGAACAGTTCAAATAGCTGCTGTGAATATGCTTCTTGCATAATAAGTCAGATTTAACACGTTGTACAGAGGACAGAGGCCCATTATGAATGGGACTCTGTTTTTATTGTTTTTAGGGGGAAAATTGAGACATGGAAAAACTGAATACTGAAATCGGGTGGAATCAGTTAAGATATGATGTCCGTACATATACTGCGCAGAATGAGCGAAACAGAAGGGGCGGCGAGGCTGGCAGGATTCCTGCCGGATATAGATATATTGGCGATAAATGTTTTCTAAATAATGGCAAAGTACATGAGGTAGTATTGCCACAGGAATGCCGAATCATCGGTAAACAGGCATTTGAAGGATGCCAGTTTCAGAAAGCAGTAGTTTTTCCAGAGGGTTTGCTGGAAGTAAAGAAAAGAGCATTTGCGGAAAATCACAGACTTCGAAAAGTTGTTTTTCCGGAGTCACTGGAGAGACTGGGAGCACAGGCATATCAGGAGTGTAATACACTTCGAATCGTGAAGTTTCCGAATAATTCACGTTGTACGGTTATTTCAGAGGCAGTGTTTGATTCCTGTGTAAATCTTACAACCGTCAGATTGCCACTCCGTACGCAGGTAATTGGGCGCAGGGCATTTTACAGATGTAAAGAGCTCAGGGAAATCAATTTACCGGTTACGGTGAGAGAAATTGGGGAGGAAGCCTTTTATTTCTGCGCGATGGAGAAACTGGAGCTTCCGCCAAATTTGAAAGTGATTGGTGAAAGTGCCTTTTTTCGCTGTAAACATTTAAGAGAAGTCTACATACCTGAAAGTGTGAAGACAATCGGTCGCTGGGCATTTCACGGATGCAGCAGACTGGAACGTCTGGAGATTCTGCATGATCCGGATGAGATTGGACCGTGGATCATCAACAAGAGTTGTACACTTGTCTGTCGAAAAGGCAGTAAGGTAGATCATTATGCAAAGGAATATGGCTTTAAATGTGAATATGTGGAAGAAATGATGGAGAGAAAAGAAGGTTGAAAATAAAATCAGAAAAAAGAACCAGAGCATTGGCTGTTATCTGCTGTATTATGCTTATTTGCTGCTGGTTCAGCAGTTGTGCATTTGGCGGAGAAAAATTACCGAATGGAAACTGTACGATTTCTATTGAATGCAGTAATATTCTGGATAATATGGATAACCTGAAAAAGACAAAAGAAGAATTTATTCCGGAAGATGGATGGATACTTAAAGAGACTGAGGTTGCCTTTCAGGGCGGAGAAACAGTTTTTGATGTATTGAAGAAAGTCTGCGGTGAAAATGGAATACATATGTCATCCAAGTATACTCCGTTGTACAAAAGCTATTATATAGAAGGAATCAATCAGCTGTATGAAATGGACTGTGGCAAAAACTCCGGCTGGATGTACAGTGTAAACGGAAAGTATCCAAACTACGGATGCTCAGAGTACAAACTGAAAGACGGTGATAAGATTGAATGGCGTTACACCTGCAATCTTGGAGCAGATGTCGGAAATAAATATGAAAAAAGTAAAGGAAAAGATTCAGAAAAATGATTTGTACAAAGAAAAAGTATCTTTATAAAAAAGTGAAACGAAACGGTATTCCGGCAGCACTTGCATTGATACTGGTGCTTACAATGACGGGATGCACCAGTGCGAAGACGCCTGAGTTAAAAGACGCAATTCACAAAACGGCCGCTTATGAACAAGAAACGGTGACAGATCCGGCAGTGGATTCTCTTGGCGGGGAGTGGACAGTAATTGCCCTGGCACGCTCGGAAGAAAATGTAGACAGTAATTACTTTGAAAAATACAGAGCAAATGTAGAAAAATATCTGAAAGAACAGGATGGAATCTTAAGTGAAAATAAATACACGGAGTATTCCAGAGTGATTCTTGCTCTGACGGCAATCGGGGAAGATGCTTCGAATATTGGCGGATATGATCTGAAAGAAAAACTGGATGATTTTGATACAGTGACTGCGCAGGGACTGAACGGTGCGGTATTTGCATTACTGGCGCTGAATGCGGACAGCGAAGAAACAGACGGAGAACTTCAGCAGAAATATCTGAACTACATTTTGAAACAGGAAAAAACAGACGGAGGTTTTTCCATGGATGATAATGCAGATGAAGCGGATATCGATATAACAGCGATGACTTTACAGTGTCTGGAAGCATATAGCAGTGAGGAAAATGTACAGCAGACAATTGATCGTGGAATTGAATTTCTGGCAGATGCGCAGGATGCAGATGGTGGTTATACCGTATATGGAGACAAAAGTTCCGAATCGGTATCGCAGACGATGATTGCTTTAAGTACGGTGGGAATCGACTGTAATAAAGATGAACGTTTTCAGAAGGATGGAAAAGGACTGTATGACATTCTGATGAAGTATTATCAGAAGGATGGCAGTTTTTCGCACACACAGGATGGTGAAAGTGATCCGATGGCAACAGATCAGGCATTGTGTGCATTGGTTTCCTATGAGAGACTTCAGGATGAAAAAAATACTTTTTACGATATGACAGATCACAGATAAAAAGCAAATAAGCGCAGAAATCAGGAGGAAAAACTGTGGCAGATAAGATCAGAGAACTCAGAACAGAACTGGCAAAGATCATAAAAGGAAAAAGTGAGATCACAGACAAGATCATTATGGCGGTTCTGGCAGAAGGGCATGTACTTCTGGAGGATGTCCCGGGAGTGGGAAAGACAACGACAGCACTGGCGCTCAGCCGACTGATGGGAATGGAATTTCAGAGAATACAGTTTACACCGGATGTTGTACCGTCAGATGTAACAGGATTTACGATGTATGATAAAGAAAGCAATAGTTTTATTTATCGTCCGGGTTCTGTGATGTGCAATCTGCTTCTGGCAGATGAGATCAACCGTACTTCAAGCAAAACGCAGTCTGCGCTTCTTGAGGTCATGGAAGAGGGAATGGTAACTGTAGACGGAGAGAGTCATCCGGTACCGAAGCCGTTTGTTGTAATTGCGACAGAGAACCCGGTTGGGTCTTCCGGTACACAGATGCTTCCGGAATCACAGCTTGACCGTTTTATGATCAGTACGACAATGGGATATCCGGACCATGGCAGTTTGGTAGACATTCTTCGTGACCGTCAGGAGGTCAATCCACTTCAGAATGCAAAAGCAGTGCTGAACAGTGAGGAAATTCTTGAATTGCAGGCACAGGTCAGAAAAGTATATGTATCTGATGAAGTTTTATCCTATATAGCGGATCTTGCAGAAGCAACAAGAAAACATGAACTGATTATGCTGGGTTTAAGTCCGCGTGGAACGCTTGCGCTGTGCCGTATGGCAAAGGCTGCCGCATATCTGGCAGGACGTGATTACATGGTGCCGGAAGATGTGGTAAATGTTTTTGAAGATGTGGCAGGACACAGAATGGTTCTTGAATCACGTGCAAGATATGAAGAAAAAACAGCAAGACAGATTTTGGGTGAGATCCTTGAGACAGTACCGTCACCAAAAGTAGAGGGATAAATGAAAAAAAGGATTCTTATTGTAATTTGGTTTATATGTATGGCACTGGCTGCTCTTTATACGGGAGAATATCTGTATGTATGCATACTGGCGGTATCCGGTGTGGTGCTTGTCATGTCAGGAGTTTATTGTCAGCTGTCGGGCAGACATATAAAGAGTACACTGAAACTTCCTCGTGTGACAGAAAAGGACAGCATTTTTCAGGGAAAACTGGAGTTGGAAAATCAGTCCCTGTGGCCGGTTTTTTGCGGGAAAGGTGAAGTAACATGTAACAATACCTTTACCGGAGAAGAAAAAAAAATACTGCTGCCGTTTTCGCTGATGGGCAGAAATGAAATCAAATGTACTTTTGAAGGAAGCAGTCAGTGGTGCGGATGTCTGAGATTTTCTTTCGAAAAATGGGAAAGTGGAGATTTCCTTCAGATTTTTCATAAGAAACGAAAAGGAAATGCACATGCAGATATTGTAGTAATGCCGGAAAGACAGACACTGGATCTGTCAGTTCTGACCCGGGAAGGCTTTGATATGGAAAGCTTCCGCTATTCGACATTTCGCCCGGGTGATGATCCGGGTGAGACTTTTGATATTCGTGAATACCGACCGGGCGACAGCGTCAGACAGATACACTGGAAACTGAGTGGCAAATTAGACAGCACAGTGATCCGCGAAAAAAGTTTTCCGGTAGATGATGCAGTGCTGATTCTTGCGGAACCGTTTCAGAAGGAAAGCAATCCGCAGAAAGCAGAAGCCGTTATGGAAATTTTTTCAGCACTGCTTCTGAGCTTCATGGAGAGAAAAATCCCATGTCAGGCAGCGGTATATGACGGAAGAAATGGATGCCTGCATATAGAGAAGGTTCATTCTGCGCAGGCATATGAAAATATTATGTACTTATTTCTGAGATATGGCGGCGGAAATAAAGAAGCGCAGACAGTCAGGGAATATATGAAGAATCCCGGAATAAAAAATTTTGCGAATTATATCTACATTACGGGGGAAGCGGAAGACCATGAAGTCCAATATCTGAAACAGAAAGGACTGGTCACGGTACTGCGCTGTGGACAGAATCCGGACCGGAATACAGATGAGATCATTTATACAAAAGAAAATTATCATCAGGAACTGGGAATGAGGAATATGAATGGAGTTATGGATTTCACAGGAACAGCAAAAAATAAATAAATTTAATAAAAAACTGTTTCCGGGAATCCTTCTGGAAGCAGTTCTGTTGACTCTGGTATTTGGAGTGGGTACAGAAGAAATGATTCATATACTGACGAAAGGCCATGCGCCTGTCATGTTTGTCGCTTTGACAGGAGGAAGCATTCTGCTCTGGCTTCTGCTTGAAAGATGGCAGCGCTTCGGAGTACCGGTCGGTGTGGCGTGTTTTGTATGTGCAGCAGCATTGTTTATGGTTTTACATACTCATGTTCAGAATGGAATGACCGGATTGTGGAATCAGACGGTAGAAGTACTGGGAAGCAAAGCAGGAATTTACCTGACTCAGTATACCGTGTCAGAAGAAAATATGGCAAATGACCAGTTTATATTCTGGATGCTGCTGGCGCTGGTGACCGGACTGGTGGCTTTTGCAGTACTCAGACTGCGGCTGCGTTTTATTACGATTCTGTGGAGTATGGGCTTTCCGGTGTTGATTTTTATGCTGAATATTCAACCAGGTCGGGTAAAACTGGCTGTCTTCTATCTGGCTTCATTTCTGCTTGTAAACTGGATGCATTCTGAAAGAAATACAGGACAGAATTTTGTCGAAAATACTGCGGTATTTCTGGCAGGAGCAATTCTGGTATGCCTGACAGTGGCAGTGAGTGGCGGCGTTTTTCGGATGATCGTGCCACAGGAGCAGTATCAGAGCTCCGAACTTGTTGCCAATGCCAGAACGGAATTTCTGGATCAGACAGACCGCTTCCGCTTCAAGACAGGAAAAGTGAACAGTCTTCCGAACGGCAGACTGAAATCAGCCGGTGCCTGGACAGCATCTGATGATACAGCGCTGACAGTACAGATGGATCAGCCGGATTCGCTTTATCTCAGAGGATTTGTAGGCAGTGTGTATGACGGGGATGAATGGAAATCAATTTCGACTGCAGACGCATGGAAAGTCCGGGATCTGTTTTACTGGCTGCATCAGGATGGATTCTATGGACAGATGCAGATTGCAGGAATAAGAAATGTGGTAGAAGACGACTCGCTTTCAAAGGAAAGTGGCAGTATCCGGATACAGAATCAGAATGCGGACAGCCGATATCTTTATACACCTTACGAGATGTCAGAACTTCCGGAAGGATATACCGGAGAAACATCTCTGACAGACAGTACCCTAAGGTCAGGCGGATTGTTTGGAAAACGTGATTATACGCTGAAGTCTATGGGGAATCTCGTGAAAGATTTCACCACATTGGGAGCAGAGGGATATCAGGTTTTATCAAAAGGTGATGCACGCAATTTGAGAGAAGACGAAAGCTATTACAATGCATTTGTCTATGAAGAAGATACGGCACTTCCGGCGGTTTTGGAAGCCCTGTTTACACAGGAGCTGGGAAATGCCGGAAACAGAGAGCAGGGACATACAGATTATTACACTGCTATCTCAAGAATCCGCGCATATCTCGAAAAAAATATGACATACAGTACAGCGACAGATGTGTATAACGGAGCAGGAGATTTTACGAAAAATTTCCTGACAAAATCCAAAATCGGGCACAGTGTTCATTATGCTACAGCGGCAGCACTGATGTTCCGCTATTATGGAATACCATCACGTTATGTAGAAGGGTATCTGGTAACACCAGATGATATAAAAGACAAAAACAAAGGTGCCGGCATTCAGATTTCGGGTAAAAACGGTCACGCATGGACGGAAATCTACATAGATGGTCTCGGATGGGTGCCGGTGGAAATGACTCCGGAATATTATGGAGTTATGGAAGAACCGGATCTTACCGTCGGACTTGAGGCAGAGGGAAGCAAGGCGGCATCTCTGCCGGAAACAGAAACAAAGACAGATAATTCGCAGGAGATTCAGACACATTGGAATCTGAAACTTGCAATCATGGGTCTGGCGAGATTTTTACTTCTTTTACTGTTTGTGTTTGATATTTTCTGCATGATGTTTTTCCTGGCAATCAGTGGTCAGCGGATCATTGCAGAGGCAAAACGAAAAAAAGCATTTGCAGCTGCTGATAACCGAGCTGCGGTCAGAGCCATGACCGGATATGCGGCAAAGCTTTATGCACATGGAACATACACGGATGAACTGACAGAAGCTTATGAGAATACATGGCAGATTGGTGAGAAAGCTGCATTCAGTCCGCATAACATCTCAAATGAAGAAAGAAAAACCGCAGAACAATGTGTGAAAAAAATAAAGACAGAATTAAAGATAAAAACCAGATGGTATGATCTGTGGATCATAAAATATATAGAAAGACTGCTGTAAAAGAAAAAAATTATTCAGAGAGGAGGCAGATGTCAGATGAAAAATCGTAATAAACAAAATAAAAAAAACAGAAAGAAAGATTTGCTGGCAGCTGTACTCCTGATAGCAGGTTTGCTTTTGTTTGGGGCCTCGATTGTCTGGGGACTTGGCAGACAACAGCCGGAAATAGCAGACAATCCGGTGCAGGGAATCAGCGCAGACAGTTCTTTTAAAGGATATTTGGGAAAAGGCTTTACATATGCAGGGGCGGACACAGATAATCAGAATGGAGCAGAGAGTACAGAAGTACAGGCGCAGACACTGGAAGACCCGGAGGAGCCGGAAACAGAAGAGGAACAGGAGCAGGAGCCGGAACAGCAGATCTCCGAAAATTCAGATAATTCCGGGCAGACTGTAGACAATACAGCAGGTGAACCAGAGGAAACTTCTGCTCAGGCAGAAGATAATCAGGAAACTGATGAAGAAGAAGTCCTTCCGAATGAAGTTCACTATGATGATGGAAATAACGATGACGGTGAAAATGGCGATGAAACACAGCCGGAGCAGAATGATGACCGAAATCAGGAAAACACTGAAGTTCCATCAGAGGATGATGATCCGGAACCTGCGCCGGAAGAAAATAAATATCCATCTGTGGCGACCGATCTTGAAAACGGAGAAACCGTCAATGCATCGTACAGGACATTTTTTGTACAGGCTTTTGATTATCATGGAAATGTACTTTCCTCGTCAGCACTTGAAGTATATGGAAACGGGGAGAAACTGTATTCCATCGGAACAGATGCACAGGGAATAGTTTCTTATCGTATCGAACTGGAAGATGGTGCAAACACAGTCAGCATAAAGGTTACAGACAGTGAAGGCTGGAGCACCACAATTCCGGAATACACAATCTACAAAGGCGAGGATGGGCAGCAGGAACCGGAAGGAACGATTTCGCTCAGTATAGAAGCGGGAACAGTTGGCCTTGGGAATCTTCTGGGACCGGAAGCTGTCGAATATTATCAGGGAGAATCCATGGCATCGGTATTATTGAGAGTATTGGATGAAAATGGTTTTGACTGGAGAAATATCGGTGAAGCCAATTCCGGATTTTATCTTAGGTCAATCGGAAGAAGCGGACTGACAGCCGGGGCGGCGATTCCGGAGGAACTGCTGGCACATCTTACTGAAGTAAACAGTCAGCTGACAGAGCATGATAATGACTGGCTGGGCGAATTTGATTTCACAATGGATTCAGGGTGGCTTTATTTTGTAAACGGTGAATATATGAACAACGGAATGTCCGCATATTTCCCGGCAGACGGAGATGTGGTAAGACTCAGATTCTCACTCTATGCAGGAGCTGATGTGGGAGCCGGGCAAAACGGAGAAACCTGGGGAGAATGGTAAATGAAAAAAATTCTGACAGCACTTTTGTCTCTGGCTCTCTTACTGGGAAGTGTTCCGGTTTACGGAGCAGAGGATGCCATACTTTCACAATCGAATACTGAGAATATCACGGAACAGTCTGAACTTTCGGAAACAGCAGAAAATTCCGGCGAAGCTGAACAGGAGCCGGAAACTCCGGGTGGAGAATCAGAAATTCCGGGCGAAGAACCGGAAAGTCCTGATGAAGAGCCGGAAATTCCGGATGATAATACGGATTCCGGAGAAGATATTGATATCAGTGGAGATACAGAGGAAGAGCCGGACGAAACTCCGGATGGAGACAACAGGCAAAATGAAGGACCGGAAACTCCGGAAGATACGAATGACGAAAAAACATCTTCAGACGAAAATAAAGAAAATCCTTCTCAGGAAACGACAGCGGATATCAAAACAACAGAGGAGGATTCCAAAAGTGCAGCTGAAGTAGATGATTCAGCCGATTTTCTTGAAAATCTGACGGTATATACGAGTTACAGCGGCTCACCGGATGCAGTTACAATTAATCCGGAAAGACGTGAAGATCTGGATGCTGAATTTGGCGGCAAAGTATATACGGTAGAATACAGTTCCTATGCACTGGCAACAGCGTTTTACGTATCTGCGGATCTGATGGATACACTTCCGGATGATGCAAAAGTAACAATGTCCGGCTGGACAGTCGAGGGTGCACAGAAAACTCTGAACATGGATCGGAAGGCATTTTCAGAAGGAAAGAGATACCGTCTGAGCGGGCGTGTTTTTGCGAAGGGCGCGAACGGAGGATCCAGAGGTGTTTATACGATTACTGCAGGGAATGCAGAACACCAGCAGACATATAAGATAATTGTTCTTCGAAGGCTGGATCTGTCGTCCATCGGATGTTATCTTCCGACGGACAGTGACCTTGCAACAAACATTATCAGAGAAAAATTTAACAGTGCAAACAGAATTTATACTGCATCTGTAGCTGCAGATGTAGATTCTGTGCAGATAAATGTAAAACCGTATTCAATTGATGCGTATTATGGGCTGACCGTAAATGGAGTTCCACTGCAGAATCGAAATACTATACAGGTTCCACTGAATGAAGAGGGTGATACGGATATTACCTTCCATATGTCAGCAGAAGGTGGCTATAATGACCCGGAGTATCAGGGAAAGACCTATACTACTGAGAGTGAGTATCATCTGATTGTGTCCAAACTGGCAGGAGCAAGTACAGAATTCAAAGTCAGTCCCGCAAATGCGGTTGTATGTGTGTACGATGAAAAGGGACTGCGTATTTCTGCATCGGCAGATAACAGCCTTCTGTATGATGGACTGATGCTCGGTAAAACATATCAGTGGACTGTGTCATGTTATGGATATAAAGCGTGCCAGGGAAGTTTTGTGGCAGGCGAACAGAGCGAGATAACAGCAGATCTTGAAGAGAGTGATTCCAGACAGCCGGATATAGAGGACAATGACTGGATCAATTACAGAAACAGTGACACCAACAATGGAGTTATTTCTTCGGAAACCCCGTCGAACGTGGATGAAACTGTTCAGAAGTGGGCTGTAAAAATGGGCGGTGACTGGAACGCAGCTGTAACACCACCACTGGTATTAGGCGGATATCTTTATGCAGCTTCCGGCAAATTTATCTATAAAATGGACAGAAACACCGGTGAGATCGTCGCAGTAAGTGAAGAACTGGCAGGCAGTATGGTATTTGCCCTGAATCCGCTTACCTATGCAGAGGGCATGCTGTTTGCACAGGTTGGAGGAGGCCAGATACAGGCAGTCAGTGCAACGACGCTGAAATCTCTGTGGATCAGTGAAACGGTAGGCGGCCAGACTCTTAGCCCTATCACGTACAGAGACGGTTATATTTATACAGGTACCTGGAATTCTGAAACGACAGCAGGAATCTATTTTGCACTGTCTGTTACAGATGAAGATCCGTCCAGGGGAGATGAAATAAAGCACTGTACATGGAAGTACAGCCATAAAGGCGGATTTTATTGGGCAGGGGCCTATGCATCTGGCGATTATCTTGTATTTGGTTCGGATGATGGATCGGATATGGGAAATTATACAAACACATCGATTCTTTACTCTGTTTCTACAAAAACAGGACAGTTACTTGATAAACTGACCGGTGTAAATGGAGACATTCGTACGACAGTTTCTTTTGACAATGGTTATGTATATTTTGCCACAAAGGGCGGATATCTTTACAGGGTAAAAATGAATGATGACGGAACCTTCGGACAGGTATTAAGCCACAACCTCGGAGGTATGGCAACAGCGACACCGCTTGTTTATAAAGGCAGGATATATATCGGTGTCTGTGGACAGGGGGGACAGTTTAATGCCGATGGTGGACATCATTTTGATGTCATTGCCGAATCAGACAATGAACTGAAACTGGCATATTCTGTTTCGGTACCGGGATATCCACAGGCGGCTCCGCTTCTGTCAACGGCATATGAAAAAGAAGATTTTAACGGGGACGGAAAGCCGGATGGCAGGGTTTATGTTTATTTTACTGCCAATGCCTTTCCGGGTGGAATTTATCTTCTGAAAGATGAGCCGGGACAGACAAAAGGTGCAGCAGAAGAAATCTTTACACCGGATACTGACCAGCAGCAGTACAGCATCAGCACACTCTGTGCAGACAAAGACGGAATCATATATTATAAGAATGATTCCAACTATATGATGGCGATTGAAACAAATGTCGCATGTCTGCGAAGCGTGGAAGCTACATCAGACCATGGAAAAGTAACCTGGGACAGAAGTTACCGTAAGGAGCGATCTGCATATGAATTATCCTGTGAGGACGGAACAAAAAAGGTAACATTTAAATTCGGAATACCACAGGGCGCAACGCTGACAGTAAACGGCAAAGCCTGTGACGGAACATTCAGTGCCGGCTTTCAGGGAGAGGATGTGCCTGTTACTGCAGTAGTGTCCAAAAACGGCAAGAGCACGAAATATGTATTTACTGTTACGGGAGATCACAGCAGTGCTTTGCTGGCTAATCTGACAGTTAGTACGAGCAATGCTTATACGGATGGTGGAAGCAGGATCGGGCTGGAACCGGAATTTACTTCGGAACAGAAAGAATATATGACAGAAACATATACCGGAAACAGTACTCGAATGAATATTTTTGCATTACCGGAAGAAAACAGTGCGTCGGTGACTGCAGAAGGTATCCGGGGAATCAAAAAAATCACAAATTTCGGCAAAACCTCCGGAAGCGGCAAAGCACACAGAATTGCAGTGTATTTTGGAGATAATGAGTCAGAGGCACTGGTAAAAGTAACCGTTCAGACCAGAACCGGAAAGACCGAAGTTTATCAGGTATTACTCAGAAGAGCAGATGTTTATCCGCCTGTTCTTTCAGGCAAAAAAGCAGTGCGTTATGAAAACAACAAGATCAGAGTGACTTTCACCTCCAACGAAAAGGGCAGTTATGCTTATGTGTCTGGAAAGGCCGGGGAAACGCCATCCTTTACCGGAGATTTTACGGAGACAATGGCACAGGGAGAGAATACGCTGGATTTGATAGTCCCGGACAAAGAAGAAAAAGTCCTGTATATTCTGGCAAAGGATGAAACCGGAAACATTATGGAAGCACCATATGCCATTTCGATACATGCCTATGCAGGAATAAATGTGGCAATAAAGGTGACTCCTTCTGATGCTGAGATAAAGGTGGTCAATCAGGATGGACAGGAGGTTGTTCCGAAGAACAAAAAATATCCGTTTATTGTCGGAAATACATATCAGATTACCATATCCCGGGACGGTCATGAAACACTGAATGAAACAGTTGTGGCAGAAAAAACAAAGACAGAATACAGTTATTCTCTGAAATCAACAATGAATTCTGATACATCATTGAAAAATCTGTATGTATCCAGTTCAGATACGTATGGTAAGGGGATACAGAAGCTGGCTCCGTCTTTTAAGAAGCAGGAAACAAAGTACACCGCGGTCTATGGAGCAGAGAGAAAGAGTCTGAATATATGGGCACAGACAACTAATAAAAAAGCATCCATACAGGTATACGCACTGGCGGGTATCCGGGGTTCAACAGTACAGAAAGATGAAACCATCAGTCAGAGTACCGCGGCAGGAGGACATGCTTTCTGGAAGATAGTTTTTGCGGGCGGAGAAAAAGAGGCAAAAGTCAGAATACAGGTAACTGCGGAAGACGGCACGAAGAAAAACTATTATGTGACACTGAAGCTTACCGACATCACGGCACCGGTACTGAAAAAAGTCAGTGCCAGCAGACTTTCCGTGGACAAAGCATCTGTAGTATACAAATCCAGTGAAAAAGGGTATCGCTACTATCAGGTCGTGGATGCAGGAAAGAAAATTCCGAAACTGAATATAAAAGGGAAAGGAACCGAGATTCAGGCAGGAACAGATACCATTATGCTGAAGGGACTGACTGATGGCGAAAAAGATCTGGTGATCGTTGTCAAAGACAGCACCGGAAATGTGAGTGACCAGCTTGTTATCCGCATTCCGGATGTGAAGAAAAAAGGTCAGATTCCGGGTAATGGGGAAGACAACAACAAGAATAATATAGCGGCACGTCCGGGAAGCGGAGGTCATAAATCAGAAGCAACAACACCGGGAAAGGGTTCAGACGGAAACGGCTCAAAAGAAAACCTGAAGCTGGTAAATGGAAATGGTTCAGGCAGCGACGGCACAAATGACGAAAACGGCAATTCATCAGGAGAGTCTGACGGTCAAAAACAGTCAGGAAAAACAAAAGACACTTCCAAAAAGACATCCAAAACAGAAAAATCTGAAAAAACAAAAGACAAAGAATCAAAATCCGGCAAAAAAGATACAGAGGACAGCGAAGAAACAGATAAAAATGAAAAGACAGAAACTGCCGATGGAGAAGCAGTTGAAACGGTTTCCACGAATACAGATGAAAATCTGGCAGAAACTGTGCTTACAGAGGCGAAGGCGATACCGCTTCATGTCTGGATTCTGATACTGGTTGCAGGACTGGGAACTGCATACATGATCTTCTGGATCAGAGCACAGCATTATTACAGAAGGAGGATGGCAAAATGAATGACAAAGTAAACGATGCCTTTTCAGGCTGCCATCCTTTTCTGAACTTTTTTTACTTCGCTGTGGTATTTTTGTTTACAATGTTCAATCAGCATCCGGTATTTCTACTGATTTCATATATCGCAGCAGTGATGTATGCCTTTCTTCTGAATGGATGGAAAAAAACATTAAAACAGAATTTTCTCATAACGTTGCCCGGTCTTTTAATTGTAGCATTATTAAATCCGCTGTTTAACCACTATGGTGTGACAATGCTGTATTACGTAGAAGCCAGTGGAAACTGGATCACACTGGAAGCACTGGTGTATGGTCTGGTGCTCGGTGCTGTGATGTTCATTGTGATTCAGTGGTTCAGTTGTTACAATTGTGTAATGACAACAGACAAATTTGTATATCTTTTTGGCAGGATCATACCGGCATTGTCACTGGTTCTGTCTATGGCACTCAGATTTGTGCCGAGATTTACCACACAGCTCAGGGTAATCCGTAACGGACAGAAAGCAATGGGGCGCGATGTGACAAATGGAAGTATACTTGCGAAGGCGAAGCATGGAATGAATATACTTTCTATTCTGGTTACATGGGCACTGGAAAATGCAATAGAAACTTCAGATTCCATGAGAAGCAGAGGATATGGGCTGCATGGACGCACAGCCTTTTCAATATACAGATATACAAAAAGAGACGGGTGGCTTACCGGCGCGTTTGCCATATTGACAGCAGTATTTGCTTTTGGATGCGCGAAGGGGGCTGCCTTTGCTGTCTATGATCCGAAGATTCAACTGACGGGTATAAATCATGTTTCCTCCGGCTGTGGACCAGTGCTGGCAGTGATAACGTATCTTGCCTTTGCTGTATTTTGTTTCCTTCCGGTATTTTTGAATCTGGCAGAGCGGACTGCACTTTCCAGAAGCCAGAAATCAGTCGGAACAGAAATCGGACTTACGTACAGAAAAATATATGAAGAACTGGAACAGGAGAAACAGTATTCATGAACATATTGGAAATCAGAGATTTCAGTTTCAGCTATCCGGATCAGGAGAAGCGGGCACTTACAGAAATCAGTTTAGATATAAAAGAAGGCACGCTGAATGTCATTTGTGGAAGAAGTGGATGCGGAAAAAGTACACTTCTCCGGCAAATGAAAAGCGTATTGGCACCGCATGGTGAGAGAAAGGGAATGATTTTTTACAAAGGAAAGCCGCTGGCTGAGCTGGAGCACAGAACACAGAGTAAAGAAATCGGGTTTGTCATGCAGAATCCGGACAACCAGATCGTTACGGATAAAGTGTGGCATGAACTTGCGTTTGGACTCGAGAGTCTGGGGTATGACAATGCCACGATCCGGTTACGTGTAGCAGAAATGGCAAGCTATTTTGGAATCCACAGCTGGTTTTACCGTGAGGTAAAGGAGCTGTCCGGCGGTCAGAAACAGTTATTGAATCTGGCGGCTATCATGGCAATGCATCCGTCGCTTCTGATCCTTGATGAACCAACTTCTCAGCTTGATCCGATTGCTGCGTCTGATTTTCTGGAGACGGTCAAAAAAATAAACCGGGATATCGGAACAACTGTCATCATAACCGAACATAGACTGCAGGATATCATTCCGTTTGCAGATAAAGTATTTGTGATGGATCAGGGAAAACTGATCACAGAAGGAACACCAGGGGAGATCGGTCTGGAGCTGAAAAGACGTGAACATGGCATGTTTTTATCTATGCCGGTGCCTATGCAGATTTTTGCGTCGGTAGACAGTAATCTTGCCTGTCCGCTTACAGTAAGTGACGGAAGAATGTGGATGCAGGAATATCTGAACCTTCATCCGGAAGTTGTTCGGGGAAGGGAAATTCGGGAAGCACAGGCAGAAGAGACGCAAAACAGAAAACAGGGAAAAAATAAAAAAGAAAAGCCTGCCATAGAAGTAAAAGAAGTATGGTTCCGTTATGAAAAGGAAAGTGCGGATGTTATCAGGGATCTGTCCTTTCAGGTAAAAAAAGGCGAATTTTATGCAGTTGTCGGTGGAAACGGAACCGGAAAAAGTACAACATTGTCCCTGCTTTGTCGTATCCGGGCACCTTATCGTGGAAAAATAATACTGGATGGGCAGGATATCCGCAAATTCAGTGACAGGGAACTGTACAATGGATATCTGGGGGTGCTTCCACAGAATCCGCAGAGTCTTTTTCTCAAAAAGACGGTGCTGGAAGACCTGTATTCAGTGATAGGTGGCAAAAAAGAAAAAACATCTCCGGAATATCCGATAAATATGAAGAAAGAAAAGGCAATCGAGGGAATCGTCAGTCTGACACATCTGGAAGGACTTCTTGAGAGACATCCGTATGATCTGAGCGGAGGAGAGCAGCAGAGGCTGGCACTGGCAAAGGTACTTTTACTGCGACCGAAGATTCTTTTGATGGATGAACCGACAAAAGGAATGGATGCAGAATACAAAGAAGAACTGGGCGAGATTCTGAAGAAATTGCAGCAGCATGGAATTACGATTTTCATGATCTCACATGATGTGGAGTTTGTGGCGGAGTATGCAGATCGTGTTGGACTTTTTTTCGAGGGAAATATTGTCACAAATAAAGAAACACGTGAGTTTTTTGCAGGAAACAGCTTCTATACGACAGCAGCGAACCGTATGGCAAGACAGTTCTTTCCGGGGGCGGTTACAGGAAGGGATGTGGTAAAGTGCTTAAAGAGCAGGAATTAGATCAGTTTCTGGATGAGTTTCTGGATGCCGGAAGTGCTCCGGTTGTGCGGGAAGAGAAAGACGGTCATGATCTGGAAGAATATACCCTTCCGTCGGATGGTCTGATTATCCGACAGATGAAAAAAGATGGAAAAGTCAGCCGTCGGACCTGGTTGGCAATTGTGCTTCTGCTTCTGGTCATACCGGTATTGCTGTATATATCTGTCAGGATCTTTCATGGAAGAAAATACCTTCTGTGCAGCCTGATTCTTGTAGTTGCCGCAATGTTGCCGTTTTTTATGATGTTTGAAGGCAGAAAGCCAAAAGCAAGAGAAATCATGGTCATATCGGTGCTTGCGGCGATCGGCGTTGCAGGGCGTGCAGCATTCTTTATGCTTCCGAGCTTCAAACCGGTTGCGGCAATTGTAATCCTTACAGGGGTTTCCTTTGGTGGTGAGGCCGGATTTCTGGTGGGGTGTATGATCATGCTTTTGTCGAATATGTTTATGGGACAGGGACCATGGACCCCGTGGCAGATGTTCGCTTTTGGTCTGATCGGTTTTCTTGCAGGAATATTATACCGTGTGGGTATTTTGAAAGCACGGAAAGCAGATCTCTGTGTATTTGGATTTTTGAGCGTATTTTTGATCTATGGAGGAATCATGAACCCGGCAGGTGTACTGATGTCCTATGGATATATAACGAAAGAAAGCCTGATCGCAAATTATATTTCAGGCGCGCCGGTAGATCTGGTCCATGCAGTATCTACTGTGATTTTTTTATGGATTTTAAGCAGACCGCTTCTCGAAAAGCTGGAACGGATCAAACGCAAATACGGACTGATCCAGGATTGACCAGACCAAAAGCTTTTAGATTATAAAAATAAAAATTGACAGTAATGTGGGAAAATGTTACAATTTTAACAACAAAATAACCAGGCGTGGTCGGATCATTTGTATGATCTGTTTGAGGAAATCCGGTGCGAATCCGGAACTTATTTTACTGTATGAAATATTAAATGCGTAGAATGTTTTAAGTCAGTGTATCCAACGCGTTGTATAGGGCAGAGACTCATAGTATTGGGGCTCTGTTTTTTGTTGCCAAATTTATAAAAGGAGGAAGAAGATGAAAAACAACAAAAGACCATCAATTCGTATGAGACTTCTTGCGTGGATGATGGCGGTAATCATGATGTGTACCGGTCTCAATGTGACTGCGTATGCACAGGAAATATCCTTTGATGAGGGATATGCGCTGGAACAGCAGGAAGAACAGGTTACAGATGAGGAAAACGCAGAAGAAATTCAGCAGGACGAAGCAGACACAGAAATTTCATTTGAAGGTCCTTGGGATACTGAGGATACAGATGAGGATGACATCACAATTGAGGACGCACAGGTACAGGACGATACAGATACCGAGGAAACTGATGCAGATGAGGTAGATGTTTTCAGTGATGCAGACGATCAGAATGCCGTTGAAGCATTCAGTGATGGTGATTCCGAATCAGACGGGGAAACAGCAACAGTAACAGTCAATTTTTCGTTTTCACAGGATGACAGATTTGCAGACTCCGAATTTGAAGATGGAGCAATTGATAGACCGGTTGCGTTAAAACAGTTGACAGTTCCGTATTTTGACCTTGCCAAATATGGATTAGAGAAATTTTATTTTAAATCAGAAAAGTATTCCTCAAGCGATAAAGGAACAACTGGAATGGTGGGAACGGCCGAGACAGCACGTAATCATGTCACATTATTACATCTTATAATTTATGCGACAGAAGTTCTGTATTTCGGACTTGGAGATGACGAAGCCGGACAGGGATTTCTGAAAGATGAAGGGTATTTGGATGATAAAGAAACACTTAATATTACAGGAAGTCCAGGATCTCTGTACATGGAGCATCTCTGGGGCTTGGATCAAAACCTTAATTATTATTTAAATTATGAATATCCTCTTGCATCGGCTGGATGGGGAAGTACTGCTGATCAGATCTTATTACATGATGGTGATGTTGTAACGTTAGCACATTATTCTGATTGGAATTTCTTTACAGATTCCGGAGCAGGATTTAATTATCTGACGGATGAGAATGGAAGCCGTACCAGGGTTGTAGCAGATCGTGGCGAAAAAGACAGTATTACGTTTCAGACCTGGCGCGCGCATGAAGGCATGAATGGTGGAGAAACAGCGCAGAATAAGATGACTGGACAGTATCAGCTCTATTATATTCCGGTTGGTGATATGTGGGATGGTGATGTGACATCATGGACACCTCTCGGAAAAACGGAAAATGGAGAACTGAAGGTTGATCTTGATAATATTCCAAATGGAGAATACTTTGTAGGGATTCCGGGGCAGCTGGGAGTCGAGAATACGGATGTAATATGTTCTTCACCAGGTGGTATATATCTTAACGTAACAGGTTCAGGTTCTGCTTTTGAAGGTCAGGGAACAGAAGCAAGTCCGTATAAGCTTTCAACAGCAAAAAATCTTACAAGACTCAAAGAGCTTGTAAAAGCAGGAAAAATTCCTGAAAACACATATTTTATTCTTACAGACGACATTACTCTGCCGGAAGGATGGACTCCGATCGGTGAAACAATCGACGGCACAAATAACATTAAATCAGGGGCAAATCTTCGTGCATTCAGCGGAATCCTTGATGGTCAGAATCATACGATCACTGTTCCGGAAGGCGGACTTCCGCTTCTGGGATATGTAAAGGGTGCAGAAGTTCGCAATCTGAATATCTATGGTACAAAGATTGCCGGATATGGACTGATCAATAATCTGGAAGGTGTCGGACTCTCTGGTAAAGCAGTTTTGCTTGACAATATTACATTAAAGAGCGGATCAAGTACTTTGAAATCAGGTCTTCTCGGTGCTAATATAACAACAAACCCGTATGGAGGATGCTCTGCAGGTTTCCTTGCAACAGTACAGAACTGTACGATTGAAGAAGGAGTTGTAATAGGTTATAACAGAGATCAGTCAGGCATAGGATCGATTGTTGGACGTCTGCAGGGAAGCGTCATAAATTGTGTAAGCCATGCAACGGTTTACGGAGTTGATTATGTAGGCGGTATTGCTGCGGCTAATGATAATTCTATGGGAGACAAGAGCGTTTCTGATTCAACATTTGACGGTGTTGTTGAGGCAAGTGGAAAAAATGCCGGTGGTATTGTCGGCGGTGGATATATGGGCAGCGGTGCACCAAATGGAATCCGAATGTGTGTAGATAACTGTACATCATCCGGTACAATTATCGGAGCAGACAATGTCGGAGGTATTTTTGGCGGAGATGTTGCTGTGGCACAGGCATGGAATGCGTATACCTTTAAGAACAATACATTTACCGGTAAGGTAAGTGCGACAAATGGAACGAACGTTGGTGGAATCATCGGCTATTACAGAAGTTTGAATAAGTTTGATGATATTACAGGCAATACATTTAACGATGATTGCGGTACTGCAAAAGGTATCGGTGGTGTTGAATTTGTCGATACAGGCTGTGAGACACACGAGAATGAGAGTGGAGCAGCTTACTTTAATACAGCAAATGGAACAGACGGATTGCCGAAGGTTCAATGGTGCACCTGGAAGAAAAATCATAACCGTACAGATGATCCTCTGGGAGCAGATGCGGATAAACTGACAAAGAGAAATCATGTGCAGCATATGTGGGATGAAGGTGTAGTAACAAAAAAAGCAACCTGCAAGAATACAGGAGAGAAGACTTACACCTGTACAGTCTGTAAAGAAACAAAGACAGAAACCATTGCAAAGACAAATGACCATAAATATACATGGAAGACAACTGCGAAAGCAACTGTATTTGCACCGGCGAAACAGCAGGGAAAATGCTCTGTATGCGGTAAGACAGTCACAAAAAACTATGGAAAGAAGCTTACGGCAACAATCAGACTGAATGCAACTTCCATCAGACTTCAGCAGAGACGCAGTACCAACAAGATCAAAGTCACAATGGCAAACGGTGATTCTGTGAAGTCCTGGACATCCAACAACAGAAGAATTGCAACTGTCAACAACAAAGGCGTGATCACGGCCGGAAGACAGAACGGAACAGCAAAGATTACAGTAACACTTAAGAGTGGTAAAAAGGCAAGTCTGAATGTCAAAGTTCAGTCCACAAAAGTTATAACAACAAGCATCAGTGGACTGAGATCCAGAGAAACTCTGAAGCGAGGACAGAAACTGACCCTGAAACCAGTAATCAATCCGATCACTTCCCAGGAAGGAATTACCTATGCCTCTTCCAACAGGAATGTAGCAGTTGTAAACCGCAAAGGTGTCATTACAGCACGGGCAAAAGGAGCCACAAGGATTACAGTAAGATCCGGAAGGAAATACTATACAATCAGAGTAACCGTAAAATAATTGACGTTGTTATGTAAAAATGCTATAATAACCGGACAACAAGATAACCAGACGTGGTCTGATTTTGTAGTCAGTTTGAGGAAATCCGGTGTGAATCCGGAACTGTTATTTGCTGTATTTAATGTCAAGCGCGGAAGTCATTTTTAGTCGGCAAGCCAACACGTTATAAAGGACAGAGACTCATCGAATTATGAGGCTCTGTTTTTTGTTGTTGAAACAACGATTCATGAAAGAAATTCACAAAAGGAGGAGCAAAGTGAAGAAAAAAGAATTGATGAAACGTTTGTCAGCACTTGCTATGTCAGCAATGATGACCGTAACGATGATTCCTTCCAATGCATTTGCAGCGGATATTGAGTTTTCTGATGGCGGACAGGAAGCAATAGAAGTACAGGCAGATGAGGAAGACAATGCGGAGATTTCCATTCAGGACGAGGATACGGACAATGCGGAAGACCTGATGGGAGAGAATTTAACTGTAGAAGATTCTGAGGATGCATCCGTTGATACAGATGTATTTGAAGCAGGAGGAGAGGCAGACTCATTTTCAGCAGATAGTGGAGACATCGCAGCATTTGCGGATGAATCAACTGGTACAGATGAAGCAAAAGCAGCTGCAGCTGAATATCTCAAAACGAACTATATCGATAATAATAAGGTCATTACTAATGGCGGAACTAGTGTTGTTAAGAGTGATGATGGCCTTTCTTATTCTGTGGGACTAAAAACACCAAGCGGTTCCAGTCTTTCAAGTATCCGCTTCAAAACTGAATCTTCCCGTAGTTCCTACAAATCAGGCTGGTATATCAGCAGTGACTGTCAGTGGGTAAATGTAGGAACCAGGAAACCTTCAAACCTTGTAAACCCGGGAGTCAATCGCCCAACAGCAGATCAGGGAGCACAGAACTTTAAGGCTGTTCTGAGACTGTTTTCATCTGACACATCGACAGATATCATCGATGACGAGGCACAGGCAGCTACAGCAGCTCTTGCAATGCAGGAATTTACTATCACAATCGAAGCAGCAGAACCAGCTTACACTATGACCGTCAAGGTACAGGATGAAAATGGTACTCCAATCAATGATGCAAACGTAACATTGGAGAAGGGCTGGAGCAACGTTTCTCTGAAGGCAGACGGTTCTTATGACATGGAAAAGGGTGCAAATTACACCCTGACTGTCAAAAAAGACGGATATAACGATTACAAAGAAAGCTATTTCACCTTCAATCCGACAGAAGTCAACACCGTAAAAACTGTTACACTGAAGAAGATTGTTACAAGAAACGTCAGATTCAACGTAACAGACAAATCCGGCAACCCGGTCAACGGTGCCACAGTAACCGTCAAAAAAGGCTGGTACGATACCATAAAACCAGAAGCAGACGGAAGTTATAATCTGATTGATGGAACTACTTATAAATATAGCGTAGAAGCTCCAAATTATAAATCCGTTTCAAATCAGGAGTTCACACCGGACAAAGATGGTACGATCGATATTCAGCTTGAGAAGAATATCACCAATTACACCGTAACTATCAAGCCGGTGGATAATGATAGCAAAGCAATTGAGAATGCGACCATCAAGGTGACTTACGAAGAGGAAGATCCATGGGATGAGGATGAACCTGATACTGTAGTACTCAAGGCAAATGAAGATGGAACCTACACCATGCAGAAAGGTGTTACTTACACTTACACTGTGACAGCACCGGATTACAGAGAGGTAACAGATACCTACGCACCGTCAGGCGATGATGAGAATATTTCCTTCAATGTCAAGATGGTATCAAGCATTGATCCGGCAGATGTAGCAACCGTAAATGCTATCAAAGCGAAATTTGATGCAGAGCTGGGATCACTTCGTCCGAATTTTGCAAAAGACAAAAATATCATTGATGTCGTAAAAGCAAAGATCAGTACTTATGACATTGACACAACAGATGTAACCATTTCTGTAAAATCCAGCGAAGATACAGACTGGGTTGATACAGACGGAACGATCCATTACAACAAGGCTCAGACCCCGGATCAGAATAAAATTAATTTTAAAAATGTAAGCGTTGTTTATGTATTTGAAAAAAATGGCGCAAAGGCAGAGACAGAAGCCAGCACAGCAACCATCTGCTGGGACTGTGATTACTTCAATACAAAAATAGAAGCAGACAAGGATAACCTTACCTGGGACAAGATCAAAGGTTCCAATACAGATGCAGCAGAAGTAACTTCAAATCTGACACTTCCACAGTGCCTGAGCGCCAGCGCCATGACAGCATGGTCAAAGATCACATGGACATCTTCAAATAAGGACGTAATCAGTCTCAAAGATACAGGATGGGGATCCCTGATCGATGCCAAAGAGGGCGTGATCAAACCACAGCCGGAAGATACAGAAGTAACTCTGACAGCTACCTTTAATGCAAATGATATTGTGTTGAATTCTTATGTAGAGAAAATATCTGATTTTGCTACTCTGAAAAAAGAATTCAAAGTAACTGTTAAAGGTACCGGGCAGACAGGACCTACAGAAGAAGAACTTCAGGCAATTCTTGATACATATTATACAGCAGATCAGATTAAAAATTTCAATGATCAGAGTCAGATAGCAGATCTTAAGAACTGCACCTATGATCTTCAGCTTCCAAGATACACCAGAATAAAGGATGACAATAACAAATACGTATTCGCTAACAAAGAAATCACAGTAACAACAGACAATGATGCGATTAAGGTGAATGGTTACAGAGCAGCCGTAGACCGTTTTGCAAGCAATGAAGATCTTGCTGTAAATCTTATTGTTACCTTTACCCGTGATAATGTAATCGTAAGCAAGAAAATTCCGGTTACAGTCAAAGCAATCACAGAAGCAGAAGTTCAGGATCAGCTTGACCTGATGACTTATGCAAAAGAACATTACTTTGACGGAATCAACGATAACCTGTATGCAGATAAAGATTCTATCACCGGAAATCTGCATGCATTCCAGGAACTGACAGCAGAGAAAAAATGGATCTACAACAATGCAGATAAGACTGGTACAGGTATTATCCCAGATGAGCAGTTTACAGATTCATGGGAAATGGAAGGTGCAGGATACAACAAATTCAAATCTTCCAATAATGCAGTAGTAGCCCATGAGAACCTTGTTGTTACCAGAAGAGAAACAGACACCAAGATTACAATCTCTTCTGTACTCAGCAGTGAACTTTACAAAGATGCTGCTGCAAAGCATCCGGAAAATACAGTTCTTCAGAAACTTTACAAACAGCCTGTTTCCGTAACTGTTACAATCAAGGGAACCAGACCGGCAACAGAGGGACTTCAGAAACTGATCGATGAAGCACAGACTCTTCTGGATGGAATGACAGAAGGAACAGAAGCAGGACAGTATGCGGAAGGAACAAAGTCAACACTTCAGGCGGCAATTAATACAGCAAAAGATGTCCTGAAGAAAGAAAATCTTACAGAAAAAGAAGTAAGTGATGCAGCACTGGCACTTCAGTCAGCTATTGATGCAGCCAAAGATGCACAGAATGCAGCTGTTGCAACTGTAACAGTCAGAGTGAATATGGCAGGTGAAGAGGCAAAGCTGAGAACATTTAATGTTACATCTAAAGATGCAGCAGCTTACGGATATGAAAAACCGGAAGCAATGCAGAATCAGGTAACAGTAGCCGATGCACTTTATGTTTTGCACAAAGCGATGTATGGAGATGCATTTGATGAAAATCCGTCTAAATATCTTAACGTAAGTTCAAATGGATGGATAAATACTATGTTTGAAAATACTACCGGAAATTTTGGCTATTATGTAAATAATAAATATCCGGCTGATGAAAATGGCAAGGGAACTGTTGCAAATACAACTGTATTAAAGAGCGGTGATACACTGAGCCTTTGTGTGCTTGCAGATACAACCGGATACACAGACGAGTATATTTACTTTGAAAATGTTCCGGAAGAAATCTGTGCCGGCAAAGAATTTGAAGTAACAGTAAAAGGTCTTTCAATGATGACACCAGTAGAGAATGAAAAGGGGTGCACCGTTGAACTGAAAAATCTTGACACTGATGAAACAGCAGAATTTGTAACAAATGATGAAGGAATTGCTGATGTAAAAGCTGACAAAGCCGGAAAATACCAGCTTACAGTTACAAAGATATCACATAAGTATTATTTTAAACCACTTGCTGAATTTACAGCAAAAGAGCACACCTTTGACGAAGGAAAAGTAACCAAAAAAGCAACCTGTAAAGAAGCAGGAGAAAAGACTTACACCTGTACAGTCTGCAAGACAACAAAGACAGAGTCCATTGCCAAGACAAATGACCACAAATATACATGGAAGACAATTGCGAAAGCAACTGTATTTGCACCGGCAAAACAGCAGGGAACATGCTCTGTATGTGGTAAGAAAGTTACAAGAAACTATGGAAAGAAGCTTGCAGCAACAGTTAAGCTGAATGCAACCGGTATCAGACTGCAGTATAAGCACAGCACCAACAAGATCAAAGTCAAAATGGCAAACGGCGATTCCGTGAAGTCCTGGACTTCCAGCAATAAACGAATCGTAACCGTTAACAATAAAGGCGTGATCACAGCCGGTACAATAAGTGGAACAGCTAAGGTTACTGTAACACTCAAGAGCGGTAAGAAGGCAAGCCTGGTTGTAAAAGTACAGCCTACCAAAGTTATAACAACAAAGATTTTCGGCCTGAGATCCAGCGAAACCCTGAAGGTTGGTCAGAAACTGGCACTGAAACCGGTACTTGGACCTGTCACCTCCCAGGATGGAATCACCTATACTTTCTCCAACAGAGATGTAGCAGTTGTAAATCGTAATGGTGTCATCACAGCACGCAACAAAGGAACTGCGAAGATTACCGTAAGATCAGGAAGAGAAACTTTCGTAATTAAAGTAACTGTAAAATAATCATATAATATGCATATAAGCTTCTGTGCCCGTCAGCACAGAAGCTTATATGCGCGGCAGGTCGGGACACAACTCCCGGCCTGTTTTTATATATCAATCTATTATATTAAATATAGAAGATATGAATTTTACATTCCCCACCCATCCTCCTATAATAAGCCTCAAAAGGAGGCTTTATTATGGGCACAATATTCCCAAGAGAAGAAAAGGCGGAGCAGATTTTCGATGAGATACTCAAAAATCCCCGCGCATGCGACCGCCTGAAAAATACTTTTTTTGCTGCAATTCCATCTGCGGAAGAAAGCGAAGGTGCCGGAACCGACATTCCGGGAACAGTTTTTGCAGCAGCTTTATTTAATGCATACGAAAACAAAGATTTATCAGCATTTATGATGGCAGTATGCAACAACAGCGTCTTTGATCTGCTTCGGAATTCCTTTTTGATTCCGATCCGTTTCAATGACAAAGGTGTGGAAAATCCAATCTTATTGACGGATGAAAACGGGGAATTTTTCGATGAATCCGAACTTCACCTCTGGGAGAAAAAATACAAAATGTTCCGCAAATTATTTGAACAGCAGGATGAAATTCCGGATTACCAGATGTATATGGCAGACGGTTTCAGAGAAAATCATTTCTACAGTGAGGAGGGAGAAATTGAGACAAGAAAGATTTCCGAACACAGA
>ERZ773103.1225-NODE-1225-length-27905-cov-4.687864_pt1 | contig 27905 bp, 23 predicted proteins | sample MGYA00511118_ERZ773103 | MGnify/ENA primary metagenome ERZ773103 (study PRJEB29015, sample SAMEA2737821) | human gut metagenome | biome: human gut; feature: human-associated habitat; material: faeces | place: China | collected 2012 ... | reverse complement strand
TTTAGTTTTGTTTTACGAGTGGAAGGTCACGAACACTCGATTCATTTTACGCCGGAAATCGGCGAAACCCCTGTAAGACCTTGTTTTTACGGGTTTTGTAACGGGTGATAGTATAGCATGAAAAAATAAGAAAATCAAGTTTTGCCCGACTTTTGCCCGACTTTGCAGGAAATTGTATATTGTATTGAAAAAAAGCATATGCTATAATGCCAGTAGGCAAAGAGAAGTGATTAGTCCATGTGACTCAATTACAACAAAAACCCCGGTGAGGCAACACCGGGGTTTTCTATTCCTATTTCTGGCAATGGGAAGGCTTGAGCCCATAGGCTGGTTGCCGATTATTTATCATCACCGTCCAACCATTTGATAATGTAATGGCAAATTACACCACCCGCAACGGCAACAATAAGAGAAGTGAATAATTCCACATGACACACCTCCTCTCTGTGCCAGTGTAGGAGGCGGCAACATTGTCAGTATATCATATATTGATAGGCACTTCTATATAGTTGGAATTCGACTTCGCAGGAAATTGTATATTGTATTGAAAGTCTAAATCAACACATCGTAGTCTTCGTGTTGTTCAATTCCCCATTCATCCTCCATATAATAAAACCATCAAATGAAGGAGGAATATAATTATGAATACAGACAAAATTTATGCTGAGCAGATTGCAAATGAATATGCACCGAAGGATACATCGAAGGTGGTCGCACTTCGGAAACTAGATGCAAGAGCAAAATTACCGGCAACCATATTTACTTACACATTTGGGATTATCACAGCACTGACCACGGGAGTTGGAATGTGTCTTTCGATGAATGTGATTGGAAATGGGACTACTGTAATGTTTGTCTTAGGTGTTATAATTGGTATCATAGGATTGATCGGAATGGAAATCAATTATCCGATTTATAAGAAATTGCTGGAAAATGGAAAGCATAAGTATGCATTTGAAATTATGCAGCTTGCAAAAGAAATCAGCGAGGATTAATTTCGAACATAGAAAATGATAAGTGTGTTGCAATACTGCATCATTCGGGAAGGAACAAGATTGAATGAACAAAAACGAGAGTAAATATTTTAATACTGCGATAAAAATGGATCAGGCATTTTTGGAACTTCTTGAAAAGAAGGATTTTGCTTATATTACTGTGAAAGAAATCTGTGCGAAAGCGGGAGTTAATCGTTCCACGTTTTATCTTCATTATGAGACATTGGAAGATCTGCTTTCTGAGAGCGTGGAATACATGAATGAACAGTTCCTTTCATATATGAAAAAGGATACAGAGGTTTTTATGAGATGGATCGGTAATTGTTCGCTGGATGAGTTGTATTTGATCACGCCGGAGTATCTTGAACCGTATTTAAGTTATGTACAGAAATATAAGTGCGTATTTATGACTGTAATTATGAAAGCAAATGTACTTCGCTTGGATGATAGTTATAATAAAATGTTCCGTCATGTGTTTACGCCGATATTGGATCGCTATGGGGTTCCGTTGGAAGACCGTAAATATTTAATGTCATTTTATATTCAGGGAATGATGGCGATCATTACAGAATGGCTGAAAAATGACTGTAAGGATTCCGTAGAACATATCATGACTATTATTCAAAGATGTGTAATGCAACCACATGATAATCACCAGAATAAGGAGTAATTATGAAAGCGGGAATTTATTTAGGAAAAGAAACGGTTGAGATCAGGGAATTGCAGCGGCGGTTGCATTCCATTTTTTTGGAATGGAAAAGGTGATGGTATGCGATTATTCCGATTTTCGATTGGGACTTGCCGAAAAACTTGGTTTTGTAGTCTGTAACCCGAAGACAGAAGACTTTAACGAGAAGGCAAAATCATATTTTGGAACTGCACATTCATTAAATGGAGAAACTGCGGATATTGACTGTTGGCTGGATGCGGCAGGGGCAGAAAGTATTTTGGAAGATTTCTTGCAGATAGGAAAGATTGAGAGCCGTTTTGTGTCCGTTGCGGTAAACAACATGCCGCGTTCTATAGATCTGTTACATATGACCTATGCACAGCAGAGTATTATCGGTTCGGGCGGTTATATGCCGGAAGATGTGCATGACGTGCAAAAAATCATGTCCTGTGGAAAATGGGATCTGGAGAACATTATTACAAATGAGTTCCCATTAGATGAGCTGGAGCAGGCAATCCGAACCGCAGGTGATGTAGAGCATTCCGGAAATGTTGTTGTAAAAATGTCTCCTTTAAATCATCAATCTTGAAACCAAAGGATTTATAATATCGCTGCTGTTGTATAGGAGGAAAATATATGAAAATTGAACATATTGCATTGTATGTAAGAGATTTGGAAAACGCGCGTGATTTTTTTGAAAAGTATATGGGAGGACATTCGAATGGAGGATACCATAATAAAAAAACGGATTTTCGTTCTTATTTTATAACTTTTGATGATGGTGCACGTCTGGAGATTATGACACGGCCGGAGGTCTGTGGAGTTTGTGAAGAAGGAGAGAATCAATATAAGCTTGGGTATGTGCATCTGGCTTTTAGCGTGGGCAGTGAACAGGCAGTCCGGGAACTGACAAAACGGTTTCGGGAAGATGGATATGATGTAATCAGTGGTCCGAGAACAACCGGTGACGGATATTATGAAAGTTGCATAGTTGGAATTGAAGGGAATCAGATTGAAATAACTGTATAAAAATTAACAATTCGCCAAGAGGTAAAATATACAAAAAAATAAGTGGATATCGCAAAAATTTGATAATTAATCCTAAAATATTCTATGTTTTCTTCCGGAAACAGTCATTATACTTAAGCTAGTCGTTGAAACGGACGAAAAACAAAGCAAATTAAACAAAAACGGAGGAAAAGAAATGAAAAGAAAAGTTTTAGCAGCTATGATGGCAGCAACGCTTGCATTATCATTAGCAGGATGTGGAGGATCAAGCTCAAGTTCAAACTCATCTGATTCTACTTCAGCAAGTGCGGCAGCAAATAAGGACAAACCGCTTTGCTGGTTCAACCGTCAGCCATCTAACAGTTCAACAGGAGAACTTGATAAGGAAGCATTAAACTTCAATGATGATACTTACTATGTAGGTTTCGATGCAAATCAGGGTGCTGAGCTGCAGGGCGAGATGGTAGTAGATTACATCAAAGCAAATGCAGACAAGATCGACAGAAATGGTGATGGAGTCATCGGATATGTATTGGCAATTGGTGATATCGGACATAATGATTCAATCGCACGTACACGTGGTGTCCGTTCAGCTCTTGGAACAGGTGTTGAGGCAGAGGGCAACGTAGATTCAACTCCTGCAGGAACAAACGTAGATGGATCTTCTAAAGTTGTTCAGGATGCAACAATTGATATTGATGGAAAGACATACACAATCCGTGAGTTAGCTTCTCAGGAAATGAAGAACTCAGCAGGAGCTACATGGGATGCAGCTACAGCTGGTAACGCTATTGGAACATGGACAGCTTCATTTGGCGATCAGATCGATGTTGTCGTTTCTAATAACGATGGTATGGGAATGTCAATGTTCAACGCATGGGCAAAAGACAGCAAAGTTCCTACATTTGGATATGACGCTAACAGTGACGCTGTTGCAGCAATTGCTGAAGGATACGGCGGAACAATTTCACAGCATGCAGACGTTCAGGCTTACCTGACACTGAGAGTTCTGCGTAACGCATTGGACGGAGTTGATATTGATACAGGTATCGGTACAGCTGATGATGCTGGTAACTGCCTGGATGAAGGTGAAGATTACAGATACAGCGAAGAAGACAGATCTTACTACGCATTAAACGTAGCTGTAACAGCTGATAACTACAAAGATTTCACAGACTCTACAAAGATTTATGACAAGGTTTCTAATCAGTTAGATGAAAGCAAGAGCCCATCTAAGAAAGTTTGGTTGAACATTTACAATGCATCAGATAACTTCTTAAGCTCTACATATCAGCCACTCCTTGAGAACTACGATGATCTTCTTAACTTAACAGTAGATTACATCGGTGGAGATGGACAGACAGAGTCTAATATCACAAACCGCCTTGGAAATCCAAGCGAATACGATGCATTTGCAATCAACATGGTTAAGACTGACAACGCAGCAGCATATACTTCAATTCTTTCTAACTAAGAATGAAGAAATAGTAAATTGATGAAACATAGAGGGGTGTCAGGTATGATACCCTTCTTTCACTAAGAAAAGGAAATACAGGATATGGCAGAGGATAAGAATAAATACATCTTATCGATTAATGGCATGAGCAAATCATTCGGCAGAAATAAGGTTTTGAAACATATCGACCTGAATGTCAAACCCGGAACCATCATGGGACTTATGGGTGAAAACGGTGCCGGAAAATCGACAATGATGAAATGTCTCTTTGGAACCTATCAAAAAGATGAGGGGACGATCATATTAGACGGTCGGGAAGTGAATTTCTCAGGACCGAAAGATGCACTGGAGAATGGGGTGGCGATGGTACACCAGGAATTAAACCAGTGTCTTGAGAGAAGTGTTGTGGATAATTTGTTCCTTGGACGATATCCGAAAAATTCATTCGGAATCGTTGATGAAGGAAGAATGAAAAAAGAAACTTCAAAATTATTTCGAAAACTTGGAATTACCGTGAACCTGATGCAGCCGATGAAGAAGATGTCTGTATCACAGCGACAGATGTGTGAGATCGCGAAAGCAATTTCCTACAATTCAAAGGTAATTGTACTGGATGAACCGACGTCATCACTGACGGCTCCGGAAGTGGAGAAGCTCTTCCAGATGATGCGGCAATTGAAGGCACAGGGAATTTCCTTAATTTATATTTCTCATAAGATGGATGAGATTTTTGAAATTTGTGATGAAATTTCAGTTTTAAGAGACGGAAGTCTGGTTATGACAAAGGACAGCAAAGATACAGATATGAATGAACTGATATCAGCAATGGTCGGTCGTTCTCTGGATAACCGATTTCCGCCGGTAGATAATGAACCGGGAGAAACGATTCTCTCTGTACAGAATCTTTCAACAAAATATGCACCAAAACTTCAGAACATATCATTTGATATCAAAAAAGGTGAGATCTTCGGATTTTATGGTCTGGTAGGTGCCGGACGAACAGAACTTCTGGAGACGATTTTTGGAATGCGTACCAGAGCTGAGGGGAATGTAGTCTATAATGGAAAAGTTATGAATTTCTCTTCGCCAAAAGAAGCGATGGATCATGGATTTGCGCTGATCACGGAAGAAAGAAAAGCAAATGGTCTGTTCTTAAAAGGAGATCTTACATTTAATACTACAATTGCAAATATGAAACAGTATAAGAACGGAATTGCATTATCGCATGATAGTATGGTGCGAGCAACAGCTGAAAAGATCAGGATCATGCATACAAAATGTATGGGACCGGATGATATGATCTCAAGCCTTTCCGGAGGAAACCAGCAGAAGGTCATCTTCGGAAAATGGCTGGAACGTTCACCGAGTGTATTTATGATGGACGATCCTACCAGAGGTATTGATGTAGGTGCAAAATATGAGATTTACGAACTGATCATCAACATGGCAAAACAGGGAAAAACAATTATTGTAGTTTCTTCCGAAATGCCTGAGATTCTTGGAATTACAAATCGTATCGGAGTAATGTCTAATGGACATCTGGCGGGAATTGTAAATACCAAGGAGACCGATCAGGAAGAATTGTTGAGACTCAGTGCAATGTACTTGTAACAGAGAGGAGTAGAGAATATGGCAGAAAAGAGCGTAATTCTTTCGGCTGAAGAAGAGGCGAGACTTTTAAAACCGATTGATGAATATGTTGGAAAAATACAGAGCCAGATTGACGCTTTGCGTTGGGATGGATCTGACAAAGTAAATAGTTTAAAAAATCAGATCGCAGTTGCAAAAGAGGATAAGAATTTATCCAAAGAACAGCAAAATCAGATTATTGCAGATTGCAAAAAAGAACTGGAGAAAGCGAAAGCTGTCGAAGATGCGAACAAACAGAAAATCGCAAGTCTGATTGCGGATGCAGAAGGTTATCTTGCGAAACATTATAAGACAGAATACTATGATATTGTTGCAAAAAGCTGTGAGGCTGAGAAGAGTGCAGAGAATAGTAATTATGAAAAATTAAAAGCCGAAATTCAGGCAGAAGAGAAGAAGGCAATCAGCAAATTGTCAAATGCTGATGATATCAAAGCAGAAAAATATACATATAAAAACAAACTCTTTGATGCACAGATGACGCACGAATCCAGACTTCAGGAGATTAAGGACAGAAAGCACGACGCATACATGCACAAATATCATTTGATTGATCTTTTGCGTATGTCAAAATATACATTTGCTCAAAAGCAGGCACAGAAGTGGGAAAACTACAAATATTCATTCAATATGACACAGTACTTATATAGAAATGGATTATATATTGTTATTATCCTGATATTTATTGCATTGTGTATCATTACACCGATCGTAAAAAATGCACAGTTGCTTACAGTAACAAATATTCTGAATATTTTACAGCAGGCTTCACCGCGAATGTTTTTGGCCCTCGGAGTTGCCGGTCTGATCCTCTTAACAGGTACAGATCTTTCCGTAGGACGTATGGTTGGTATGGGAATGGTTACAGCGACTATTATCATGCACAATGGAATTAATACAGGTAGTGTGTTTGGACATATCTTTGATTTCTCAAGCATGCCTCCGGTACAAAAAGCACTGTTAGCACTGGCTGTATGTATTATATTGACAACAGCATTCGCGATGGTTGCGGGATTTTTCATGGCGAAGTTTAAGATGCATCCGTTTATTTCGACGATGGCGAACATGTTGATCATCTTCGGTCTTGTAACTTATGCAACAAAGGGAGTTTCTTTCGGTGCGATTGATTCTGCAATTCCGAATATGTTTATCCCGCAGATTGGAAGATTCCCTACGATCATCCTGTGGGCAGTAGCAGCGATTATTATAGTATGGTTTATCTGGAACAAGACAATTTTCGGTAAAAACTTGTATGCGGTTGGTGGTAATCCGGAAGCAGCAGCCGTATCAGGTATTTCTGTATTTAAGGTAACAATGGGAGCATTTATTCTGGCAGGTATCCTTTATGGATGCGGATCATGGTTAGAATGTAACCGAATGATCGGTTCAGGAAGTGCAGCTTATGGACAGGGATGGGACATGGATGCCATTGCAGCTTGTGTAGTTGGTGGTGTTTCATTTACTGGTGGTATTGGTAAGATATCAGGAGTTGTTACAGGTGTATTGATTTTTACCTCCCTAACATATTCTCTGACAATTCTTGGTATTGATACAAACCTCCAGTTCATCTTTGAAGGTATTATCATTCTTGCGGCAGTAACTCTCGATTGCCTGAAGTATGTACAGAAAAAATAATTGATAAATACCTGTTTGTGCAGGTACCTGTAAGACTAAGGCCGTCCTGCTCGTCTGATAATGATGACAAGGGCGGCCTTCAAGATTATATGAATAAAGATTTAGAATAAGCACATTCTCTGATATAATAGATAGAAAGTAGAAAGTGCGTGAATAGTAAAGGGGAAAAGAATGGAACTTTATAAGGTGATTCTGGTTGATGATGAGGTAGAGGCAATTGACGTAATGGAACAGAAGATCCAATGGAAAGAACTGGGATTTGAGGTTGTCGGAAGTGCAACGAACGGAGTTAAGGCATTAGAACTAGTAGAAAAACTTCAGCCGGATGTGGTTCTGACAGATATCAAGATGCCATATATGGATGGTCTGGAACTGTCAAGAAGACTGAATCAGGATTATCCGAATATTTATATTTTGCTCTGTACGGGATTTGATGAGTTTGAATATGCCAAGGAAGCAGTACATCTTGAGATTAAAGAGTATATGTTAAAACCAATCAACGCGGCAGAACTGTCAAAATGTCTGACTGGTTTGAAAGAGTCTCTGGATAAAGAAAGGGAAGAGAAACTGAATGTCAGAAAGTTGGAAGATTATTTCCGTGAGGTCTTACCGGCACTTCGTTCCAATCTGTTTGTTTCACTGATAGAAGGAAGAGTAAATGAAGAAGACTACAGGAAATTTTTGAAGGCATATCGGGTAGATTTTACCGGACCTCTTTTTTGCTGCGTAGTATTCCATACATCATCTAATCATGTGCCGGAAGAAATGGATCCGTTATTGCTTTCGATGTCTGTGGAAAGAGAAATCAAGCATAGACTGGTAAAAGAGTGGGAGTGTCAGGAGTTTATTTATCTGGGAAATACGGTGTTGATTCTGGAACTGGATTCAGAGAATCAGATTGTCGAGGTAACGGATGCCTGCGACAGATTCTGCAGATGGGCTTATCGTATTATGGGGGCAGTCGTAACAGCCGGTGTTGGAAGAACCTGCGATAATTTGTTTAATATTCACCTGTCATATGAAGGGGCGAGGGAAGCTGTCTCTTATAGAGTGTTGTATGGAACGAAGCGGGCAATCAACATAGGAGAAATTGTGCCAAAAGAACAGACTATGTTGGAGCTGCCGGAAGAATCAAGACTCCATGATCTTTTGCGGGCGATTCAGCTTGGTGAGCAGGATGAGATAGAACGTGCGGCGAAAAAGGAAATAGAGAAACTGCACAGCAATGCAGAAACAATTGGTCAGTATCATCTGGCTTTGATGGAGATTTTGAGCAGCTTCTACAGATTTTGTGCACATAATTCCATGGATTTTAATGAGATTATGGGAAATGTGAAAAACCCTTATGAGAAAATCTCGAAGATGGACGAAAGTTCACTGACTTCCTGGATCGTGGAGATGGCGATGACTATCAGTGAGCAGTTAAAAACTACACGCAACAGCACATCAAGAAGGATGGTTACAGAAGCGAAGAAGATCGTGAGAAATAAATATATGGAATCAGAAATTTCGTTAGATACGGTTTGTTCGGAACTGGGTGTATCGAATTCCTATTTTTCATCCGTATTTAAAAAAGAGACAGGGAAAGCATTTATTTCTTATCTGACAGATTATCGAATGGACATTGCAGAAGATCTGATACTGAATACTAATGAAAAAAAGTTATACAATAGCAGAAAAAGTGGGCTATCAGGATGCGAATTATTTTAGCTATGTGTTTAAGAAAAGGTTTGGAGCTTCGCCTTCGAAATATAGAGCGGAACATATGAAAAAATAGTCCATATGAGGGGAAAGTTATTGAAGATTAGAAAGAGAAATAGCAAAAAATACCTGGAGTTTAATATACAGTCAATGATTATGTTGGTGTTGATGACGCTGACGTTTGTTACCATTGCGCTTATGGGGTTTTTGCTTTATCATCGCTTTAAACTGGCACTTGATAAGACGGCAGTGTCCAATACGGAATCAACAGTGGAAAGTACGATTGATCGTGTGAATTCAGACCTTTTGGATATCCGTCAGATTTCCAATGCGGCAAATTATAATATTATCCAGGAATTTGATGTATCCAGTCAGGAGTTTTCCAAACAGTTCAGTTTGTTGTACGAGACAAATGTGGATAAAATTCAGAGCCTGGCGTTGTATGGCAGTGATGGAAAACTGATCGCGTCAGAGCCTGTGGCTGCAGAAAAAGAGAATGTCGAGGTGACGAAGCAGCGTTGGTATCGCAATGCGGAGAATGATATTGAAAATATTCATTTTTCTACACCGCATACGCAGAATTTATTTACAGATGGTTCGTTTAGATATCATCGGGTGATTTCTCTGAGTCAATCAGTAGATATCAATGACGGAGAACGACCGAGAATTGGAGTCCTTCTGGTAGATATGAAATATTCTGTAATTGAGGATGTACTGGATCGCATCAATGAGACGTCCAATGGAATTTACTATTATCTGTGCAGCCGCGATGGAGAGATCATCTATCATCCGCATTGGACGGAGATTGACAGAGGGATGTTTACAGAGAAGAACATCGAAGCGGCAAACTATGAAGACGGAACTTATGAGTTGAAATTTGATGGACAGAAGGAGAATATCGTCGTAGGAAGTGTTTCTTATACGGGCTGGAAACTTGTGGGTGTGATCCCGGAGAGTGTGCAGACGACGAGTATCAATAGTTTCAGATACTATATACTCACGACGATCGTTGTTCTTTTGATGATGCTCTTAGAAGGAAATCGTCTGATTTCCAGAAAGATATCCAAGCCGATCCGCGAGCTGGATGAGTCAGTAAAAGCATATGAGGCGGGAGGAAAACCAGATATTTATATCGGAGGTTCTTCGGAGATCCGTCATCTTGGATATTCGGTTCAGAAATCTTACGAGCAGATTGAAAGCCTGATGGATGAGATCATCCGGCAACAGAATGAGCGGAGAAAAAGTGAATTGGATGCGCTGCAGAGTCAGATAAATCCACATTTTCTTTATAATACCCTGGAATCTATTACATGGATGGTGGAGGCACAGAAAAATCATGAAGCGGTTGTGATGATTTCAGAGCTGGCAAAGCTGCTTCGAGTCAGCTTATCCAGAGGAAAAACGATCATTCCGATCTCTGATGAACTGCAGCATAGCAGGAGTTATATGAATATTCAACGTGTTCGTTATAAAGAACGCTTTAAGACGGAATTTCTCATGGATGAGGAAATCGGAGATTATTGCATCGTCAAACTGGTTATTCAGCCGATTTTAGAAAATGCCATCTACTATGGTGTGGGGCATATGGATGAGGATGATGATGGACGGATCATCGTGCGCGGAGTAAAGAAAGGTGAAGATATTTACATCTCTATAGAAGATAATGGAATGGGAATGAAAGAAGAAGTTCTGGAAAATATCCTGACGGATAACAGTAAAGTCCCAAAACATGGATCGGGAGTGGGTGTGATTAACGTACATTCCAGAATCCAGCTCATGTTTGGTACAGAGTATGGACTCGCTGTATATAGTGAGCCGGACGAGGGTACGAAGGTCGTGATCCATATTCCTGCAATCCCTTATACAAAAGAGAATGCAGAGATGTTAGAAACACAAAAATACAGACGGGGGATGGTGAAAAATGAAGAAAAATAAAATATCATTCCTTGTTATAGAGTTTCTGCTGCTTTTGCTGGCGTTGTTTTTTGTGAGAAAGATATTCGATCAGAACATGCCGGAAAAAAGAGTTGCGGTAATTCTTCCGGAGTCCGGTGATAAGCGTTGGGATTCGTTGATCAAAGGGATGAAACAGGCAGCCAAAAAGGATAGTCTTCATTTGATCATTTGTAATACGGATGAGATTGGAAGTGCAGAAGATGAAGAAGAAGTGCTCAAAGAACAGCTCCATAATGACATAGATGCGTTTATCTTGTATCCGGCACCTGGAAAAGAGACAAAAGAAATGTTACAGAAGACCTGTGGTGACATGCCGGTTATTTTGATTACAGAAGATTTATACGGAGGAGATGATCAGAGTACTTCGGGACTTCCGGTGGTTGCTCCGAACCATTATGAGATGGGAATAGAACTGGGGAAACAGCTGGAAAGCGGAAAGAACAAGGTCGGAGTCGTGGCGGGCTGGAGAGAGTCGGAAGCAACCAGAGATTCGTTAAATGGTCTGTCGGATGCATTGGGAAAATCAGGAAATCAGATAGTCTGGCACTGTTATCAGGAAAAGGGAGAAGATATCTGTGAACAGGTGAACCGAAAAGAAAAAGTGGATACTCTGGTGGTTCTGGATTCTAAGGCGTTAGACGAACTTGGAGAGAATGCAGAAGCTGGAATGTATCAGGGAGCAAAGGTTTATGGCATCGGCAGCAGTGTAAAGTCCATTGCACTCTTAGACAGCGGAAAGATTCAGGGACTTGTAATGCAGGATGGATATGAGATGGGATATGAAAGTGTTGAAGAAATCAACAAGACGCTAAATTATCGATTCTATGAAGCGAAGAGCCATGAGACAGAATTAAAAGTAATACACAGAGAAGATTTGTTTTCTGGGGATGATATGGAAAGGTTTTTGTATTCTTATGAATAGACGAAAAAAGACAAAAAGGGTCGTCTGTGTCATAGTGACGATTGCAATTCTTATTTTAACCGGGTGCGGAGAAAAAAAAGAACCGGAGGATAAGATGCTGAGAGTGGGGGTTGTTACGTATACGTCGGATGATCCGTTCATCAATGCGATGACAGATAAATTAAAAGAATATTTGAAATCGATGGAGACGGATGATATGAAGATTCTGGTTTCCGTAAAAAGTGGTGATGATGACCAGAAAGATCAGGACGATATTGTAGAAGAAATGATTGATGCAGGCTGTGATGTTCTGTGTGTAAATCTGGTGGACAGAACTGCCCCGTCAAATATCATCAGACAGGCCAAACAAAATGATATTCCGGTATTATTTTTTAACCGGGAACCGGTGTGGGAAGATTTGACGCAGTGGGAAGAACTGTATTATGTAGGTTGTGATGCAGAACAATCTGGAGTCATGCAGGGAGAAATCGCGGCAGATTATATCCATAGTCATCCGGAAGTGGATAGAAATCAGGACGGGAAGATTCAGTATGTACTTTTAGAAGGGGAAGCGGGACATCAGGATGCGATCAGCAGAACCGATTATTCCGTAAAAACACTGTTGGAAAAAGGTGTAAATCTGGAAAAACTGAGTTATCAGTTCGCGGACTGGAACAGAGGACAGGCAGAAAATCGGATGAATCGACTGATTGATCAGTATGGAGATGGTATAGAATTAATTATTTCTAATAATGATGAGATGGCACTGGGTGCGGTGGAAGCGTATCGAAAGTCTGGATATGATTCCTCGAATTGGCCGGTTATCTTTGGAATTGATGGGCTTGACGATGCTCTGGACGCGATAAAATCCGGAGAAATGCAGGGGACGGTATACAATGACAAAGAAGATCAGGCAATGCAGATGACGAAACTGGCGGTAGAAATTTTTCAGGGGAAGGATACCAACAGGAAGCAGCTCAAGGCAGGACGATATTATGTTTCGCAATATCAACGGGTAGACAGTAGTAACGTAGATGATTTTCTAAAGAGATAACTGGGAGGAAATCCAAATGAATTGTGAATGGACGGAGATATTTTATCAGGAGATGGATGCCGAAAAACGCAGGAAGATACTAAAAGAAAATATCGGCAGCGAGAAATCGAATGCAGATGTATATCGGGAAGAACTGTGGATTGCCAGGTATGGAAGACGCAGTCCTAAAAAAGACGCATTTGTAGGATATCTTATGGAATTGAAGTATTTAGCAGAAGGAAGCACGCTGGATCCTGGTGGAAAAAAGAAGAGACAGGCAGCAAAAATATTATCAGAGCTTGGACTGGCTGGCATTGATACTAAGGAAACAGAATATCAGGAAATACTTTTAGCAGAATTGAAAAATGTGTTTCTGAAATTCATAGAGGTAAGCAGAGGCGGACGTGGATTTACGTCTCTGGTGTTTGGAATGGGACAGTTATCGGAGGAGGGAATTGTCAAAAAAATTGCAGCTCAGATCAGTGCAATCGCATTTCAGGCACCGCATATGCTTCATATGGACAGAGAATTTGCAGTTTTGCAGGAAGCAGCACTTCTGGCTTTTCGTCAGGAGTATCCAAATCGAGAGCATTTTCTGAAAAAATAAATATAAGGAGAAGGACAATTATGAAAAACTGGAACGATGTATATAAGATGGTAAAAGCGGGAGAACTGGATCAGAAGCTCGAACAGACAGGATGTCATGAGACTGATGAGGCAAGAAAGCGTACGATCGCAGTACTAGAAGCGTTTAAGAAAACTTTTGGAACAGAGGAGGAACATCCGGTGGCACTTTGCTCGGCACCGGGACGTACAGAGATCAGTGGAAATCATACAGATCACCAGCATGGACATGTGTTGGCGGCAGCAGTGAATCTTGACTTCCTGGCATGTGCGGCGTTGAATGGGACAAATACTGTGAGATTTCAGTCGGAAGGCTGGCCGATGACAACTGTGGAATTGACAGATATGGAACCACAGGAGGACGAAAAAGAAACGACAGCGTCATTGGTACGTGGTGTTTTTGCACAGATGGTAAAAGCAGGATATCCGGTGAGCGGATGTGATATTTATGCAGTGTCCAGTGTGCTTCCGGGATCAGGTCTTTCCTCTTCGGCAGCTTGTGAGGTTTTGATCGGAGTTATCGGAAATCACTTATTCTGTCACGATGAGTTAGATGCGGTGACAATTGCAAAAATCGGGCAGAAGGCAGAAAATCTATATTTTGGAAAACCAAGTGGTCTGATGGATCAGACGGCTTCTTCGGTAGGTGATGCGGTATCGATTGATTTTAAAGATCCATCTGCACCTGTTGTACGTCCGGTCACTGCAGATCTGGAGGGTCTGGGGCTTGCACTCTGTATCATAGACTGTGGAGCGGATCATGCAGCACTGACCGGGGAATATGCATCCATTCCGCAGGAAATGTGTAAAGTTGCAAAATATTTTGGAAAAGAAGTACTGCGTGAGGTCGCAGAAGAAGAGGTGATTTCTGCATTGCCTGAATTGCGAAAAGCAGCGGGTGACAGAGCGGTATTAAGAGCGTTGCATTTTTATGCGGATGACAGAAGAGCTGTAGAAGAGGCGGATGCTTTGGAACGAAAAGATAAAGAAACTTTCTTGCATCTGGTGAAAGAATCTGGAAGATCTTCCTGGGAACTTCTTCAGAATGTTACACCGGCGGGAGCTGTAGAAGCACAGGATATGGCAATCGCATTAACGGCTGCAGAGATTGCTTTGCATGGAAGAGGTGCATGCAGGGTGCATGGAGGTGGATTTGCAGGAACGATTCAGGCGTTTGTTCCGCTCGAAGATGTCCTGGAGTTTAAGAAGAAGATGGAAGCAATGATCGGAGAGGGATGCTGCCATGTACTTGATATCCGTCCGATAGGTGGAACGGTTCTTTCACTTGATTAGGAGGACGCATTATGAATCGAAATGAAGCAATCACTGGTCTGGTAAAGTACGCTGTAAGAAAAGAATTGATTCGACCGGAAGAAAAAATCTGGGCAGCGAACAGTTTACTTGATATTTTAAAACTGGATACTTTTGACTGGGAAGAAGTGCCGGAACAAGAGACGGCGAGTGTCTCAGAACTTTTAGATATTTTAGTAGAGGATGCCTGTAAAAGAGGAGTCTTAGAAGGTGACTCGGTTGTATATAGGGATTTATTTGACACCAGGCTGATGGGATGTCTGACACCGAGACCGTCGCAGGTGAGAGAAAAATTTGAGAAACTTCGAGAAGAATCTTCGAAAAAAGCCACAGACTGGTATTATCAGTTCAGTCAGGATACCAATTATATCCGGACGGACCGAATAAAAAAGGATATTCACTGGAAAACTTCCACGGAATATGGAGAACTGGATATTTCTATCAATCTGTCGAAGCCGGAAAAAGATCCGAAAGCAATTGCGGCGGCCAGAAATCAGGCAACATCGAATTATCCAAGATGTATGCTTTGCGTGGAGAATGAGGGTTATGCCGGACGTTTGAATTTTCCGGCACGACAGAATCACCGGATTGTTCCGGTCAGGATTAATGATACGGCCTGGTACTTACAGTATTCACCGTATGTTTATTATAATGAGCATTGCATTTGCTTTAATGAACTACATACTCCGATGAAGATTGATCGGGATTGTTTTGCGAAACTTTTGGATTTCGTAAGACAGTTTCCACATTATTTTGTAGGTTCGAATGCAGATCTTCCGATTGTGGGAGGTTCTATTCTGGCACATGATCATTTCCAGGGAGGGCGTTATACATTTGCAATGGAACGGGCCCCGATCGAGACAGAAGTTTCTTTTGATGGTTATGAGAATATAGAGGCGGGAATTGTAAAATGGCCGATGTCGGTTCTTCGTCTGAAAGCGTCAGAACCGGAGCGATTAGTGGAGCTGGCAGCTAAGATTCTTAAGAGCTGGAGAAACTATACGGATGAGGATGCCGTAATTTATGCAGAGACGGACGGAGAGGCACATAATACCATTACTCCGATCGCAAGGCGGCGGGGAGAAGATTATGAGCTGGATCTGGTGCTTCGCAATAATCTGACGACATCAGAGCATCCGCTTGGTCTTTATCATCCACATGCGGAACTGCATCACATTAAGAAAGAGAATATTGGATTGATTGAAGTCATGGGATTGGCGATTTTGCCGGGCAGGTTAAAGAAAGAACTGGCGGCAGTGGAAGAAAAATTGGTTTCCGGAGGAGATATGACGACGGACCCATTGACTGCTTCACATGCAGCTTGGGCAGAGAATATTGCAAAGAAATATGAGATTACGGAAGCAAATGTAAGTGAGATTGTCAAAGAGGAGACTGGTCTGGTTTTTGCAAAGGTATTGGAACAGGCTGGCGTTTATGCACGTACACCGGAAGGAAAAGAGGCATTCCTAAGATTTATAAGGCAGGTATAGAAAATGGCAGAGATAACATTTGAATTATTTGGACAGACAAAAGCTGGTAAAAATGTGCAGGTATGTACATTGAAGGCGGGAGATTATATGGCTCAGGTTCTGACATTGGGAGGGACGCTTCGGTCTTTTGTTGTTCCGGCAGCTGATGGGAAGAGAGACATTGTGCAGGGGTGTGATACACCTGAACAATATGAAGAACAGAGTCATACCAATTATTTTGGAGCGATTGTCGGAAGAGTTGCGAACCGCATTACGCAGGCATCATTTGAATTAAATGGAAAGACATATTCGCTGGCGGCAAATCAGGGTACAAATTGTCTGCATGGGGGAATCAATGGATTTAACCGTGCAGTGTGGGATGCCAAGGCAGAAGATGGCGCACTGGTGCTTACATATGTAAGTGCCGACGGGGAAGAAGGGTTCCCAGGTAATCTGAATGTACAGGTAACATATCGATTATCAGAGGAAGGTACACTTACCATTGAATATGATGCAGAAAGTGATAAGGATACTTTGTGTAATATGACAAATCACAGTTATTTCAATCTGTGTGGTCATGCCTTTGGATCACTTGAAGGACATCGTTTGCAGATATTGGCGGATGAAGTGACATCGATTGATGTAAGTGGAGCACCTGATGGAAAGATTTTCTCGGTAGAAAAGACGCCGTTTGATCTGAGAGAACCACAAGATCTGACCGAAAAATTAGAAGAAGAACATCCACAACTTACCACAGGAGGAGGCTTTGACCATAATTTTATTCTCGGAAGAGAAAAGAGTGGGCCGATCCGTGTGGCAGCGCGGGCTTATGGAGGCGGCTTGTGCATGGAATGTCGAACTACACAGCCGGGAGTACAACTCTATACTTCTAATTTCCTGACACCGATGGAGGGAAAAGGTGGTACACATTATGACAGACGTTCTTCGTTTTGTCTGGAAACACAGGGATGGGCAGATGCAATTCATCATCCGGATTTTCCGTCGATCATCTTAAGAGCAGGAGAACATTATCATCAGATTACGGAATATAAAGTAACAAAATGTCTCCTTTAAAATAATCACTGCTTATGCTATACTAGAACAAGTATTAGTCAGAAGGAGATTATTTGGTATGGATTTAATTACAATCAGAGAATTATACAAGAACAAAGAAAAATACTTAGACCAGAAAGTAACTGTTGGGGGATGGGTAAGAAGTATCCGAGATTCTAAGGCATTTGGATTTATCGTATTGAACGATGGAACATTCTTTAACCCATTACAGGTTGTTTATCATGATACGATGGATAACTTCGCAGAAGTTTCTAAATTAAATGTAGGAGCTGCACTGATCGTGACAGGAACACTGGTTGCGACACCGCAGGCAAAGCAGCCGTTCGAGATTCAGGCGGATACCGTAGAAGTGGAGGGCGCTTCAGCACCGGATTATCCGCTTCAGAAGAAACGTCATAGTTTCGAGTATCTGAGAACAATTTCTCATTTGAGACCTAGAACCAATACATTCCAGGCAGTTTTCCGGGTACGTTCACTGACTGCATATGCGATTCATCAGTTCTTCCAGGAGAGAGGATTTGTCTATGTGCACACTCCACTGATCACAGGAAGCGACTGTGAAGGTGCCGGTGAGATGTTCCAGGTAACAACGATGGATCTGAACAATGTACCAAAGACAGAAGACGGAAAGGTTGATTTTTCAGAGGATTTCTTTGGCAAACCAACAAATCTGACTGTCAGCGGTCAGTTAAATGGTGAGACATTTGCCATGGCATTCCGCAATATCTATACATTCGGCCCTACATTCCGTGCTGAGAATTCCAATACAACGCGTCATGCTGCGGAGTTCTGGATGATTGAGCCTGAAATCGCTTTTGCTGATCTTCAGGATGATATGGAACTGGCAGAGAGCATGATGAAGTATGTTATCGGCTATGTATTGGAGCATGCACCTGAGGAAATGAAGTTCTTCAATCAGTTTGTGGACAAGGGCCTTCTTGAAAGACTGGAGCATGTGAGAACTTCTGATTTCGGCCGTGTGACTTACACAGAGGCCATTGAACTGCTGGAGAAGCACAATGATGAATTTGATTACAAAGTCAGCTGGGGCTGCGACCTTCAGACAGAGCATGAGCGTTATCTGACAGAGAAGATCTTCAAACGCCCTGTATTTGTGACAGACTATCCGAAGGATATCAAGGCATTCTATATGAAACAGAATCCGGATGGCAAGACAGTTGCTGCTATGGATATGCTGGTGCCTGGTATCGGCGAGATCATCGGCGGCAGTGAACGTGAGAATGATTACGACAAGCTGCTGACACGTATGAAAGAACTGGGTCTGAAGGAAGAAGATTACAGCTTCTATCTTGACCTGAGAAAATACGGTTCAACACGTCATGCAGGTTTTGGCCTTGGTTTCGAGAGATGCGTGATGTACCTGACAGGTATGGGCAATATCAGAGACGTTATCCCATTCCCACGTACAGTCAACAACTGCGAATTGTAATTTTTAGTTCTTTAAAACAGGAGAAATGCTATGGGCGAAATGTTGAATGACCTGATTTTTAGTGTGAATACCATTCTGCCCGTTTTTATTGTTGTTGCGATCGGTTATTTTATGCGGCGGAGAGGAACCGTCGATGAGCATTTCGTCGGTTCTATTTCCAATGTTGTGTTTTATTATGCACTTCCGGCCCGGATGTTTCTGGACGTGGCCGGAAGTGATTTTACTGAGCTGATGAATCCCCGATTTATCCTTGTGACAGTCGGCGGAACCATCGGCGTTTTTCTTTTGGCGTGGCTGGTGATCAGCCATTGTATTCATGACGGAAGGAAGATTGCAGCAGCAGTACACAGTGCGTACAGAGGCAATTATATTTATATCGGATTGCCGATCATCGAGAATATTCTTCAGACAGATCATGTGGCCTGTTCTGTGCTTGTGCTGACATTTATCATGCCGGTTTACAATATTCTGGGTGTTCTGATCCTTTCTATATATAGCGGCGATATGTCAGGCATGAAGCCGGGGAAGTTGCTTTTAAATATTTTAAAGAATCCGATGATCCTGGCGGTTATTTTTGGTGTACTCTATGCCATGACCGGGCTTCCGCTGCCTTATGCGGCTGAGAAATCCCTGACTTATCTCGGGGCCATCTCAACACCGATGGCACTGCTGATGATCGGAGCCAGAATGGTGGATAATTCGGTCAAGGGAGAAGGAAAAGCCATCCGTCTGGCACTATTGTTCAAGTTGATCCTTGGGCCGGTTGTGATGACACTGTTGGCGATTTTCCTGGGCATGCCGACGGAAGAAATCGTGACGGTGTTCGTTCTGTTTGCAGTGCCGACGGCCATGAATGTGTTTATTATGACCAAGAGCATGGGCGGCGACGATGGCCTGGCGGCCAATGCCATACTGGCCTCAGTACCGTGTTCCGTTATTGTTATGACGATTGGTATTTATCTGATGCGGATAACGGGGATTGTATAACGGATGAAAAATATTAAAGTGATTTGGCGGTGAGACAGACAGCGGAAATCTTTCTGGCAACATTATGAATGAGCCAGGCGCCGGCAGCCATCGCAAGAATGTACAGGAGAATGCCTATCGGACGGCCGAGTATCCGATCGATATCGCCAAAGAGCAGCTGGGTGGACATTTCCCATGGGGAGATATAGAACAGGTTGGCGGCGCTGAAGCGATGCAGGATGCCATTCAGAACTTCGGCTGCCAGACAGAAAAAGGCAAAAAGCGGCAGTGTCCGAAGGAAGCCTCTGGTTGTAAGATCGGCTTCGTGACTGAAAATAATGACGAATCCGACAAAAATCAACATCAGATGCCAAAGGATGCCATGCAGTGTCAGCATCCAGTACGGATGAAAAATACCGGAGGGGTCGATAAAGGTGGCAACAGCCCCCATCATATTGAAATCAAGCAAAAAGGTACAGAGAATTCTGTGCCTTTTTTCGTTATGTATCATGATCAACAGGGGACACAGATACATGGGGAGACTGCAAAGTTGAAATGGAAAAATCCACCAGTCATAAACGTGGTCATTGACAACATAAAAATTCATCAGCTGTTTATATAATTCGCCGATCAGAAGAATTACACCGGAAATCAGCATGATTCGGTCAAATTTCTGTTGATGAATACGAGTGTTTGTATTTGGATAATCTTTAGGGGAGAAAAGCCATGCAGCCCAAATAGCCGCAGCGCTTCCGCCAAAGGCTGCGAGCAAATGAAAAGGCCCGTAAAGAACCGGCGGTGTCATTGGCCAGGCTGTCAGTCGGAGAAGATATTCCAAAAAAGACATATAAATTCCTTCTTTCGGGATAGTTAGGTACCTCAATAAATGAAAAATTCATTATGGATAAAATTTTATCTGTACATATACACATTTAGTATATCATAATTCAGACAATGTATTCTTCTTGTGAAAACACTTTTTAATATTTTGGGACTGTACTCAAAAAAGTTTTCATAAGTATTTCCTCTGGGAACACGAGGGGATTTTTTTATATTTGTGAAAGAATTGTGTTGAATTCTGAAAAAAAGTATGGTATCTTTTTTGTTATACATATAAAAAACTGTAAAAGAATATAACTAGAACGTGTTGACGCATCAAAGCACGAAAGTAATTTGGCGTACAAAAGCGTTTTAAAGTGTGCAATCACATTATGCAAAAGAAGACATTGATACGATGTGAATAGAGAATGCAGTTTGATGGATAAATGGAAGGTATGTGATTAGACCATGAATCAGAGTGAGAAAATATTAGAGATCAAAGATTTATGCGTGGAATTTAAGACTGTGGAAGGCACGGTCAAAGCCATTAATCATTTGAATTATACATTACATAAAGGTGAAAAGCTCGGCATTGTCGGCGAGAGCGGAAGCGGTAAGAGTGTTTCTTCTCTTGGTATTATGCAGCTGATCCCGAATCCTCCAGGTGAGATTGTCGGCGGAGAGATTCTTTATAAGGGACAGGATCTTGTGAAGAAATCAGAGAAAGATATGCAGAAAATCCGGGGGAATGAGATCTCCATGATCTTTCAGGAGCCAATGACTTCCCTGAATCCGATCATCAAGTGCGGCAGGCAGATTGCAGAGTCGCTTCGTCTCCACCGCGGAATGAATAAGAAGGAGGCCATGGAAGAGGCCATTCGTATGATGCAGGCAGTGGGGATTGCCAACCCGGAAGTGAGGGCTCATGAGTACCCGCACCAGATGTCCGGTGGTATGAGACAGCGTGTTATGATCGCCATGGCGCTGGCTTGTCAGCCACAGATTTTGATCGCCGATGAACCGACAACAGCCCTTGATGTGACGATTCAGGCACAGATTCTGGATCTGATCAGAGATTTGAATGAGAAGATGAATACATCAGTTCTCTTCATTACCCATGACTTAGGTGTTGTCAGTGAGCTGTGTGATACGGTCATTGTTATGTATACCGGACGAATTGTTGAAAAAGCCCCTGTTCGAGAGCTTTTCAATGATCCGAAGCATCCTTATACAGTCGGGCTGATGAGTGCGATTCCGAGAATTACAAAGGATCGTCCGCCCCTTGAGACCATCGAGGGTGTTGTGCCGAATCCGACAGAGCGGATTTCGGGATGCAGTTTCTGGCCGAGATGTCCGCATGCGACAGAACAGTGCAGGCAGGGCGAGCCGCCGGTTGTACAGCTGTCGGAAGAACGTCAGGTAAGATGCTGGCTGTATGCAGATGCAGCCGAGAAGAAGGAGGGTTAGCTGATGGCAGCAAATGACAAAGAAGTGCTGGTGAAAGCCGACCATGTCAAAGTTTATTTTAAAGGCAAGAAAAGGGGCCAGACAGTCAAAGCCGTCGATGATGTATCCTTTGAGATCATGAAAGGTGAGACCTTTGGTGTTGTCGGCGAGAGCGGATGCGGTAAGAGTACCCTTGGCAGGACGCTGATCAGACTCCAGCAGCCGACAGATGGTCATATTTATTTAAACGGGACAGATATTGCAGGTTTAAAAGGCGCACAGTTAAAGGAAATGCGCAAGGAAGCCCAGATTATTTTCCAGGATCCTTCGGCCTGTCTCAATCCAAGAAGAACCATCAAGCAGATTTTGATGGAACCTTTTGAAATTCATAACCTCAAAGACAAGATCGATGTGGATGCGAAGATTATGGAACTGCTGCAGTTGGTGGGGCTGGACAGTTATCATCTGAGCCGATATCCGCATGAGCTTTCCGGTGGACAGAAACAGCGTATCGGTATTGCCAGGGCGCTGGCACTGGAACCCCAGATCATTATCTGTGATGAAGCGGTATCTGCATTGGATGTTTCTGTTCAGGCACAGGTATTGAACCTTTTGCAGGAACTGAAGGAGAAACTGGGATTAACCTATTTCTTCATTTCACATAATCTGAATGTTGTTTATCAGGTCAGTGACCGTGTCGGTGTTATGTATCTTGGCAAAATGGTTGAGATCGCCAATTACGATCAGCTTTATGAAAAACGCTATCATCCTTATACAGAGGCATTGCTGTCAGCGATTCCTCAGGTTGATCAGGAAGAACAGAAGGAGCGTATTCATCTGGAAGGTGAAGTGCCGAGCCCTTATGATCCGCCTTCAGGATGCCATTTTCACACAAGATGTCCGAAGGCCTGCGACAAGTGCAGACAGACGGCACCGGAACTTAAGGAAGTGGCGCCGGGACATTATGTGGCCTGCCATTTGTATGAATGATTTTTAATTTGATGATAATTGCGGAAACGGCCGAATAACAGGTAGGCATTACAGAACGGAGTATTTCGCAATCACCATACATAAGAAATTTCTATTTAGGAGGTTAAGATTATGAAAAAGAAATTTTTAGCAATGGCTCTGGGCATTGCTGTAGTCTTAAGCTGCACAGCATGCGGCGGCGGTTCATCTGACACAGCAGCACCTGCATCAGGCGGGACAAATGCTGCTTCTTCAGAAGCCGGAAGCGATTCAGCAGCAGGCGGCAGCACAACAGTAACAGTGGCAATCGGTGCTGGCTTCTCCACACTGGATCCAGGATATGTTTACGAGAAATATCCACCGCTTGTTATTAATGCATGTTATGAGAATCTTTTCAAGTTCTACAGCAATGACGGTGCAGCAGAACCTTGTCTGGCAGATTCTTATGAATTCTCAGATGACAATAAGACTTTAACAGTTAAACTGAAAGAAAATGTTACCTTTGCAAGCGGCAATAAGATGACATCTGCCGATGTTGCTTTCAGTATTAATCGTTGCAAGAATCTTCAGGGTAATCCATCCTTCATCTGCGATACTATCGACAGCATTGAAACACCGGATGATTACACAGTTGTTTTCCATCTGACACAGCCTGACAGTGCAATCCTTTCAAAGCTGACATACAGCTCACTGGCAGTTCTTGACAGCGCGGTTGTTAAGGAACATGGCGGTACAGATGCAGTAGACGCTTCTTCAACAGATACAGCACAGGCTTATCTTGACACAGCAAGTGCAGGTTCAGGTATGTACATCATGACAAGCTATACACCTGATTCTGAAATCGTTCTTGAGAAGAACCCTAACTACTGGGGTGAGGCAACAAATGTTGACAAATATGTTATCAAGATCCAGCCGGATGCCAATACACAGATGATGACATTATCTTCAGGTGACCTTGATATTGCCATGAACATGACAGATGATACAATGTCTGAACTGACAGGCGACAATGTTGCCAAAATCAACACTGCAACAAAGACAGTTGGTTTCCTTCTGATGAACATGAACGAAGAATACGGCGGCCCTGTTTCTAATCCAAAGGTACAGCAGGCTATCCGTAAAGCACTGGATTACACAGGTATCCAGACAATCGTCGGTGAAGGTGCAGAGACACCTTACTCTATCATCCAGGATGGTTTCATGGGTGCAAAAGGACAGCGCCCTGCAGATTACACTAACATTGACGAAGCAAAACAGCTTTTAGCAGATGCAGGCTATCCGGATGGTTTTGATATCGACATGCCTGTTTGCGACCTTGATATGGAAGGTGTTCTTCTGACAGACCTTGCTCAGAAGGTTAAAGATGACCTTTCTCAGATCGGCATCAATGTCAATATCGTTTCCCAGCCATGGGCAGCAGGTTTTGGCGATGATTACCGTGACGGCAAGATCGGTTTCACAGTTATGTACTGGTCAACAGATTACAACGATCCTAACGTACAGCTTGAATTCCTTCCGGGTCAGTCCGTTGGTTTAAGAGCAGGCTGGACAACAGATATGGATCCTGATCTGGCTCAGCTTTACACAGATGCACTGAATGCAACAGACAACGATGCACGTATTGCTGTTCTTGAAAAGATTCAGGACGATACATATGAGAACGGTCCATGGCTTATGATCGCTCAGGCACCTGCACATATTGCATACAACACAAGACTTGACGGTGTCGCTGCTTCTGATCCATATTCACTGGATCTGACACAGATCACAATCAAATAATCCATCATTTTCGGATGATTTCTCCATGGGGCGCGGAAATCGCTTCAGCGTCCTGTGGATTTTAAACAGGACGGCAACAGATGCTGCCGTGAGTTGGCTGGTTCGGGACATTTTTTAATGTTCGGAGGCAACAGTTGACTGACGGAAATATCTGTTCATCAGATGTTTGGCGGCAGATAAGCGATGCGCAGTCTGCTGTCGGAAAGCTAAAACGAAAGAGAGAGAGGTGTCGTATGGAACGGCTGAAGTTTATAGGAAAAAGACTTGTATACCTTGTGATTATGCTGTTCGGTGTGGCGACGTTGGTTTTTATATTGACAAAACTGGTTCCCGGCGATCCGGTAACCGCCAATCTGAGCCAGAGAGCATTGGGTGATCCTCAAATTGTGGCCGCCTATAAGGCAAAATACGGACTGGATCAGCCGATTATTGTGCAGTATGTATACTACATGAAGAATCTGCTGCATTTTGATCTGGGTACATCTATCCGTACCAACAATGCAGTTTTAAGTGAATTGGCACGCTGCTATCCGGCGACGATCGAACTGGCAGTATTTGCCATCATTCTGGCAACCCTGTTTGGTATTTTATTTGGTGTGATTTCTGCGATTAAGAGAAATAGTATTCTTGATCAGATCGTGCGTGCGATTTCTGTTACAGGTGTCAGCCTGCCAAGTTTCTGGTTCGCACTGCTTGTATTGTATTTCTTTTATTACAAACTGCAGACTTGCCGGGACCGGGCCGTCTTGGCAATGCATTCAGTGCACCGCAGACAGTAACAGGATTTTTTGTTATCGACAGTCTGCTTGAGGGTGATATTCCGAAGGCACTGGATGCCCTGAGACATCTGATTCTTCCGGGTACAGTTCTGGCTGCCTTTACTATGGGCCTGATCACCAGAACAACACGTTCCAATCTGTTGGATGTTATGTCCACAGATTACATCCGTACAGCCCGTGCAAAAGGTCTGTCAAATGTTCGACTGATCATCCATCATGCGCTTGGCAATGCACTGATTCCTGTACTGACGGTTATTGGTCTTGGTTTTGGCAATCTCCTTGGTGGTATGGTACTTGTTGAAACAATTTTCAACTGGCCGGGAGTTGGTCAGTTTGCGTATCAGTCCGTCCTGTCCAATGACTATCCGTCGATTATCGGCGTGGCGCTGCTGATTGCGCTGAATTATATGATTATTAATACAGTGGTCGATATCCTGTACGGCATCATTGACCCGAGAGTGAGGTGCAGTTAGATGTTACATTCTTTGAAAAAAATGTTTAAGTCCAATTATCTTTTCACTTTCGGCGTTATCATCTGTCTGTTTTGGATCATCATGGCTATTATTGCCCCTTTTGTGGCACCTTATGATCCGGTTGTCCAGGATCTGACCCTGAGATTAAAAGCGCCTTCAGCGGCGCATATCTTTGGTACAGATAACTTTGGCCGTGACATTTTCAGCCGTGTGATCTACGGCGGACGTTATTCATTGCTGGCAGGCTGTCTGACGGTTGTGATCGCAGGCTGTATCGGTACGATTTACGGTGCTATTGCCGGTTATGTAGGTGGTGCTGTGGACAATGTCATGATGCGTCTTTCAGAGATGATTCTGTCTTTCCCGTCACTGATCCTGGCAATGATTATCAATGCAGTCATGGGTTCCAATCTGTTTAACACCATGTTTGCCCTTGTTATTGTTGCATGGCCGTCTTATGCCCGTGTCATGCGAAGCGTGGTGCTGAGCGTCCGTGAAAATGAATACGTTACTGCTTCGGAAGCGCTTGGTGCGTCAAGAATCCGTATCTTATTAAAGGAAATCATTCCAAACAGTATTACTTCTGTTTTGATCATGGCGACAACGGATATCGGTAATCAGATCCTGATGTTCTCCACATTGAGCTTCCTTGGTCTGGGTTCTGCTCCGCCAACACCTGAATGGGGTATGATGGTATCTGATGGTGTTCAGTACTTCAATAAATTCTGGGTGGCAGGATTCCCTGGATTGGCAATCTTTACAATGGCTGTGGGGGCCAACTTCATTGGTGATGGACTCCGCGATCTGCTGGATCCGAAATTGCGAAAACAGTTCTAAAATTATAATTGACGCTGCGAAACACAATATTTTACGAAGACCGTTGCCTATTTACAGTTCATAGCAGGCACACTTGCGTTGCCGATTGCTGGTAGCGGTACATAAGGTGGTAAAAGACACCACCTAAGTACCGACCACAATCGCAGCACCTGCTATGAATCTGTGAATAGGCAGCGGTCTTTTTGATGTGTGTGTTTCGCATCTGGCTATGATAATTTTGATGAGCGGAAGATGGAATTCCGCGGTATGCTTGGGCGTACTATGTTAGATATTTCTGCGTAATTGACAAGTTTGAATGGGGCATGTATCATGTACTTAGTATCAAAAATGTACTGTAAAGATGGACTTTTATAAAGTGCTTTCAGATGGCTATTAGCTGGTGCATTTTTAATAAAAGTGCAGGAAATAAAATGACTACAGGAGGTTCTGGCATGGAATTGAAGACAGAGATTTTGATTATCGGCGGCGGCGCGTCCGGCCTTGCAGCTGCGCTGGCGGCTGCAAAGGAGTGCGGAGGACAGTGCGTGACGGTTTTGGAACGCTTGGACCGTGTGGGGAAAAAGCTGCTGGCCACGGGCAACGGCCGCTGCAACCTGACGAACCGAAACGCCGCGCCGGAACATTATCACAGTGCGGATACGGCCCGTTTGGCGGATATATTGGAGCGAACCCCTCCGGACGCAGTGCTGGACTTTTTTGGGGAGATGGGCCTTTTGTGTGATACCCAGGCCGACGGAAGAGTATATCCCTACTGCTATCAGGCATCCATGGTGCTGGATGTACTGCGTGCGGCACTGGAGCGTGCAGGCGTGGATGTGGCGTGCAGCTGCGAGGTGGCGGAGGTGGAAAAAGGGCCCGGCGGTTTTTCGGTGCGTACGCGGGACGGCCGGGCCTTTTCGGCCGCGCG
>ERZ773103.1223-NODE-1223-length-27942-cov-31.955535_pt1 | contig 27942 bp, 17 predicted proteins | sample MGYA00511118_ERZ773103 | MGnify/ENA primary metagenome ERZ773103 (study PRJEB29015, sample SAMEA2737821) | human gut metagenome | biome: human gut; feature: human-associated habitat; material: faeces | place: China | collected 2012 ... | reverse complement strand
CGGACTTGACTTCCAGACCCTGCTCCTTGGCGTGCTCGACGGACTTGGAGGTCGGGCGCAGGCCGACGACGACGTCGACGCCGGAATCGCGCAGGTTCAGCGCATGGGCGTGGCCCTGGGAACCGTAACCGATGATGGCAACCTTCTTGCCTTCGAGGACCGAGAGATCGCCGTCGTTCTCATACCAGATTTGTGCAGCCATTGTACTTGGCACTCCTTTTGTGTAGTGGGGTGAACGCTTGGAAAGCGTTCGGGTTTCTACCATTCGCAGATGAAATTCGTGGTTTCGTGCATGGATTTTGTCCTGCAAACTGGGGTCCATCCTACCGGAGCGGCCGTTTTGGTACGTATCCAGTCCACAAAGTGAGCCGCGAAATCGTAAAAAATTCGTCGCGGCGCAATCGTGATACCTTTCCTGAGAAACCCCTACGGAAGCGACGTTTCGGGCCGTTGGAATGTTGTTTCCGTTGGGAATTGCGATTAAGCCCCTACCGAAGCGACGTTTCGATCGCTGAAAATGACGTTTGTGTGGGCAAGCATGTGCTTATTTAGGTGACGCTTCACGCATTTTGGTAGGAAAGTGGCTTAGGATAGGCACGTAGGATTGTTTGATGAGGAAGCTGAAGCAATGGTCACTGCGACAGGGATTGCGCCTGGTTCCGAAATGACGGCGCAGATGGAGCAGGTGGAGGAGCGTAATGTCTCGGGCGTGCTGCATGTCGCCGCGATTTTCGCCTCGCACATGGTATTGCAACGCAACAAGCCCATTGCGGTGTTCGGCGCATTGGCTGCCGATTGCGCCGGTATGGAGGTTGTGGCGGAAATACACGACTTTGACGGCTCCCTGATCGCGCAGGAACATGCTTATTCTTCGCAGAACGTGGTCAACGGCTTTTCGCAGTGGCGCGTGATGCTGCCCGCGCAACCGGAAGGCGGTCCGTACACGCTTCGTATCGTCGCGGGCAATGATGCCATCGAATTCGACGACGTGCTTATCGGCGAAGTGTGGCTCGCCGGCGGCCAAAGCAATATGGAACTTGAGTTGCGTAACAGCGAGCATGCCGACGAAGCACTTGAGGATTGCGCCGATCCGCTGCTGCGTTTCTACAATGTGCCCAAAACCGGTGTAATCAATCGCAATGCGGAAAATACGTCGAGCTGGCAGGAATCGTCGCCGGAAAACAGTGGTGTGATGAGTGCCGTCGCCTACTATTTCGCACGCAAGCTGCGCTCCGAACTCGACCCCGATCTGCCGGTCGGCATTGTCGACTGCTATATCGGCGGCACGTCGATCAGCTGCTGGATGAGCGAGGACGCACTCAATTCCAGCGATGCCGGCCGCGACTATCTGACGCGCTACCAGCGTGCGATCGCAGGCAAGACGCAACAGCAGTTCGAGCTGGAAACCAGCGAATGGCAGTCGCAGATGGACGCATGGAACGCGGCTGTGGAAACGGTGCGTCAGACCAATCCGAACGCAACGAGCAGCGAGTTGAGCGAACAGTGCGGCACCTGCCCGTGGCCGCCGCCGCTCACCCCTACATCGCAATGGCGTCCGTGTGGCCCCTTCCACGCCATGCTGGAACGTATCATGCCCTACTCGCTGGCCGGTTTCCTGTGGTATCAGGGTGAGGAAGACGAGCAATACAGCGGTTTCTACCGCGAGCTGCTCGGCATGATGATCGGCGAATGGCGTGCGCTGTGGAGCGAAAATCTGCCGTTCCTCATCGTGCAGTTGCCGCAATGGATCAACGGCAAGACGGCTGCGGACGGCAACGATCCGATGCGCTGGCCGGTGCTGCGTGAGGCCCAATGGGACGCCGCGCAGTCCATAGACAACGTGTACGCCATCTGCACGATCGACTGCGGCGAATACGACAACATCCGCCCGCTGGACAAGCGCACGCCCGGCGAACGCCTTGCCAATTGCGCGCTGCGGCAAATCTACGGCATGGATCGCGTTCCGGTGCACGGCCCGACGGTGCTGGGCTTCCGATGCGACCCGAACGGCCGCGTACGCCTGTTCTTCCGCTATGCGCACGGTTTGCATTTCGAAGGCACCACGCCCGGCGGCGGCGACGATGATTTCGATGGCCAGCTGCCGACTTTGGTGCGCGTGCCGGAACGTTCCGGCTTCGAACTGGCCGGTTCCGACGGTATGTTCCACCCGGCGACCGCCGCGATTTTCGTGGATTGCGACATCGATGATCTCGTCAATTCCAGAGTGAACGTGGTCGATTACAACGCCACGGAATTCGGCATTCCGATTAACAGCCGCAGCATCGGCACGATCACGCTGGCGACTCCGGATGTGCCCGAGCCGGTGGCGATGCGATACGCCTGGCGCAGTTGGGGTCCGGCTCCGCTGTTCAACGATGACGGCCTGCCCGCGCAGCCGTTCCGTCTGGACCTGACCGACCATACCTCCCCCGTCGAGTCCGCCGAGCCCGTCACCCCCGACGGCACCGCTGACTGAGGCCGTCGGTCTGGTCGCGCCGGTCTAATCGCCCCGTCTAATCGCAAAAACGGCATTCCCATCCGGCTTTTGTTACCGTAACCAGCCGATTCGGGTAACAAAAGCCGGAAGAGGAGGCCGTTTTGTGTTTCTTGCGATTACTCAGCGGTTGCGGCAGCCGCGTCGACAATCACCGCCGCGTCCTCGCCACGCTCGCTGCCGGACTTGCCAAGCGCAAGCTGGGCGGCGGCGAACAGCACCGCCAGCCAGATGACGCCGGCGATCACGGCGATGCGATAGCTTGCGGAGAAGCACATGAGTACCACAACCAGCAGCATGAACGCGATCACCACATACGGCGTCACATTGGCGAACGGCAGCTTGAACGCGATCTTGTCGAGCGCTTCCTTGCCCTTCAGCCCCTTAAGTTCGGCCGGGCCATCGCCAGCCGCAACCATGCGACGGAACTTGATCTCCGTAACCATGATCATGATCCAGTTGATCGCAGCCGCGATCGTGGCGATCGACATCAGATAATTGAACGCGAATTCCGGCCATACGAACACGACGACAACGGCAATCGCAATAATTATCGCGGAAGTGATAACACCCCCGACCGGCACGCCTTTCTTGCTGAGCTTACCCAGGTAAGCCGGCGCGTTGCCCTGCTTTGCCAGCGAATACAGCATGCGGGAGTTGGCGTACAGGCCGGAATTGTAGACGCTCATCACGGCGGTCAGGCACACGAAATTGAGGATGCCGGCGGCCGCGTGCACGCCGACGGAATCGAAGATCTGCACGAACGGGCTGGAATCGCCGTCGATTTTGCTCCACGGAATCACCGCCATGATCACGCCGAGCGCGCAGATGTAGAAGACGAGAATACGCCAGATGATGCCGTTCGTGGCCTTCGGAATGGTGGTGCGCGGATTCTCGGTTTCGCCGGCGGTGATGCCGATGAGTTCGGTGCCGCCGAAGCTGAACATCACCACGACGAGCGCCATCAGCAGGCCGGTCCACGTGCCGTCGGCGTTGCGGGTCATCAGGCCGTGCGGCAGGAATCCGCCGTCCACGGTGAACCAGTTGGCGAAGCTCGCGCGAATGCCCGAAGCGGTCGGCACATTGGCGATGATCACATACAGGCCGCCGAGAATCATGGCCAGCACGGCCACGATCTTGATGATGGCGAACCAGAATTCGAATTCGCCGAACTTGTTCACGCCCATGAGATTCAGCGCCGCGATGGCCACGAGGAACACCGCCGCCGACACCCACTTCGGAATGTTCGGGAACCAGTAGTTCACGAACGAGCCGACCACGGCAAGCTCCACCATGGCCACCAGCACGTAGTTGAACCAGTAGTTCCAGCCGGAAATGAAGCCCGCTCGCCGTGACCAGTAGCGCGTCGCGTAGTAGCTGAACGCGCCAGCCTTCGGATCCTCGACCGCCATCTCGCTCAGAGCGCGCACGATCATGAAGATCGCGAGACCGCCGACGAGGTAGGCGAGCAGAATGGACGGGCCGGCCAGCTGGATGGATTCGCTGGAGCCGTAGAACAGGCCGGTGCCGATGGCGCCACCCAGCGCGATGAGCTGGATATGGCGGTTTTTCAACGATTTACGGAGCGTCGGCGGAACCGGTACATCGTCGGTTCCACGCGGCTTCTTTGCGGCGGTGACGTCGCTCATGGAGATTTCCTCTTCTCTGTTTCCTTGCGATTGCGCGTTGTGCGTTGCGCTCGCTGCTTGCGTTGCGTGCTGTTGCACGCTTGCATGTGCTTGTTTTGCTTGCTTTTTTGCGATTCGCCCTTTGTGAGGGAACGTTTCCGATTGTAGCGGGAAGCGGCGGGCAAAGTGTTGGTTTGTTCGTTCCGGAATGTCTGGTTTGCTTAACGGGTTGTTTGGTTTAGAAGTTCGATTCGCGCGATTGCTGTGCGATTCGAACGCGCGATTTGGACACGTGTTGCGGATGTGCGGTTTGGCGCGTCTTTCCAAGCTTCATGGTGTTCAATGGAATGAGGGGCTACGAACGGAGGTCGACATGGCATTCGTCAAGGACATGCTGCGAATGTGGGCGCATTCGTGGAAAAGATTCATTTCCATCGCCATGATCACGTTGCTCGGTGTGGCCGTGCTCACCGGCATTTACGCGGGCTGCCGTGACGCGTTCCGCAGCACCGATCGCTTTTTCGACGCGCAGGGCCTGCACGACGTCCAGGTGCTGTCCACTGCGGGCCTGTCGAACGGCGATATCGCCGCGTTGCGCAAGGTGAACGGTGTTGCGAAAGTGCAGGCGGAACGGTCGCAGGAAGTGACGTTCGATTTGGACGGCCGCAAGTCGGCGACCATGCAGGAAATCGGCACGAACGGCATTGACCAGCCATACTTGCAGGAAGGGCGCATGCCGAAGAAAGCCGGCGAAATCGCGGTAACCAGGAAATTTATTCGCGATTCGGGCAAGCGTATCGGCAACCGCCTCACCGTAACCCCCGAATCGGCTTCCTCCGATACTTCCGATACGAACGATACGAACGGTGCGGACGGCACGAATGAAACGAACGGCACGGACGAGGCGCCGAGCTTCCCGACCAAGCTCACCATCGTGGGCGTGGTGCTCGATCCGCAGAACCTGAGCAACCCGGACGGCTACTCCGCCATGACCTCGTTCCGTTCCACCGCCACCACCGACTACACGTTCTTCGCGCCGTCCGATGGCGTGACCGGCATCCTCTACACGTCCGCCACGCTGCTCGTCAAGGGCGCGGCCGCCGAAAGCACGTTCGACGAATCGTACGAAAACACCGTCAAGCAGGTGACCGACCGCATCGACGGCACCGTGAAAACCGACCGCCAGAAGGCCCGTCGGCAGGAACTGCTCGACGCGGGCAACAACAAGATCGCCGACGCGCGTGCGGAAGCCGACAAGAAGTTCGCGGACGCGCAGTCGCAAATCGACGCGAATCGGCAGCAATTCAACCAGCAGGTCGACCAGATTGTCAGCATGCAGGCGGGCGCGGCAGCTGCGGGAGCTGCGGCAAACGGCGCGAACGCAGGTGCGGCGGCGGCCGCAGGTGCAACTACCCTCCAACTTGACGAAACCACGCGTGAAACAATGCGTGAAACCATCATCGCCGCTAGTCCCGAACTGACGCAAGCCAAGCAGCAGCTCGACCAGGCGCAATCGCAATTGAACGAGCAGAAGGCAAGTACCGAACAAACGCTGAAAACCAAGGAAAACGAGCTGAAAACCAGCATTCCACAAGTGCGCTGGTATGTGCAGGACCGGCAGTCGCTCGGCGGGTTCAGCGCGCTCAAATCCGACCTCGACTCCATCCAATCGCTCGGCAACGCGTTCCCGATTGTGTTCCTGCTGGTGGCCGTGATGATGAGCCTGACCGCCATGGCGCGCATGGTCGAAGAGGACCGCTCGCTCATCGGCACGTACGTGGGGCTCGGCTACGGGCGGCTGGCGGTCGCGTCGCGCTACCTGCTGTTCGCGTTGCTCGCCTGCCTCATCGGCGGCGGCCTCGGCCTGATCGCCGGCTTCCTTGGCATTCCGGCGTTCCTGCTGGTCGTATTGCAAGGCATGTATGTGATGCCCGGTCTGCGGCTGGAATACGACTGGCTGTACGGCTCGCTCGGCATCGCGCTGTTCGTGGTCGGCGTGCTCGCCGCCACCATCTACGCGTGCGTGCAGGAAATGAGGCAGACGCCCGCCTCGCTGCTGCGTCCGAAAGCGCCGCGCGCCGGCTCGCGCATTCTGCTGGAACGGATTCGGCCGGTCTGGAATCGCATGGGCTTCCTCGGCAAAGTGACCGCGCGCAACATTTTCCGCTTCAAGTCGCGCCTCATCATGACGGTCGGCGGCGTCGCCGGCTGCACCGCGCTGATCGTCTGCGGCCTGGCCATCAACGACACCGTCGCCGACCTCGGCATCAAGCAATACCGCGACATCTACCAGTACGACCTGATGGTGGTTTCCGACGATTCGGACGCGTCGGCGATGCGCACGAAAGTCGTGTCAGACGGGCGCGTCACGTCATCTCTTGACGTGCGCATAGAGTCGGGCGATTTGACGGTTGCGGGCAGTGGCGACGGTGACAGCGGCAAGGCCGGCAGCAGCGGCAGCGAAAGCATCCAGCTGGTCGCGGTGCCGGAAAAGCATCTGTCCGATTTGGGCGAAATGGTCACGTTGCAGCCGGTCTCGTCCGGCATACTGGGCACGTCCGGCGTCGGCAAAACCGGTTCGCTGAAACTCGATGACGATGGCGTGATCGTCGCGCAGTCGGCGGCAAGCGCGCTGGGCGTCAAGGCCGGTTCCAAGGTGCGACTGACCAACGGCGACGGCGTGCAGGCGACGGCGAAGGTGAGCGCGGTGAATCGCAACCTCATCGGCTCGGATGTGTATGTAAGCGAAACCTACTACGCCAAGCTTTTCGACTCGAAAGACGCGAAGAACACCAAGAATTCCAAGAGTTCCGAGGATTCCGAGGCTCTGACGTGGAACGCCATGCTCGCCAAGCTTTCCGGCTCCGACACTTCGCAAACCGACTATGCGGAATCGCTCGAAGAGGACAGTTCGGTGATGAAGGCCGTAAGCTGCGCGCACATGGCCGACAGCTTCAAATTCGACCTCATGGGCGCGGTGGTGGCGCTGATTGTGGCGCTTGCCGGCGGTCTGGCACTGGTGGTGCTGTTCACGCTCGCCAATACGAACGTGTCGGAACGCGTGCGCGAGATGGCCACGCTCAAGGTGCTTGGCTTCTTCGACCGCGAAGTGCACCATTACGTGAACCGCGAGATGATGATCCTCACCGTCATGGGTGTGATACTGGGCCTGCCGCTCGGCCGGCTCGTCGGCGGCATGCTGACGATGGCGCTCAACATGCCCTCGTTGTATTTCGAGGTGGAGGTCAAGCCGCTGAGCTACGTGATCGCGGCCGTGGCGACCATGGCCTTCGCGCTGCTCGTGCAGCTGTTCGTCAACCCCGTCCTCGACCGCATCGACCCCATCAGCTCCCTCAAGTCCGTGGAGTAGCGCCCCTCCGAAGCCCTCTCAGTTCTTCGGGTAGCGGTAGTTGTGGGGGAGTTGGGTGGTGAGCTGCGGGTCCAGGCCGAGTTCCTTCAGCTGCCGGTCAATCTCATGTCGGGCGCGTTCCACAAGCTCGGCCCGATGTTCGTCGCCGCGCCCATGCGCTTCCAGTGCGTCCAACGTCTCCGCCATACGCTTGAGCCGGTCCTGATGGTGCAGCAGCGCACGTACCTGCGCATGTTCGCGTACGATCGTCCGCCAATCGGATGGCGTGTGCGCAATCTCCCGAACCGCGGTGACGGGGTGTATGTCGGCCACCTGATACGTGATCGAGCCGAGCAGCGGCATCAGGAACACCGTAATCGCGCCGGCTGCGACCAGTGTCGACGCGGTGTCGCTTTGCATTGTGCCGACCTTCACCGCCAGCGACGTGACGGCGACGATGATCGGCAGCGCGGTCGTGCAATACAGGGCCACGGTGACGCGATGATGCGATGACAGCGGATTCTTGCGTTTGTCGAGCGATAGCGCAACATATACGGGCACCGCGCGAATCAGCATGAGCATGACGATGAACGCGACGAGCAGTGCGGGCCGGCTTGCCACGGCGCGCACGTTGATCGCGGCGCCTGACACCACAAAAAATACAGGAATGAGGAAGCCGTAGCCGACACCCTCCAACTTCATTTCCAGCGACTTGCTGCCGTCGGGGATGATGTAACGCAGGATGAAGCCCGCGGCGAACGCGCCGAGCACCGCGTCAAGTTCGAACAGTGCGGAAATGGTGACAAGGAAGATGAGTAGGAATGTGGTCAGTCGCATGAGCGTTTGCGATGACGTGTTCGCATTTTCCGTAAGGAAACGGTACAGGCGATGGCCGGTTCTCAGTGCTTTCGTAGGTAGCATCGCGCACAGTAGGCAGATGGCAAGGAACGCGCCGAGCACGAGCATGGTTTGCCAGCCGGTTCGGGTGGATAGCAGGATGGCCATGGCAAGGATTGGGCCGAGTTCGCCCCATGTTCCGTACGAGATGATGGCGTCGCCGATGGGGGTGCCTTCGAGGTTGCGTTCCTTGAGAATCGGCATGAGCGTGCCGAGCGCGGTGGTGGTGAGTGCGATTACCGTGGCCACACCGTTGATGCCTTGCTTGGTGAAGAACGGAAGGAATGTCACAACCAGCCAGGCGAGGCCTAGCGTGATTCCCCATGTAAGCAGTCCGACTTTGCCTTGATGTCCGGCGAGTCGTTTGGGGTCGATTTCGTAGCCGGCGAGCAGGAACAGGAACGCCATGCCGAGCTCGTTCAAGAGTTTCACAGCGTCGTTTACTTCGATCACGCCTAGTCCGTACGGGCCGAGCGCGGTTCCGGCGGCGAGCAGCAGCACGGTTTGCGGAATGAACTTGCCCGGGATCAGCTGCGCCACGATTGGGCTGACGGCCGCCACCGCCATGATGATGGTTAGGGAAACAAGCTCTTGCGTCATGTTTCCAGCCTAGTGAGTCTGCGTGACGGTGCTCGGATACGCGGTGGCCCCCATGACGCGCTGGGGGTGAGGTTAAGTTTTTGTTAATTTTATGGGGGGGGGTCTATGAGCTTTTATTATCCGTGGAAAATGGCGGGACTGTTTTGTTTGAAGGTTGGCCCCCTCTTTTCGTTGAAGGGGATGGGTTTTTCGTTCGAGGGTTTTAACGAGGGTGTTAATGGAAAGAGCCCGATATGATGCTGAATCGAGCTGTTTAGGCGATTTAGGGGGTGTAAAAAAATGATTGATGGCAAATTCACGGCAAAGGAGCGTGCGTATCTGGCCAGCCTGCCAGCGGTCAAAAGCGTGAGCCCATCCCATATCCGGTATACCGATCGCTTTAAGGTCGAGGTCATGTGCCGGTACAACGCGGGCGAATCGCCGTCGGCCATCTTTCGGGAGGCGGGTCTCGACCCCAAGCTGATCGGCTACAAGCGCGTGGAACGGTGCATCGCGCGCTGGAAGCAGCAGGAGGAGCGGAACAAGCGCAGGAACGAACATACGAACCATTACATGCAGGATTGTGATGACGAGCTGGAAGCCATCGAACTGCGCGGAGACGATGTGGATCAGTCCGTGGTGGATCTTTATGGCGCTGGCGCGGCAGGGACGTCGGGAAGCGACGTCGCGACGAGAAACGTTGGCGCGTCGGGAAGCAACGGCGTGCAATCGCAAGGCTCGGACAAGTCGCAGGAATCGCGCGCATCGCAGGATATGCTGTCGAAACTTGCACAGGCACAGCTGACCATCAACAAATGCGACATGCTGATAGCCAAGCAGGCGTTGCGTATCGACGAGCTGGAACGCGTGCTGCGGAAGTTCATCCAGTGATGCGTGCGAAACGTATGAAAAACATGGAACGTACGGAAGGCGCGGAACCGTCTTTCAACGAGATAATCGACGTTTCCGACGATATGCGCAGACGGCGTGGCCGCCGCAGGAAAACCATCGCCATGCGTGTCTCCGCTGCGCTGTTGATCGTCATTTCCATTTGCATCGGCGGTTTTCCGGCGATGCTGCAATACCGGTCGGCGCACGAACTGTCGAATACGTCGGACCAATTCGCACGTGCGGTTGCGGGTTGGCCGTATCCGCAGGCCGACGACGCGATCGCCGCGGCCAAGGAATACAACAAACGGCTCGCCGCATCGGGCCAGCCGATCCTCGGCGAGGCGAAGGATCCGTTCTCCCAGGCGCAGGGCAGCTCGCGGTCCAGTGAATCCGGTTCCAACGAATCAGACAGCGCCAGCGCCAAAGATACGGAATATCAAAGCCTGCTGGATTCCGGCAGCGGTGTGATGGGCACTATCCGCATTCCGAAAATTTCTGTGAAACTGCCGATTTACCATGGCACGTCGCAGTCGGCACTTGCGTCCGGTGCGGGGCATTTGTATGGCAGTAGTCTGCCGGTGGGCGGCAAGGACACTCATGCCGTGATCACCGGGCATCGCGGGCTTGTGGATGCGATGATGTTCACCCGATTGGATGAGATGCGCGTCGGCGACTACTTCTACATCGAAGTGATGGGCCGCACGCTCGGCTACCGGGTGGACCGTATTTCCGTGATCGAGCCGAACGATACGTCGAAGCTGAAGATCGTTCCCGGCGAAGACCGGGTGACGTTGATGACGTGCACCCCGTACGGCGTTAATACGCATCGACTGTTGGTTTCTGCGGTGCGCTCGCCGATTCCCGACGTGGTACCGGCGGAGCATGATGCGGCGAAGGATGCGCGAACGATTGCGACCACGGCCGCGGTGGCCACGTTGCTGCTCGGTCTGCTGCTGGCATGGTTGCGCGGGCGACCGTGGCATATCCGTAGGCATGCGGCTTGGTGGCCGAAGCGTGGCTAACGACCGCTGTTTGCCGATGCCCCCTGCCGGCTTTTTTATTCGGGTATCACCCATATTGTGAAACGTTGCGATTGCAACGGTTGACGATGGTATAATACCTCGACTTTCCCGCACTTAGGGTGTGCATCTCCCGACGTCTTTTCTCCTACATTCAAGATTGGAGCGCCGGAAGTGTATCCGTACTGGACATAGCATGTGCCGGTGCGTGATGCGCGGACGGTGTTAGAGACGGAAACCGCGTTGAAGCGCGGTATTAAGGGGACAATGCACATGAGGCATGTACATGAATCTGAGGCAAAGCCAAAAGGGAACTTTGCCAAGCGAATCGTAGCCGCGGTAGCCGCGGTCGCCATGCTTGGTGGCATGGGCTACGCCACCACTTCTACTGCACTAGCCAATGACGTCAATGCCACTGTTGAGCAGCAGAATGGTATCAGCATTGGTCTGCATGATTACGATCGCAACTCCATCAACAATAATCATGCGTTGCATTTTATGAGCGGAGGAAACGAAGCCGGCTATAACCGCTATGTTCAAGATGGCAGAGGTGCGTACGCGGGCATTGTGAAGCCTCTGCTGACTAACGATTATCCGACCATGGCGGATGGCAACGAATCGCTGGATTATCTCTTCGGCGGTGCGTCTGATAATGCTGTGACTAATTACACGCCGGACGGTGGTTTGCTGACTCCGGATGGTCAAGGGAATTACAGTTTCGATGCGGCGTCGAAATATGCGAAATATGACCACAATAGCAATCGATTCGAATTGACCAATCAGACCCAGAGCGGGAATCGTGACCCGCTGTTCACGCCGTTTGGCAATGACAGCGACGACAATAGGTATTCGTTCGGCATGAACCTTGGGGCCGATTTCTATATGCCTAAAGATGGCAAAGTCAACAATCAGAACATGGTGTTTGATTTCACCGGTGACGACGATGTGTGGGTGTTCATCGATGATGTGCTGGTGCTTGATTTGGGTGGTATCCATCAGGCGTTGGGTGGCAGCATCGATTTCGCCGCCGACAAGATCAAGTACGACAAGGTTCAGAGTCATGGAGACACTCCTGCCGCAACAATCACCGAGGCATTTAGAAAAGCGGGAAAGAAGTGGGATTCCAAGGCGTATACGACACATCATCTGAGCTTCTTCTATCTGGAACGCGGCGACGGCGGATCCAACTGCAAGATCAGTTTCAATCTGCCGGTGAAGCCGTCCAAGGCCATCGATATCGAGAAGGAAACCCTGGGCACCATCGACGCGAACAAACAGTTCCAATTCCAGCTGTTCGTCGACGGTTCCAAAGATCCGTACCAAGGCGAATACAGCGTGTACAATGCGCACACCAATCAGGTCGTTAACCCCGATGCGTCGACCGAAAACAACGGTGTGATAAAGCTGGCCGGGGGTCAATTTGCCCGCGTGCAAGCCGACAATTTCACTGATGATACCAAGTATACGGTGCGGGAGTTGAATTCCAGCGACTACACCGTGTCCGCGAACGGTTCCCCAATGACGCAGCAGGGTAGCGACAATAATGCATACGCCGAAACCGGCTCGTTCACCGTGGGAAAGACGAGCCACGTGACCATCGTGAATTCCAATGTGAAACCATCGAACAACAAAAGCATCGTGAAAACCAATGGCGGCGAAGGCGATGAGTACACGCTGCATCTGACCGCATCCGGTGATAGCACCTCCTCCACGGTCACCACTGCCACTCCGGCTGACATTGTGCTGGTCATGGACAAGTCCGACAGTATGAATAGTGACAACCGCGACACCAATGCGCGGAATGCGGCCATAGCGCTCGCCAATAAGCTGCTGACGGCGCAGAATTCGGCTTTGCCGGAAGCCCAGCGGGTGCGTATGGCGGTCGTCACCTTCAGCAAGAGCGCTTTGCTGAAACAGGAGTTCACCACGTCTTCGAGCAAGATCGGTGATGCCGTTTCCCAAAAGCCGGGTGGCGGCACCAACTGGGAGGCCGCGCTCGAGCAGGCAAACAATCTGCGAGGTCGCCCTGGTGTGAAGAAGCACATCATCTTCCTCTCGGATGGCAATCCGACGTACCGAACGTCCTCATATAGCGGATGCTATTCCTATTCATTTCTCTGGGGCAATACCGCACATCCGGAATATACGACCAAAGCGGATTGCGAGACGAACGGATACAGTTGGGGGAAGAACCCTGACGGCAGTTCCGGTGGCGTATATGGCGCAGGAGGCAGCGACGAGTATGGCTTTAATTACGCGGCCGCGTTGGCTGAAGCCAAAAATCGCGGCGACGCCGCCCTGTACGTGGTGAAGACCGCTGCCGACGCCAATAAGATGGATGATCTTGCGAGTGAGGCCAATGCGGTGAATGGCGTGGAATTCGACGGCACGAATCCGGCGAATCTGACGAAAGCATTCGATCAGATCTATTCCAGCATTACTTCTTCTGCGAAGATCAAGGTCTTCTCCATCACCGACACCTTGTCCCAGTGGGTGGATCCGGTCGAGTTCGCAGGTGCCGCCAACGGTGCCGACATCACACAATATGTGACGGTGAAGAACGGCAATACCACGCTGAAGAGCGGATATACGGCCACATACAATTCCGACAGTCGTACGGTGACGGTGACGTTCAACGGTACTGATGGCATCGTCGTAAAAAAGACTGATGTCATCGACGTTTCCTTTAAAGTCAAGCCAAGCGATGCTGCATATGCCGACTATGCGAGCGGCAACAACTATCCGGATACGGGAGACGCGAATACCGGAGACGTATCCGCTGGGCAGCGAGGCTACTATTCCAACGCGGATGCGAAGCTGAACTATTGCGTGCTCACCGAGGTCAACAACGTGACATCCTGCGAACCGACCGAAGCTGTATATCCGCATCCTGTGGTGCAGGTGAAGCTTGGCAAGATCAACATCACCAAGCAATGGTCGGACGGCAACGACAAGCATGCCAACGATTTCGTGACGGTGCAATTGCAGCGCAAGGCAATTGGTGCTACTAATGCGGAGAACGTTGGTAATCCGATCACGCTGAACGCCGCCAACAATTGGACCAAAACGGTCGATAATCTGGTGCCCGGCTACACGTATTCCGTGGTGGAAACCCCCGGCGATGACCAATATGACGTCACCTACAAAGTCAACAATACAGCGAATAACAATGCCGAGTTGACCAAGCGGATGGTGTGGTCTTCCGCCGATAAGGGCACATTGAATGCGACCATCACCAACACGCGGAAGACGGTGTCACTAAGCAACGCAATCTCGGTGAAGAAGAATCTGACCGGTCGTGAGTGGAAGGATACCGACCAGTTCAGCTTCACGTTGGAGGCGAAAAACAATGCTCCGTTGCCGGCTTCGTGCAACGGACAGAAAACGTGCACGGTGGTTGTGAAAGCTGATTCCAAGGACCATTCCGCGGCGTTTAGCGACATTACCTACAACGCTGGTGGCGCCACCTACACGTACTACGTGACGGAAGACAGCGGCTTGATTAGCGCATTGCACTATTCGCAGGCGAAATACAAAGTCGTGGTGACCGTCGCCAAGAACGATGCCGGTGCGTGGACGGCTTCCGTGACGTCCGTGATCAAGATGCTGGACGACAACGGCGACCCGGCCGAATCGCAGAGCGACAGTACGCAACCGGTCGCCTTCACCAACTACTACATCGCGGTATCGGCGCTGCCGTTGACGGGCGGGATGACGGATCGTCAATGGCTGCTGGTCGGCGGTGTGGTCGGCGGGCTTGCGGTGCTGCTCATCGGCGCGGCCGGTGTGTGGAACGGCAAGAAGCGACTCGTCTGAATCGCTGTGCATGGTCGGAACGTCTGCCAACTCGAGGGCGTTCCGGCTGATAATCCAAGATTTGCGGATCGCGGGAGCAAGTTGGATCCCTGCCTCCCGCGATTGCAGAAACAAGTAATCAAACAATAAGGAAGAGAGGATTCTCATGAAGATGAGGAAACTTTTCGCCGGTATCGCCGCCGCTGCGACGCTGCTCGGTGGCATGGCATTGGGCGCAGCCAGCGCACAGGCTGATGACACTCCTACAACGGTGACGAGGGACGCGACGTTCACGTTCACTGCTGAAACCGCTGAACAGTTGACCAACGCCAAACTGAAAGCATACAAGATTGGCGATTATGTTCAGTATGGTTCCGGCGAGAACGTTGCTTACGGTGTGGTGACGAATTCTAGCAATAAGACTGCCGTTGACTTCGCGTTGAAGGCTGCCGGTGTGGATACTACGGATTCTGAGGTGGACCATCTGGCCGCAGCCCTGAATGCCGGCCAACTGGATGTTTCTGATGTTCGCCCATGGGCTTCTCCTACGGCAACTCGTAAGTTTGCCGATGCTTTGGAGAGCGAAGGCCGTTTGACTAGCGGAACTGATGTTACGCTGAGCAACCCGGTTGCTGCACAAGACGGCTCTTATTCCGCCACCGTGTCTTTGCAGGCAGGTATCTATGTGTTCATTGACTCTGCGGTTGCTACTGGTTCTGTGACCCAGGCAATCCCGATGATTGTCGCTTCCGGCACGGTTGCTGATAAGGTCTTGACTGATCCGATTCGGGGCGCCAACACCGTGAACATGAAGAACACCAACAACCCCGAAAAGACAAAGGAAGTCAATAAGACTTCTGCTGCCATCGGTGACACTCTGACCTACACCCTTACCGGCGTTGTCGCGAACCCGGCTCCGACCGCGTTCAAGTTCACCGATACTCCGAGCAAGGGTCTGACCATCAAGGCTAACAGCTTCCAGTTCTTTACGGAGGAGGCTAATGCGGAGCGCCAAGCTGAACCTGCGAGCAACTTCAGTGTTACCCCGGCTGGTGATTTCACGGGTAATGGTACCGCATCTTTCGATGTCGAGGTGGAGAATCCGTCCGCTTATGCAGGCAAGAAGATTGTGGTCACCTTTGAAGCAGTGATCAATGACGAAGCTGACGTCGAGAATGGTGTCGTCAACAAGCTTGACAACTATGGCACCTCGGTTCAGGTCCCGACCACGTTTGGCAAATTCGAATTCACCAAGGTGGATCCTGATGGCAAAGGCATTGAGAACGTTACCTTCCAGGTAAAGGACGGTGACACCACGCTGTACTTCGTGAAGCAGAAGGACGGTTCCTACAAGAAGGCTGCTTCTGCTGCCACTTCGGGCGCAACTGCTGATGTCAAGACTGGTGCTGATGGCAAGCTGTCTTTCACCGGTCTTGATAAGACCAAGATCTACACCGTCACGGAAACTGTGCGCGCCAGCGATGCCTACCTCAACATCATGCCGAGCTTTACTGTGTCTTTCAGCAAGGAGGACGGTTCAGCTGTTCTGACCGCCACTTCCGATCCGTGGGGCCTGGTCGACACGTCTGCTAAGACCGTGAAGAACATCAAGTCCATCACCCAGCTGCCGCTCACCGGCGCTGCGGGAACCATGCTGTTCACCGTTGTGGCTCTGCTCGTGGCTGGCGCTGGCGTGACCATCGCCATCAAGTCTCGTCAGAACGCCGAGGCCTGATCGCCCATCTCTGACGGTATTCGATAAGAACACCAATTCGGAGTGATTTAAGGTCGACCCATTATGGGTCGGCCTTTTTGTATTGCTCTGTATTTCATGTGGGATTGCTTGGATTGCGCCATATTACGTTGCTTTGGACGTGCCGCCCGATGTGGGTGGGCATTGCATTTTTCGAGGGTATAAGGAGTTTCGGTGGGATGTGTTGCAACAAACGGAATCTGGAAACGTGAACCGTTATGGGGGCTGTTAGTCAGGGGAGTGAAGTGGGGGTATTGCGCGGAAGGAGGGCCATAGAATCGCAGGCACATCCGCAAAAGAAAGCAACGAAGCATCAATGGGAGGTATTGCGATGCGCAGTGGGGGAGCATTCAGTGACGAGGAGATTCAGCTGTTGCGTGGATTGCCGGCTGTTTCCAATGTGACTCGTGATCGTATCACCTATTCCGACACATTCAGACAGGTGTGCACTATCCGATATCTTGCGGGGGAGTCGCCCACCAAGATCTTCCGCGAAGCGGGTCTGCCGCCGGAATTGGTTGGTTACAAGCGTATCGAGCGCAGTGTGGCGCGGTGGAAGGATGCGGCCATCAAGTCGGTGAGCGGCAGCGACACCATGACCGATGGTGAGATCATAGCGCAGCTTGCGGCGCGGTATAAGCGTGCGTTGGCGACGAGGCGGAGTCTTGAAGACATCGCCAATACGGCCACTGAGCCGAAGCCTGCCGCAACGGCTGCGTCGAATGACGTTCATCCGTTGTCTCTCGGACTGTTCGACGGTGATACGGCCGGCATTATTATCAGGCAGCAGGCTCGTCGTATCGACGAGCTCGAGCGCGATGTGGTGAGGTTGCGCAACAAGCTGGACAAGGAAGTCGGGCCCAATCCTGCCTCCGCTGAGGCCTGACTTATGCTATCTAGCTTATAGATGGCGGATGGTTCGCCCCATTTGCCAGTTCGGGGGTACAAAACATGCCCTCGAACTGTCTATTCCCGTCCAACACCCGCCATCTATAAGCCAGACGGGCCCGGGGATCGGTCCGATCAGGAGATCAAAGCCTCGAGACTGTCGAAGTCCAGCACTTTGCCGTGCCGTGTGGGGAAGGATTCGGTGCCGCCATAGACGACGAACTGATGGTCTGTGTCCACTCCCATGATCGGCGCGAGATCCTCCAGGTTCTCGAAAGCGCTCGGCCGGTACGTGGTGGACGATTTGACCTCGACTGCGTACAGTGGTCTGTCACCCTTCCGATGCCCAGCAGATTGGCCGCCAAGCCAGTGTCATAGAAGTATAGTTTTAGAAAATCGCTCATGCTTAAGCGCACTAGGTAGGGTGCAAAGTCCGTCCGGAACGCCATATAATGTCCCTGTACTAGGTGGTTCAAGGGGGCTTAGACTGATGGCAGGCATTTTGCGAGGGGGCACGTGCGGCGGGTCGAGAAGCAGCGGGTCGCAAGATACACGCACCTACGTTCCGCCGACGTTCGCCGAGGCGACCGATGTGTCCGAAGAAATTCGCGAGCGTCGCGCCGACGTGGGTAGATCCATTGCCCTGCGTGTGCTTGCGGCGGTGCTGATTTTCTCCGCAATCGGCATTGGTCTTTTCCCGAAAGTGCTGCAATACCAGTCCGCGCAAAAGCTGGCGAGCACGTCCGCCCGTTCCGAACAGAGCGTCGCGGGTTGGCCGTATCCGCAGGCCGACGAGGCATTCGCCGCGGCTGGGGCGTACAACAAGCGTCTCGCCAAGTCGGGGCAGCCGGTGATTGGCGAGGCTGAGGATCCGCTCGCCGAGTTGTACAACAACAATCAGTCTGGCTCCAGCGACGGTTCTGGTTCCAGCTCGACGGGCGCAGACGCCACTGGCGATGGTAACAAGGATTCCGCTAGCTCCAAAGACGCGGAATACCAGCGTTTGCTGGATACTGGCGATGGCGTGATGGGTTCCATCCGCATTCCAAAGATTTCTGTGGATTTGCCGATCTACCATGGCACGTCGGAGCAAACGCTTGCGTCCGGTGCGGGGCATTTGTATGGCAGTAGTCTGCCGGTGGGTGGCAAGGATACGCATGCGGTGATTACCGGACATCGGGGTTTGGTTGAAGCCTCAATGTTTACGCGTTTGGATGAGATGCGGGTTGGTGATTACTTCTATATCGATGTGATGGGCCATACGCTTGGCTATATGGTGGATCGCATCACCGAAATCAACCCGGATGACACGTCGAAGTTGAAGATCGTGCCCGGCGAGGACCGTGTGACGTTGATGACATGCACCCCGTATGGCGTGAATACGCATCGTCTGTTGGTTTCGGCATTACGTTCCGCCATTCCCGAAGAGATTCCCGCGGAGGATGATGCGGCAAAAGATGTGCGTGTGATTGCGGGCGTGGTGTCAGCTGCCACGTTGCTGGTCGGTTTGTTGTTGGTTTGGCTGCTCCGCTGTCCGTGGCATGTCCGTAGGCATGCCGCTTGGTGGCCAAAGCGCAACTAGGGGTTGATGGCGTTAATGTTGCACTTGACAGATGCTTTTTTGTCGGGGAAAATTCTGAAAGAGACATGACAACGTTTGCTTATAGTTTTTGCATCGCGATTTACGGGGGTAAGAATACTCTAGAATCGCGATGATATGTGCGATTTCAAGGAAAGTATATCCCCTTGATTACCTCGTTGGGAGGGTATGTATCCCTCTGTTTTTCTCCTTAAGGTTTAGGCAACGAAGCGATTGTCGGACGGTATGTGAAGCGAAGACGCATCAAATATACCGGTCGAAGGAGGAAGGTATTTCCCGATTGCTTAACGGTACAAGGGGGTAGGCGTATGAGACACGTCTTTGAGCGAAACAGGGCGAGGGGCACAGGTCTGTTCACGCGTCGTGTCATTGCGGCCGTCGCGACGGTCGCAATGCTCGCCGGCGTGGGGTGCGTCACTGCTTCGTCAGCGGCGGCGGAAGATGCCACGGGAGCCTTGGAACAACAAATCGAGCAGCCGGTATTGCAAGAATCTGGGCAAGAGGATTCACAGCCGGTGGAACAAAATTTGATGGTGGGAGAAGAGCAGCCGTCAGAGCAAGAGCAGCCGTCAGATCAAGAGGCTTACCAGCAAGTCGAACAAGAAACGGAACAAGAAACGAAAGAAGAGACTGAGCAGTGGGTTGAGCAGGAGGTTGAACAACAATCTGAACAACCTGATGAGCAGCCAGTTACGTTGTCCGCTCAACCGATTGCGCGAGCAAATCGGGCGCAGTCGGTTGCGCAGAACGAGACCGGTTCCCAGTTGGGCGCTCCGGAGAAGCATAAGCGCATCAAGAAGAACGGTGATGGCAGTTACACCCTGAACGTGGATGTGAAGGGCGCTGCCAGCAGCACCACGGTCACCACCACCCAGCCGATCGACTTCACACTGGTGCTGGATGTGTCCGGTTCGATGGACGATCCGATGAGTAAGACGGATGGGACCAAGCGGTTAGCCGCACTGAAAGAAGCGGTTAAAGCATTTCTTGATGAAGCTGCGAATACTAATACGGAGGCCGGTTCCGAACTGGTTCGCGTTGGACTGGTGAAGTTCGCCGGCGATGAAACGGACGAAATCGGGGATGACACGTACCGAAGTGGTAGGTACACCTACAACTACTCCCAAATCGTTAGCGATCTGACTGCGAATATGAGCGGTCTGAAGAACAAAGTCAGCAAACTCAAAGCCGCTGGCGCCACCCGAGCCGACAATGGATTCAATCGTGCGGTCAAGGTGATGGGCAGTGCTAGTGCTCGAACCGATGCGAAGAAGGTCGTTATCTTTTTCGCGGATGGTTCGCCTACATCGTCTAGTGGCTTCGAGGGTAAAGTGGCAAATAAGGCCGTCGAAGCTGCCAAGGAATTGAAAGATGGTGGCGCCGCGGTGTATTCCATCGGCATCTTCGCCAGTGCCAACCCGTCCTCGCTCTCCAGCAACGAGAACCAGTTCATGCATGCGGTGTCCAGCAATTTCCCAAAGGCAACGAAATACAACCAGCGCGGTGAAGGGAATATCAAAGCCGGCTATTATAAAAGCGCGACGAACGCTTCGGAGCTGAATGCCATCTTCGATGAGATTCAGAAGAGCGAGACCACCACGTCCGCGTACACCAATGTGGTGATGGAGGATACGCTTTCGGAATATGTCGACCTTGCCGACGGCTACTATACGGTCGTGGCCAAGGACGCGTCCGGACAGGCCGTCGTTTTGACCAAGGATGTCGATTACACCCTGACATATGACAAGAACGCGAAGAAGTTCACCGTCAGGTTCCTGAAGGCTCTGGCCCACAACGTGACGTACACGCTGGAATACAACGTGAAGCCCACGCAGAGGGCATATGACGAGTATGCCGGCAAGGATGGATACGCCGATGTGAAGGGCGACGCGGACACCGATCTGTCAGAGAACATCACGTCTTCCGGTCGGCCGGGTTTTCATGCGAACGATTCCGCGTGCCTGGCGTACTCGGCCGATGGCGTGGATCATAAGTGCAGTGAGAACCCGTATCCGCACCCGGTGGTGCAGGTAGTCTCCTCGACGTTGCACATCGACAAGCAGTGGAGCGGTAACGGCCAGAAGCCGGAAAGCATCACGGTGGATATCAAACAGGGCAACGATACCTATGAGACGGTCACGCTGAAGCCTGACGATAACGGCAAATGGTCCACTGACGTGATTATTCCGGCAGGCGCCCAAAAGACGTACACGGTGGCGGAAGTCGAACCGGACAGCCACTTGTGGAAGGCCTCCTACCAGCACAAAGTCGGCAATGATGCTCTCGCTGACGGCAATGTGGTGACGGTACCGGAATCCACGGCATCGCAGAACGCCACAGTAGTCATCACCAACACGTTGAAGCAGGCCACGTTGAAGAACGCGATTGGCGTGAAGAAGGAGCTGGTCGGCCGCGATTGGAAGGATTCCGACGAGTTCACCTTCAAGTTGAAGGCAGACGGTTCCAATCCAGGCGCGCCGATGCCAGCTTCCTGCAAGAACCAGTCGGCGTGCACGGTGACGGTGAAACGCGATTCGTCTGACGATCACGTTGCTTACTTCGGCGACATCACGTATGACGCAGGTGAAGCCGAGTACACATATCTTGTGACGGAGAACGCTGGTAATGCTTCCGCAATGTATTACTCGCAGGCGGAATACCGGGTGGTCGTGTCCGTGATGAAAGACGAAACGTCCGGTGAATGGAAGGCCGTTGTCAAATCCGTGACCCAGCTGAAAACCGATTATGGTGCCGCTGGTTCGAATTGGGACAAGACCCAGCCAATGCTGTTCACCAACAAATACATTTCAGCATCGTCACTGCCATTGACGGGCCGCATGGGTGCGGAACGATGGTGGCAACTGGCAGCGAGCGGGATCGGCGTGCTGGCATTGCTAGCCGTCGTTGCGGCCGACCAGTGGAGACGTAAGAAGCGGCTCGGCTGAACAACACAAGATTTGCGGATCGCGGGGGCGCGTTGGGTTCCCGCCTCCCGCGATTGCAGAAAACAGTAACCAACAATTAGGAAGAGGAGATTCTCATGAAGATGAGGAAGCTTTTCGCAGGGCTGGCCGCTGCGGCAACGCTGCTGAGCGGCATGGCGCTGGGCGTCGCCGGTGCGCAGGCTGATGATGCCCCTGCAACTCCGTTGCTACAAGTTAACCATGCGCAGGAAGGCCATACGTACACACCGTACAAGTTTGCCACGTTTGAGAATCCTGGCAATGGCTCGGTCGAAGTGAAAACGGTTGACGCATGGAAGGGAGCTGTGACCACCGCTGCTGACGCAGCTGATGAAGGCAATAACGGTATTCCGGCAGAGTATAGGGATAATCCAGCCGCCTATGTGGCGACGTTCACTGCGGATCGGCTCCGTGTCTTTGCCAAGACCTTGGCTGGGATTGCTCCGCCGGCAGGACCTGATGGTACTGGCCTGACCGTAACCAAGGATCAGGCAAATACGAGCCAGGCGGTCAATGTGAGCGGAGAAGGCTGGTATCTGGTGAAGGATACGTTCACCAAGGCTGGCGAAACGACTGCGACGTCGGGCACGCCGGCTGTGGTGGCCACCACCGTCAGAGGACTGTCCAATCTGAAGATTGCGGCCGATGCGGGGACCGGTCAGGGCAACATCATGACTGAAGGCCAGTTCAACGCGAAGAACGCGAATCCGACCGACGAGCCGCTCAAGTTCGCCCGGATGAATGACGTGGACGTGAACGGTAAGAGCGTAAAGGTGGGCGACACCGTGGACTTCACTGTGGCCGCGGACGTTCCTCATGCTGCGGCTGGCTGGGATGTGTACCCCTTTACTATTACCGATACCGCGTCCAAAGGTTTGCAGATTGCGGCAACGAGTGCCTTCAAGGTCCAGTTCGGAGATCATACTACTGTGGATCCCAGTCTGTACACGATAACGCAGGAAGGCAATGCTCAATCCGGCACCACCACGACCATCCATTTTGACGATGCCACAACGCTGGCTGATAGGACGATCGTCGTGATGTATCAGGGCACCGTTACCAAGGATGCGCTGAATGGCTTGAACGGCAGTGTGGACAATAAGGCTACAATCACCACCAAACATGGCACCAGCGGTGAAGGTAAGACTACCCTTAAGACCTACGGTTTCAAGTTCACGAAGATTGGCAAGGAAGGGAATGAGGCCAAGCCTCTAGCCGGCGCCGAGTTCGTTGTCAAGAATGCGGAGGGCAAGTTCCTTAAGCAGGCTGAGGACGGTGCGTGGTCGTTTGTTTCCAATCAGAATGATGCCAAGAAGTTCACTACTGGGAATGATGGTTTGGTGGAGGTCGCGGGTCTTGCGGCGGGAACCTACACGGTTGTGGAGACTCAGGCTCCGACCGGCTACGCCCAGAACTTCAGGGTCACTTTCAATGTGGAGATCACAGATGAAGGTCTCGTCACCTTCGAGCCGGATGCCCTTCGTCAGGTCCAACCGGTCGATAACACCACTGCGAATGCCACCGCTACCGTGCTGAACGTCAAGTCTGTCACTCAGCTGCCGCTGACCGGTGCCGCGGGAACCGTGCTGTTCACGGTCGTGGCGCTGCTGGTGGGTGGCGCTGGCGTGGCTGTGGCGGTCAAGAGTCGTCGCCGCACGTACTGAGCGCATGCGTTCGGTGTGAGTGAGTTGTGAATTGACTCACTCGCAATAAAAGTCAATGCGGGCGGTTGTGGATATTCCATAATCGCCCGCATTGACGTGTGACCGACCGGTTGAAGTGATATACGGTCAGCAATATTTGAAAAGCTGCTTGTGAGAAGTCGGATATACACTTGCTTCATCACGGGGCATAGCAAAGGGGGTAAAACGATGCGCGGTGGAGGATCATTCAGCATGGACGAGCTCCAAATGTTGCGGGATCTGCCGGCGGTGGCCAACGTATCGAAAGACCGCATCACGTACTCCAACGCTTTCAAACAGGTGTGTGTCATACGGTATCTTGCGGGGGAATCGCCGACCAAAATCTTCCGCGAGGCGGGATTGCCGCCGGAACTGATTGGGTATAAACGTATAGAACGAAGTGTGGCGCGTTGGAAGGCTGCCGTCCTCAAATCCGTGAGTGGTAGCAGTAACATGAGTAACGGCGAAATCATTACGGAGCTCATCAACCTGTATGTTCATGCGGTGACGCGCAAGGGGAAACTCGACGACATCGCAGGAATCGTCAATCCCGATAAGGCGAACATTGGAAATGCTCCGCATCCGCTGGACGGGGCGAACGTGTCGGGGGGGGTATATATCCGCTGACGTGCCCGTCCCGTCCGATGCGGCTGCCATCGCCGTGCCGCCTGCACCTCTCAGCGCGAGCAGCGGCCTTGACAGCGAGACGGCGCTTGTCATCATCAAACAACAGGCTCGGCGCATCGACGAGCTGGAACGCGAAAACGAATCGCTCCGTGGCAAGCTGAAAACCTTGGCAAGCTGACTCCACCCGTCGCAAAGCGTTTTTTGGAAAAGATGCGAATCTGCCACATATAGCGCATTTCGCGGTGCGAACAACGGCGGAGATTGTGCGGTTGGCGCGGTAGGGTGTGAACATTATGACTTTTGGGAATACGAAAACCGGAAAAACTGGTACAAGCACGTCCGAAGCGACGGAAACCGCGCATATCAAATCCGTCGAAAGCCTCGACAAAGACAACGACATGGAACGCGGCCTGAAAAATCGCCATGTCCAGTTCATCGCCATCGGCGGAACCATCGGCACCGGCCTGTTCCTCGGCTCCGGCAAATCGATTGCGCTGACCGGACCGAGCATCATCTTCGTGTACATCGGCGTGGGCCTCATCATGTTCCTGCTGATGCGTGCCATCGGCGAAATGATGTACAGCGACCCAAGCCAGCACACCTTCATCAACTTCATCACCCGCTACCTCGGCCGCGCGTGGGGCAAATTCGCCGGCTGGACGTACTGGATTGTGCTCATCCTGACCGGCATGACCGAAATCACGGCCGTCAGCACCTATTTCGTCACGTTCTTCGGCACGTTCGGCATTGACCTCAACGCGTGGAAATGGCTTATCGAACTGTGCTTCCTTGTGGCGCTCACCGGCATCAATCTCATTGCCGTGAAAGTGTTCGGCGAGGCGGAATTCTGGTTCTCCATGATTAAAATCACACTGATTGTGGGTCTGATTGTCACCGCCGTGGTGATGCTGTTCCTCGGTTTCAGCTACCCGGCCACGCATATCGAAGGCGTGGACGGCACGGTTTCCGGTGCCACTGTGAGCCTTACGAACATTGCCGACGGCTTCCAGCTTGCGCCGAATGGTTGGATGAACTTCTTCATGAGCTTCCAGATGGTGTTCTTCGCCTACCAGCTCATCGAATTCGTGGGTGTGACCGTGTCCGAAACCCAGAACCCGCGCAAAGTGCTGCCGAAAGCCGTCAACGAGCTGATCATGCGCATCCTCATCTTCTACGTGGGCGCGCTCGTGGCCATCATGGCGATCGTGCCGTGGCGCAACTTCCACCAGAACGCGGACGGCTCGTTCGGCTCCCCGTTCATCATGGTGTTTAAGTACGCGGGCCTCGACTGGGCTGCCGCGCTCGTGTTCTTCGTGGTGATCACCGCAGCCGCGTCAGCGCTTAACTCGCTGATCTACTCGGCTGGACGCCATCTGTACCAGCTCGCGCAGGATTCCGAATCGCCGGCCATGCAGCGTCTCGGCGAAGTGTCGGACCGCAAGGTTCCGGCGAAGGCGATTATCGTGTCCGGCTGCATGATCCTGTTCTCCCCGCTGATCAACGCGATTCCGGGCGTTTCCGGCGCGTTCGTGCTGTTCGCCTCGGCCGCCAGCGCCGTCGTGATTTTCATTTACATTCTGACGATGCTTGCTCACCGCCGCTACCGTCAGAGCACCGACTTTCTGCCGGACGGCTTCGTGATGCCGGCCTGGCAGGTGTGCGATTGGATTGCGGTCGCGTTCTACGTGGTCGTGTATGTCACGTTGTTCCTGTCTTCCGACACGCTCGGTTCCGCAGTCGCCGGCCTGGTCTGGTTTGTCGTGTTCGGTGGCTACTGCCTGCTGCACGAGCGATTCCAGAACCGCGATCTGAAGGCGGCTCTAGGGAAGTAGACGTATTGCCTGTCGCTGCGGTATGCGTGGCATGCGCGTGTTGCGCTACGTGCCGCGCATCTGACGAAAGAGGGTCGGTGGAAACCTTGCGAAAATGTGCGTCTCCACCGACCCTCGTCGTGTAATCGCAATAAAACAGTGCGAAACGTTAGTGCACGAATCGTACGAAATCGGCGCGAATCAGCCGATGTAGTCGGCCTCGTTCGTCGGACTGGACGGGACGGCGTGGTCCTCCGTCACCTTGCCCAGGCCGGACAGGTACGCTTCACGGCCGGCCTCAATCGCATTCTTGAAAGCGCGCGCCATCAGCGGAATGTTGCCGGCGGATGCGATCGCCGTGTATGCCATCACCGCGTCCGCGCCCATCTCCATGGCCTCAGCGGCCTGGCTCGGACGGCCGATGCCCGCGTCGATGATCACCGGAACGTTGGCATTCTTGATGATCACTTCAATGAAATCGCGTGCGCGCAGGCCCTTGTTCGAGCCGATCATCGCGCCAAGCGGCATCACGCAAGCTGCGCCCGCGTCCTCAAGACGCTTCGCTGCGATCGGGTCCGGGAACATGTACGGCATGACCACGAAACCTTCCTTCGCCAGCTTTTCCGTGGCCTTGATGGTCTCCTCGTTGTCAGGCAGCAGGTACTTCGACTCGTGCTCGATCTCCACCTTCACGAAGTCCGTCTGGCACACCTCGCGCGCGAGACGTGCGATGCGCACCGCCTCCTCCGCGTTGCGCGCGCCCGACGTGTTCGGCAGCATGGTGATGCCCTTCGGAATGTAGTCGAGCAGGTTGTTTTCGGTGGTGCGGCAGCGGCGCAGCGCCATGGTGACGATCTGCGTGCCCGCGTTCTCGATGGTCGCCTTGATGAGGTTCAGGTCGTAACGGCCGGAACCGAGGATGAAGCGGCTCGTGAACTTGTGCCCGCCGAGGATCAGCGGGTCGGCGTCGCCGGTGGCGATCTCGTCGTACGCATGAGCGTCCGGCTCCGGCAGGATCGCCGTGTTCGTGGTGGTGCCGACCAGCTCGTCGAGCGTGGCGTTCGGTGCGGCCGCGACGTCGGCGGCTGCGGTGGTGATGGTGTTTTCGGTGCTCATCGTCGGTTCCTTTCGTTGGGGTGTTTGGTGTTGCTGTTGTTGCGATTGCTGTGCTGCTGTTGTGTTGCCGTTGCGTCGCTGTTGTGTTGTGTGCAACGTGCGTTTGTAATCGCAATAAAAATTTCGATTACGGCAGTGGAGTAACGTAGCAGTGCGTCAGGCGTCTTCCTCGCCGAGGATCAGTCGCGTGATCATGTTCGCTTCGTGGCAGGCGACCACGCCCACGCGTGGAGCCATCAAGCCGGCGCCCGGCACCGGGGCCGTCTCGCCATCGCCGCAGAAGTAGAAGTTCTTCGAGACGCGACGCGTGCTCACCAGATTCGAGCTGCGGAATCCGGCCATGCCCGAAGCGCTGACGAGCTTCTTGCCCGGCAGATTCTCCAGCACCGCGTTGACGAGCATCGTCTTGTTTTCCGGCACGTCGAACGCCTCGCAGATGATGTCCTCGTTTTCGAACAGCGTCGGCACGTTCTCGTCGGTCACCTTGACGGTGTCGATGGTGATGTCCGTGAACGGGTTGATTTGGTGCAGATTGCTGCGCAGCGCCTCCGTCTTGTACTGGCCGAGGTCCTTCAGGAAATACTGCTGGCGATTCAGGTTCGTCATATCCACGCGGTCGAAGTCGATCAGATGCAGATGGCCGACGCCGATGCGGGTCAGCGCCACCGCGATGGTGGAGCCGAGGCCGCCGCAGCCACAGATGGCCACGTGCGCCGCGTCGAGCTTGTCCTGCGTGGCGGCCGTGTGACGGTCGAGCAGGGCCGCGCGGATCTCCTCGCGGCTGACCAGGGTGGCCGGGTCGGGCTGGTTGTCGAAAGCGTGCTGGCGGGCGTCGATCTGCGCCTGCGAT
>ERZ773103.1222-NODE-1222-length-27965-cov-4.579111_pt1 | contig 27965 bp, 26 predicted proteins | sample MGYA00511118_ERZ773103 | MGnify/ENA primary metagenome ERZ773103 (study PRJEB29015, sample SAMEA2737821) | human gut metagenome | biome: human gut; feature: human-associated habitat; material: faeces | place: China | collected 2012 ... | reverse complement strand
CTATCCTTATTAATAATTTTTGTCAATAGCTGTCGAGGCAGAATATAGTAAACAAAATAAAACGTTCTTTACCACAAAGAAATCGTGCCCACCAAAGTGTTCACGATTTCTTATTTTGCGTGTTTTTATTTCTACAATTCACCGGCCTTTGCTGCCATTTTTCTCACCTGTCTGCCGATGATCACGGCCAGCACTGTCAAAACGATATCTTTTGGTACAAATGCTGTCAGGGAATAAATAATAATGCCTCTCAGATCATTACCTGAAAGCAATGCCCACTGCAGGGCGCCCACACCTTCACAGACAGCCAGACCCACCAGAGATAAAATAATATTCACTGTCATATTCAGCTTTGCATTCTGCGTCTTCGGCTGAATACCGCATAAAATTGTCATCACCGGCCACGCAATGATGTAACCGCCTGTCAGGCCTGTCAGAACAGAAAGCCCGCCTTTAAAATTAGCAAAAACCGGAACGCCAACGGCACCGATTAAAATATACACAAGAACCGCCAGAACACCTCTCTTCCAGCCCAGGATCACACCCACCAGTGCAACCGCAAAAACCTGCACCGTAATCGGGACACCTGTCGGCATCGGCAGGGAAACCTGGGACATAACCGCCAGAAATGCGGCAAACATGCCGGCTAACACAATATTCTTCACTGAAATTCTGTTTGAAAATTCATTTTCCATGGTAACAACTCCTCTACATCTCTTCTTAATGCTTGTTTCTTTCATTCAAATAAAAATTTCTGATGTTGGTATTGTAAACCATAGAAAGCCTATTGTCAACCATTTTTATATTTAAGTTAACAATAGGCTCGTGTACATTTTCTACATGCACTTATCTCATCTATCTATACCATTTGAATTGCACGCATTCTAACAAATTTCCAAACTCAAAAGTCCTATACTCGAGTTTATCTATCCATTTCTATAACCTTCCGAGCTGCACTCCCCTATAACCCCTACGGCGTAAATAATATTTGCGAAACTCACAGCCTTTGAAAATGTTGAGGTATTTAACAGTTGTATAACCTTGAATTATTAAGGCAAAACTCAATAAACCTCATTATCGATTGGATCACTGTATTATTCAGATGCAGGTGCTTCAGCACCAGCCGGTCCTTAGGCAGCGTCCTTTGCTGCCTTATGTACCGCTGCTAGGTGCTGGCAGTGCAAACGTGCCTGCATTTGAATAATACAGTGATCCAATCAATTCACAGCCTTCGTGTTTTGCCGCCACGAAACTGTTAAATATCTCAACAATTCAATACCCTTGAAGTTTCGCACACCGCTTTACGCCTGAGAATAAATCTCAATGACCATCTGCGCTGTCTCTACCATGTTAGTTCCGTTATCCATGCTGCATTTCTGTATGTACCTGTGAGCTTCGACCTCGGACATATTCTTTGTCTCCATCAAAAGGCTTTTGGCATGCTCAAGCAAGGCTCTCTCAGCGGATGAGCGCTCCTTCGGCTTCTCTCTGCGCTTCTTGCGTCGGCGTATGATGGTTATCTCGATGGCCTGCAATGTTGTAAATAGATCATAGACTTTGACCGGCATGGGAATTTTGATAACGTTGTACTCAAAAATATGACTCAGATTACCCTGAGAGGCCATAACGATCATCTGCCATGTATCCGGAAGATCCGCCAGAAGGTCACTGTAAGTCATATCCTGGTACTTATAGCCCGACACAACAATGCCGTCGGAGCCTTCCATCTGATCAACGGCCTGACTGACAGCGGCTCCGTTGGTACAGACAGTGACCACATTATGCCCGTGCCTCATCAGAAGGTTGCGGATATTAATGCCATCCTTCTGGCTTGAAAAGACAACGATAATATTAACCACTCTTTTCCACCTCCATTAATGATTCATCAAGAAGGGGAAAAAATTAAATTTTGTACAGATACTGGTCAATCTCCCAGTTTGTGATCTGTCTGCGGTATTCATCCCATTCCGCGTATTTTGCCTCGATGTATTTGCTGCTGGCATGTTTGCCCAGAGTATCACAGATATACTGATCAGCTTCCAGCTCTTTAACTGCATCAAAAAGATTCAGCGGCAGTTCTTCAATGCTCTCTGCTGCTTTTTCTGCTGCTGTCATCTCAAAAATATTCTTATCCACATTCGGCATCGGCATTTTCTTTTCTTTTAAGCCTTCTAAACCCGCTGCCAGGCATGCTGCCAGTACAAGATATGGGTTGCCAGCCGGATCAGGACTTCTGAGTTCAATACGACGTCCGGTTCCTCGGGTTGCCGGAATACGGATCAGCGGACTTCTGTTGATGGAAGACCAAGCAATATGCACCGGTGCCTCATACCCCGGTACAAGTCGCTTATAGGAATTGACCAACGGATTCGTCAATGCCATCAGACCTTTTGCATGCTTTAACAGACCGGCCAGGAAATAATAGGCTTCTTTGCTGAGACCATTCTCATCATTCGGATCACCAAAAATATTGTTGCCGTCCTTGTCATCCAGTGACATATTGATATGCATGCCGGAACCAGGCACACCGTAAACAGGCTTCGGCATAAAGGACGCATGAAGACCATGGCGTTTTGCAATGGATTTGACAACCAGCTTGAAGGTTTCAATATTGTCCGCTGTATGAAGAGCATCTGTATACTTAAAGTCAATCTCATGCTGTGCCGGTGCAACTTCATGATGGGATGCCTCGATTTCAAATCCCATTTCCTCAAGGGTCAGCACCATATCACGTCTTGCATTTTCACCAAGGTCAATAGGGCCAAGATCAAAATAACCGCCTTTTTCATGGGTTTCTGTCGTCGGCATACCATAATCATCTGTATGGAAAAGGAAGAATTCCAGTTCAGGACCGACATTGAATGTATAGCCCATCGCATCTGCCTCTTTGATCACTTTCTTTAAAATATAACGGGGATCGCCCTCAAAAGGTTCACCGTTCGGTTTGTAAACATCGCAGATCAGACGTGCCACCCTGCTGCGGACGCCACGGAAAGATCTCAAATGTATTCAGGTCAGGTACCAGATACATATCGGATTCTTCGATTCTGGCAAAGCCTTCGATCGAAGAGCCGTCAAACATACAGCCATTGTCCAGTACTTTTTCAATCTGACTGGCTGTGATCGCCACATTCTTCAATGCTCCGAAAATATCCGTAAACTGGAGTCGGATAAATTCAACATCATCATCTTCCACCATCTGAATAATGTCCTTTTTTGTATATTTTGCCATTACGCTCTCTCCTTATATTAAGATAGTTCAACTATATCAATAATGCCCTTTCTTTGTCAATATTGTAAAAAATTTACGTCAGGCATATACAAAAAGACCGCAAAAGGGCAGGGAATTCTCACTCCACACACTGCCCCCTTGCAGTCTTTTCCATATTTTGTATTTAGTTTAGCATACTTTTTCTCAATTGACCAGCATGAATCTTTTCATACCGTCAAAAATGTCAAAAGCTTTTAGATTTCAGCGATATCGATCACGGAAAGTGTCTCCATATTGGCATTTTCAAGGCTTGTTACCAATGCTGCCGCTGTATCCAGGGATGTCAGACATGTGCAGCCGGTCTCAATGGCATTTCGACGAATCAGGAAACCATCTCTGCTCTTGTCACGGCCCTGTGTCGGTGTATCGATAACAAGGTCAACTTCACCGGCAAGGATCAGATCCAGCGCATTTGGTGAGCCTGCAGAAATCTTCTTGATCTTGATGGCAGGAATACCGTTCTCAATAAGCTTATCTGCAGTGCTGCGGGTTGCATAGATGGTGTAACCCAATTTCTGGAAACGTGCCGCGATCGGTACTAATTCATCTTTGTCCGCATCATTGACTGTACAGATCATCTTCTTTGTCCGCGGCAGATTGATGCCGGCACCGATAAATGATTTGTAAAGGGCTTCCTCAAATGTCTTGGCAATACCAAGGACTTCGCCCGTTGAATTCATTTCAGGTCCAAGGCTTGTCACAGCCCCACGCAGTTTCTCGAATGAGAATACCGGCTGTTTGATGGCAATATAATCTGCTTTCTTCTGAAGCCCCGGCTCATAACCAAGCTCTCTGATCGTCTTACCCACGATACATTTTGATGCAATATCGACAATCGGAATACCTGTTACCTTGCTGATATAAGGTACCGTACGGCTTGAACGAGGGTTTACTTCGATAACATAAACCTCTTCCTGATATACAATAAACTGAATGTTCAGAAGACCTTTGACATGCAGGCCTTTCGCCAGTTTGGCTGTATAATCTTCAATCTTATCAATGACAGCATCACTCAAATGCTGTGCAGGATAAATGGAAATACTGTCACCACTGTGGATACCGGCTCTCTCAATATGTTCCATAATGCCAGGAATCAGAACATCTTTGCCGTCGCAGACACCATCCACTTCGACTTCCTTACCCATCAGATACTTATCGATCAGGATCGGATGTTCCTGAACTGTCTGATTGATAATATTCATAAATTCGACAATATCGCCGTCACTAACTGCAATCTGCATACCCTGTCCGCCAAGAACATAGGAAGGACGGATCAGTACCGGGTAACCCAGATGGTTGGCTGCCTTCAATGCTTCTTCTGTTGTGAAGACTGTTGTGCCTGCAGGTCTCGGGATCTTACACTTCTCAAGGATTTCATCAAACAGCTCTCTGTCTTCAGCTGCATCTACATCCTCTGCCTGTGTACCGTAAATCGGCACACCCATCTTCATGATGGCCTGTGTCAGTTTAATGGCTGTCTGGCCGCCGAACTGAACAACCGCACCGTCCGGATGCTCCAAACGAACGATATTCTCCACATCTTCAGGTGTTAATGGTTCGAAATACAGTTTATCTGCAATATCAAAGTCCGTGCTGACTGTTTCCGGGTTGTTGTTGACAATAATTGTCTCATAACCGCAGTCTGCGAATGCCCATACACTGTGAACGGAGCAGTAGTCAAACTCGATACCCTGACCGATACGGATTGGGCCTGAACCCAGTACAAGGACTTTCTTACGCATCTTCTCGCCAACTTCAACTTCATTTTCATTGCCGAAGCATGAATAATAATATGGTGTTTCGGATTCAAACTCAGCTGCACATGTATCAACCATCTTGAATGCTGCAACGATATCGTTTCTGTAACGATAAGCTTTCACTTCTGCTTCGGACTGATGTGTAAACTCAGCAATGGCCTTATCAGGGAATTCCATACGCTTTGCTTCTTTCATCAGTTCAACAGACATAGGCTCTGTTTTCAGACGCTGTTCCATCTTGACAAGATTGGCGATCTTATCCAGGAACCAGAGATCGATCTTATTGATGGCATGGATTTCTTCCAGTGTATAACCACGACGAATAGCCTCTGCGATACAGAAAAGACGTCTGTCATCAATTCTATATAAATGTTCTTTCAGTTCTTCATCTGTCAGCTCATGGTATTTGCCGTAATCCAGGCTGTAAATATTCTGTTCCAGAGAACGGATGGCTTTCATCAGCGCACCTTCGAAATTCTGGCAGATACTCATAACCTCGCCTGTGGCTTTCATCTGAGTCGTCAGTGTACGTTTCGCTGTAATAAATTTATCAAAAGGCCATTTCGGGATTTTGACAACCACATAATCAAGGGCCGGTTCAAAGCTGGCGTATGTTTTGCCGGTAACCGCATTCTTGATTTCATCCAAGGCATAACCCAGAGCGATCTTGGCAGCAACTTTGGCGATCGGGTAACCGGTTGCCTTGGAAGCTAACGCTGAAGAACGGGATACACGCGGATTAACCTCGATAACACAATATTCAAAACTGTTTGGATTCAGTGCATACTGTACGTTGCAGCCGCCGTGGATATCCAGTTCCTGAATGATGTTCAGGGCAGATGTACGAAGCATCTGATACTCTTTATCCCCCAGAGTCTGTGAAGGTGCCACAACGATACTGTCTCCTGTATGAACGCCCACAGGGTCGATATTCTCCATATTACATACGGTAATGCAGTTGCCGTAGCTGTCTCGGATCACTTCATATTCAATTTCTTTCCAACCGCCGATATAGCGTTCAACAAGAACCTGACCGACACGGCTCAGTCTCAGACCATTGCTGGCAATATCATGCAGCTGCTGTGCATCATGTGCAATACCGCCGCCGCTGCCGCCCAGTGTATAAGCTGGTCTGATAACAACCGGATAACCGTTCTTCTCTGCAAAATCAAAACATCCCTGAAGTGTTGTGCAGACTTCACTGGCTGCACATGGCTCGCCGATCTTCTCCATTGTCTCTTTGAATGCCAGACGGTCTTCGGCTTTCTTGATGGTCTGTGAAGAAGTACCGATCATTCTGACACGATTTTCAACCAGGAATCCGCTCTCATCCAGTTCCATAGCCAGATTCAGTGCAGCCTGTCCGCCAAGTGTCGGAAGAATGCTGTCCGGTTCTTCTTTCTTGATAATCTTCTTCAGAACCTCTGTTGTCAGCGGTTCAATATACACTTTGTCTGCAATCTGTTTATCCGTCATGATGGTTGCCGGATTGGAATTGACCAGTACAACCTCAATACCTTCTTCTTTCAGAGAACGGCAGGCCTGTGTACCTGCGTAATCAAACTCTGCTGCCTGTCCTATGACAATCGGACCAGAACCAATAACCAGAACTTTTTTAATACTATTATTCTTAGGCATCTTTATTGACCTCCATCATGTCTATGAATTTATCGAAAAGGAACGCTGTATCCTGTGGACCCGGGCAGGCTTCAGGATGGAACTGCACCGTAAAAATATTCTTGCCAAGGTAATGCAGACCTTCTGTGCTGGCATCATTGGCATTAATGAAACTGATCTCAGCTACATCTTCCGGTACTGTCTTATCTGCTACCACATAACCATGGTTCTGTGAAGACATATACACACGGCCTGTTGTCAGATCTTTGACCGGATGATTGGCACCTCTGTGCCCCCATTTCATCTTTCTTGTATCAGCGCCATTGGCCAGCGCCATCAGCTGATGTCCAAGACAGATTGCAAAAATCGGAATATCTGTTGCATAAAGCTTCTTCAGTTCTTCAATGATCGGTCCGCAGTCCTTTGGATCGCCGGGGCCGTTTGACAGCATAATACCGTCCGGATTGGAAGCAATAATCTCTTCGGCAGATGTATATGCCGGATAAATCGTTACTTCACAGCCGCGCTTATTCAGGGATTTGGCAATATTTTTCTTTGCGCCGAAATCCATCAGAGCAACTTTCATGCCGTCACCCGGAAGGACTGTCTTCTCCTTGCAGCTGACACGTTTTACCGCATCTGTTACTTTGTAAGCCTTAATCTTCGGAAGGACCTCTTCCAGAACAAAATTTTCATTGGTTGTGATCATGCCGTTCATTGTACCGTAGTTTCTCAGACGTTTTGTCAATGCACGTGTATCAATGCCCTGGATACCAGCGATATCATGATCCACCAGGAATTTTTCAAGTTTATCTTCACTTCTGAAGTTGCTTGGGCTATTGGAGATCTCTCTGACGATATAACCGTCTACATAAGATTCCGGATCCTCCATATCCTCATAACATACACCATAATTGCCAATCAACGGATACGTCATAACGACAGACTGGCCGCAATAGGACGGATCTGTTAAAATTTCCAAATAACCTGTCATAGATGTATTAAACACAATTTCACTGATAACTTCTCTGGTAGAACCGATGCTTTCTCCTTCATAAACAGTACCGTCTGCCAAAATCAGAAACGCTTTCATTTTCTCACCTGATCCTTTCTCCTAATTTGCAAAAAAAAAAGATAATTTCATGTCAAAAATAGAAAAGACAATAACATGAAACCTCTTTTTTTAAGTTAATAAATATAAACAAGAAATGGAGAATTTTGTATAAATATGCATTTTCAAGCTTTGCGAATATAACCACATCATTGATACTTCCACTCCTGTCCTTTTTTGTAAATAACTTCCAAAAGTCACTTATATTCAATATCTTTCGACACTGAATTTTAAACTGCATGAAGTATACCATAGATTAAAAGCAAATTCAACCTAAATAATTATATGATTATCTGAAAATTTTTGTATGCATAATTTTTCACATAATGCATGCTTTCTCCGTCATCTTTTCGTCAAATATGCATATAATAAATCAATTCCCTATTGAGGTTTACGCCCATGGCTTCATCCCCAGCTCCTGTTATGCCGGCTCAGGTATCCGCCGCTTCCTACGGTCGCCTGCAGCTTGCCGTCACAGGTCGCAATGATTATACTCCCATCGAAAATGCCGTGATTCAGGTTACAGATACCGGAAATCCAGACAATATTATTGAGGAACTGACAACAGATAATTCCGGTGAAACACCCACCATTGAATTGCCTGCCCCTCCTGTTTCTTACAGTCTGGAGAGCAGCAGTGCCCAACCCTATTCAGAGTATAATTTCACCGTTCAGGCTGAAGGTTATTCCAATCTGACAATCAGCGGTGCTCAGATACTAGCCAACGTTACTGCCCTTCAGAGCGCCCGACTTATGCCGCTGGCCAACATCGAAGCTTCTCCGATCGTTGTACCGCCTCATACCCTATACGGTAATTTCCCGCCTAAAATCGCAGAAGCGGAAATCAAAGATGTCACTGAATCCGGTGAAGTCGTACTAAGCCGTGTTGTCGTTCCCGAAACCATCATCGTCCACGACGGACCGCCTACAGATACCAGAGCTGCCAATTATTATATTCCATTTAAAGAATATATCAAAAACGTCGCTTCCAGTGAAATCTACGCCACCTGGCCGGAATCCTCCATTATCGCCAACTGTCTGGCCATTATCTCCTTCACCCTTAACAGAGTGTTCACTGAATGGTATCGCAATAAGGGTTATGATTTTACGATCACCAACTCCACTGCCTACGACCATTTCTTTGTCTATGGAAGAAATATTTTTGAAAACATATCCGAAACAGTGGATATGATTTTCTCCAACTATCTCTCCCGTCCGGGTGTCCTGCAGCCGATTCTCACTCAGTACTGTGACGGTCGCCGGGTCTCCTGCCCAAACTGGATGAGCCAGTGGGGCTCTAAAGATCTGGGCGAACAGGGCTATTCACCCATTGAGATTCTGCGCTATTACTATGGGGATGATATCTATATTAACTCTGCAGAACAGATCAGCGGCATTCCAAGCTCCTGGCCGGGTTACAATCTCACCATCGGCAGTTCCGGTCAGAAGGTTCAGCAGATACAGGAGCAGTTAAACCGTATCTCCGATAATTATCCGGCAATTCCAAAAATAGCGGCAGACGGCATCTATGGCAATCAGACTGCAGAGGCTGTACGGACATTCCAGAAGATCTTCAATCTTCCTCAGACCGGGGTGACGGATTATGCCACATGGTATAAGATCAGCCAAATCTATGTGGGGGTATCGCGAATCGCCGAATTAAACTAAAATTTTGAGCCGAAAACAAATAGTCTTTGAATAACAGGAAATGAAACAGACAGCACCCAGGCACAACCTGTCCATATCTCATGTTCTTTGTCCGTTGAAACAACGTACACCCGTACGAAACGTTTCAACGGACAAAGCCATAGATATGACCATTCCATTGTTCCAGTCATTCTGCTGTCTGTTTCATCTTCTGTTATTTTCTGAGTGTATTGAATTTCCGACAAAGTAATTTTAGACTAAAATCACTTTGCCCAGTTTTCAAGTTTCAATCCCTGTACCCGTTCAAACTCTTTTGTGTTATTTGTTACAACAGTATACTTAAGTGATTTTGCATGTCCTGCAATCATCATATCCAATGGTCCAATGGGATTTCCTGCTTTTTCTAAATCAGATCTAATTTTTCCATAACTTTCAGCAGCTAAAGAGTCAAAACTTATTATTTCAATATTTGCCAACAATAATGCTAATGCAAGCCTGTTCTTTTCAATTGATTTGCTCTTTTCTACACCATGTACCAATTCTGCATATGTAACAGAAGAAATACATATTTTCGATGGGTCGTGTTCTTGCAGCCGCTTAAATGCTTTTTCTGGCTTATGCTTTATTGCATAGATACATATATTGGTATCCAGCATATATCTCATAATGATTCACGCTCCTGCTTTATATCATTATCTCGCTCATCTTCCATAAAATCATCCGAAAACATGTCTATAGCCTGCATAAATGAATTCCATTTACTTGATTTCGGAACCAACAATACAATTTCCCCAATTTTATTAACAGCTACCTCATCTGTGTTAAATCTACATTCTTTTGGCAGTCTCACAGCCTGGCTCCTTCCGTTTTCAAAAACTTTTGCCGTCATCATAAAATCAGCCCCTTTCTATTATTAGTATATACCACGATATATATTTTATTCAATAAAAAGATTAACTGATGATGATTAAATGAAGCCTTACTTCTCCATCTCATACTTCTTTCTCAATCTTACAAACCCTGCTGTACTTCGGGCAATCAAATAAACATACAGCACAATCAAAATCACCCATAAAATATAAAATGCAATAGACACTCTATCTGTATACATACCGTCTGCCATACGAACTGCCTGGGGAATGACACAGCATAAAAAGATGGCTACAATCGGCAGCATCTTTCGCCGGATAATGCGGTCCATCATATCGATTCGAGACTGATTATCACTAAAAATCTCATTTGCTTCTTCCTCATCCTCTGCCACTTTGCAAAAATAGCTGTATTCATTTAAATCCTGGATATAGGTCCATCCATAGTCTTGATACATCTGCTTATAGCTGTCCCAGTCTTCCTTCTTCTTGGGGTTAAAATCTATTCTATAAACCATATTCACCGGAGCTGTCTTCCTGAAATGGTAAACTCCCGGCAAAGTGACTTTCTCAAACAAATACCCACTCCGTGCCATCTGATTCAAATACTGTTCTTCTTCCTCATATTCACTTAAGGTAAAAATCTTCATCTCCTTCTTATCTACCATTGTACCGTTCCCCCTTACTGTTCTTGTACAATCGTTCAATTCTCGCCAATTCCAGATTCAGCACATCTCTCCCCAAATCCGTGATCTGGTAAATCTTCCGCTTATCTTCTTCCCTCAAAAAAGAAATCAAACCATCCTTCTCCATCTTGGATAATGTTCCGTACATCGTTCCAGGACTGATGGTGACTTCTCCGCAGGTCATCACCTTCACTCTCAATCCGATATTGTAACCATGCATTTCTTCCTGCAGGCAATATAAAATGTAAAACCCTGTTTCAGTCATTGGAACATAAACTTTTCTAATGTGGGCATCCATTGTCTTTCCTCTTTCGTTCATCGATATTGCTGTACTCTATATCAACGTTCAATATATCGCACTTCGTTATATATACTATATCACAGTGCGATATAGTTGTCAACTTACAACTCTAACTCTTGCTACACAAAAAAACAGACTAAACATCTCTCTTCTGTTTCCTGATGTTTAGTCTGTTGCTCCTATCGTTATCTGTTGTTCTTCAGTTTTTTCATATAGTCTATTTTCAGCTGGTTGGATTCTTCCTGACGCTTGATCTCATCTTTCAGATACTGTACATATTCTCTGGCCAGTTTGACGCCGCCGCTGACAGCCAAATCCTCATGCTGCTCCATTTCATCCAGCCACTGCTGGAAGGATTTTTCCTGAATATCTCTGTATGTATGGTCCGGTTGTATAAACATTATTACCCCACCTTAAATTCATTTTGTAATATAAGCAATTCCACCTTTTGACAATATCTTTTCTTTTAATTGCTCTGTCCGAAATCCCTTGTACATCAATTGCTCATTTGCCTCATTGATTGCTTTTAAAAATTTTCCGCTCATTGAATCAAATCTTTTCATTGCGATATTTTTTCCAAGGCCAACTTTTTTTGCTTCCTTTTCAAAATCACCTTTTCTTATGTCAGAAAGTTTATAGACATCGCCAACACGTAATGCCATTTTTTCAGTACTTGTTTCATACACTATCGTACTTACTATATCATAAGCTGGCGCAAGACGTATCAACTTTAAATCTTCACTGTATAACAATGACAAGTTTTTTCCATGTATATTTTTAATTTCTTCATGCACTACCCTCTCTTTTCTATACATAGATCCAATCCAAGAACATTCGCAAGCATTATTGCCTTCTCAATTTCTGCCGTTTTTTTTCCTCTTTCTAACTGTGATATATAAGTCACACTCACCCCTGTAAACTCAGCTACAAACTCCTGTGTATAACCCAGTTCTCTTCTTCTCTTTCGTATTATCTGTCCAAAATCAGCTGCGTTTTTAATCTTCACAGTATACACCTCATAATAAATTTAGTCGTACGACTAAATTTTAGTAATTAGTTTATATAATTTAGTCGTACGGCTAAATTTCAGCGATTTCAAAACCAATTTAGTCGTACGACATAATTTATTATATATTTTTCTTTATTTAATTGTCAACCACTACATTGCCTTAATTACGCCACAGGCTTAGCATTGATATTCTACTTCATCTTTCATGCTGCACCACCGACAACCACTGCTCCACCACCCGGTTAAATACCTTCGGATTCTCACTGGCTATAAAATGACTGCCCTCTATAATAGCCAGCTTTGCATTTGGCAGCGCTTTGGCAATCTCCTTTGTGTGAGCTTCCTTAATCATATCCTTCGTTCCGGAAATAACAAGGGTCGGAACCGTGATCTTGGACAATTCTTCTGCCTCAATATTCGGATCATTCACCATCAGTCCCAGCATTTCCGCATTTTTCCTCGCCCCAACTGATTTTGAAGCGAATTTCGAGGCTATCCTGTAACCGATCTCAATCGGGATCTGCGTGATAGGCTTTACACCTTTCGGGTTCAGATTGCCTCCGTTTAATATCAGAGCCTTTACCCTTTCAGGATATTTAAGAACGAACTTCATAGCAATATTTGCCCCATCTGAAAAGCCAAGAATCACTGCCTTTGAAATGTCAAGCTCATCCATAAAATTCTTCAAATCATCCGCAAACTGAGCAATGGTAAATGGCGCCGTTCCCCTGGATGACTGTCCATGTCCTCTTGTATCCACCACAATCACACGATAATTTCTGCTGAAATAGTCCATTTGATGTGCAAAATAAGAACCATCCTCCCCGTTTCCATGCAGAAGAATCATCGGTTCGCCTTCCCCTTTTTCCTGATAATGCAGTTTTATCTCCATCACTTCACCCCTGTCAGCTTTTCAAATTGATATCTTGGTTTGCCGATGCTCTTCTTGCCATACTCAATGGCTTCCGTCGGACAATAGCAGATACAGGCCATACAATGGGTACAATTTCTGCCCCACACCGGCTTTTTCTCCCGAAGTTGAATATTGTTCATCGGACATTTTCTAACACACAATCCGCATCCAGTGCAGGCTTCACTTGCTTTAAAGTCATCCGCTTTTACAATCATTTTATAAAAAATCGGGTTCACCGGTCCACTCATCAAACGGTCATACAAATTATTCCTCGGTACAGGAAATTCCTGCTTCTTCTGAATACATTTGATTGCTGCCTGAATATCTGGTTCCGCTTTTGCCGTAATCTGCTGTGCCTCATCCACCTGAGGTGCATTGAACATGGCGATATAATTCTCCGGCATAATAATCTGTGCTGTTCCCATATAGTGAAGCTGTTTTTGTTCTGCCAGGCTGCGACTATACTTCGCCGCATTGCCGATTTCACTGCCGCAGTCCATCACAAACCAGATACGCTTCGCACCTGTCCACTTTGTTTTCTCCATCCATTCCGAGACTATTTTCGGAATACGCCATGCATAAGTCGGCGTCACCATGATAACATCACTGCCGGTATCCACAGTTGTTGTATTATTTGCCTTAATTCTGGCATTCAAATCTATCATCGGTTCCTGCAATCCTTCTGCAATCCGCTGTGCAATATATCGGCTGTTGCCGGTTCCTGAAAAACAAAAAATCATCGTATACCTCCAAGTACAGTTGTTTCTACCAACACTATATCACAAAAATAAGTGGCTGTATATTTTCATGTATCAATACATCCACGCTGGCCCGAATATCCTTCATATGTTTTGATTGACAAATATTTTAATTTATGATATAATCCCCCAAAATTTAAATGCAGGTGGGGTTCACATGGACAATGAAAAAATTTTAAAAGATGAATTTAAAAAAGCAGATATCGAATCGATTAATCTATGGCATCATAGGGAGATAAGAACAGCCACCATCAATGATCTTGAAGCGGTCGCTGCTGTCGAAGCAGAATGTTTTCCTGCAGCAGAAGCCGCAACCAAAGAAGAATTTGCAGAACGGATCAAATTTTACGGCGATCATTTCTGGCTGATGTTTGATGCAGACAAACTCATTGCCTTTGTAGATGGCTTTGTTACCGACCATCCGGATTTGACCGATGAAATGTATGAAAACGCCTCTATGCACAATGAAAAAGGGGCATGGCAAATGATTTTCGGTGTCAATACCATCCCCTCTTATCGTCAGCATGGCTATGCAGGAGAATTAATCCGAAGAGCCATTTTCGACGCAAAAGCCCAGCACCGAAAAGGTCTGGTATTAACCTGCAAAGACAAGCTGATCCATTATTATGCCTCCTTTGGTTTCGTGGACGAAGGCATTTCAGAATCTGTCCACGGAAATGTGGTATGGCATCAGATGCGATTAACGTTTTAATACATCTGAATGTCCTTTTCTCTATTCGTCAAAAACAGGATTTTTCCCATTCTGTCATACCTTTTCCTCCAACTTCACAAATCCGGATTTATAAGTTACATACCGCATACAGCGGTATGTTGACCATCCATTCCTGATCCATATACTTTAAAGCAGAAAAACGCACCGCTTTCTTAGGATGAAATTTGTCACAATTATATTTTTTACATTTTTTCCGACCTGTTTACTATTTAATTTTACATTTTTTCTAATCTTGATTAAAGTAAAAAACATAGTATGACCAAATTGATGATATACCCTGCTTCAATCCAGATTGTCACTATACCATAAAAACAGGGGTCGGTAAATGACTTGAATGAACAGCTTGTCATAGTGCCCGTATTCCTTTATAATAAAATCAACGTCATGACTGACCAAATAGAAATCATATGATGAAAGGAACTTTTTATGCATACACTCAAAAAATTCATTCATTACTACGGCCCCTATAAAGTGGTCTTTTTTATTGACCTGCTCTGTGCAGCCATCATCAGCCTTGTAGACCTTTCCTACCCGCAGATTCTGCGGACAGCCACCAAAACACTTTTCACTCAGGATAAAAGCATGATCCTGCATGCCCTCCCATGGATCGGCATCGGATTGTTCCTGATGTACGTGATCCAGAGCCTATGCAAATATTATGTCAGCTATCAGGGTCATATGATGGGTGCCAACATGGAACGGGATATGCGTCAGCAGCTCTTTGAGCATTATGAAAAATTGTCTTTTTCCTATTACAGCCAGAATAATTCCGGTCAGATGATGAGCAAACTGGTCAGTGACCTATTCGATATTTCTGAGTTTGCCCACCATGGTCCGGAGAATCTGTTCATTTCTCTGATCAAAATTGTCGGTGCCTTCATCTTCCTTTTTGTCATCAACAGGAAGCTTGCTCTGCCTCTGATTTTCCTTGTCATTGTCATGTTTTTCTTCTCTTTCCGTCAGAATCAGAAGATGCAGCGGACATTCATGGAAAACAGAAGAAAAATCGGGGATGTCAATGCCAGCCTGCAGGATACTTTAGCCGGCATCCGTGTTGTTCAATCCTTTACAAATGAAGACATCGAGAAAGAGAAGTTCCGACGGAGCAATCAGGCATTCCTTGTTTCCAAAAAAGACAACTACAGATGTATGGGTGAATTCATGAGCTCCAATCTGTTCTTCCAGGGCATGATGTATCTTGTCACACTGGTTTATGGCGGTTTCTTAATCGCCAATGGCGAAATGTCTGCTGCCGACCTGGCTATGTATGCCCTGTATATCGGCATCTTCATCAGTCCGATACAGATTCTGGTAGAACTGATGGAAATGATGCAAAAGGGTCTTTCCGGTTTCCGCCGTTTTCTTGATGTTATGGAAACCGTGCCGGATATTCAGGATGCACCGGATGCCGTGGATCTTGCCAATGTGAAAGGTCATGTCTGCTATGAAGATGTCTCCTTCCATTACAGCGACGATGAGACAACCGTTCTCTCCCATGTATCCATTGACATTCCTGCCGGCAGATCCGTCGCACTGGTCGGTCCTTCCGGCGGCGGTAAGACAACCATATGCTCCCTGCTGCCCCGCTTCTACGATGTAACCGATGGCCGGATCACAATTGATGGTCACGATGTCCGCACCCTCACTCTAAAAAGTCTGCGAAGCCGGATTGGCGTTGTACAGCAGGATGTCTATCTGTTCTCCGGATCCATCCGCGATAACATTGCTTACGGTAAACCGAATGCCTCAGAAGATGAAATTATTGCAGCTGCCAAACGTGCCAATATCCATGACTTCATCATGGAATTGCCCGATCAATATGATACCTTTGTCGGTGAACGTGGTGCCAGACTTTCCGGCGGCCAGAAGCAGCGTATTTCCATTGCCCGGGTCTTCTTGAAGAATCCGCCGATTCTTATTCTCGATGAAGCAACCAGTGCCCTGGACAACGAAAGTGAGCGATGGATCCAGCACAGTCTGGAGGAACTCTCCAGAAACCGTACAACGATCACCATCGCTCACCGTCTGTCCACTATTAAAAATGCAGATGAAATCATTGTCCTCACTGAAAACGGCATTGCCGAACGCGGAACACATGAGACACTGCTTGATAAAAATGGCATTTATGCAGCCTATTACAACATGACCTAATATTTATTCAGTAAACCTATTCACTCATATATGGTATTCTTCCCTGAAACATTTCGCACGGGTGTGCGACGTTTCATAGAAGAACACGATATATTCAACCGTCAATAAGAAACCAGCCCTTTCCTACAGCGGGTTCGTCATATCCTCACAAATCATTTCCATGGCCGCACACAGGCCTGTTTCCAGTGAATCGATTCGGACATATTCTTCTCTTGTATGCTGTCCGCCGCCCAGATAGACGCCGAAGCAGATGGCCGGTATGCCCATGGACAATGGAATATTGCAGTCTGTGGATCCGCTTCCGAACATCGGCATCACACCGGTATTTCTGAAAATAATCCCTTCTGCCCGCTTCTGCAGCTCCGCCATTTTCTTTTTATCTACCTGCCCCATAGAAGGTCTGTCCCCGATCATCTCTATATCCACTCTGGCATCTTCACGATCTGTATATTTATCAACAATCACTGACATTTCTCTTTCCATCAGCTCCAGTCCCATCATTCTGTCTGAACGATATTCATAGAGAATCTTCACATCCTGAGCAATGGTATTCACTGATGTACCGCCTTCGATCAATCCTACATTGTACGTCGTTTTTCCCGGCATCGTATTGGTGTCTATCTCATAAAAATCATGAATCATATCCGCAGCCACCGCAATCGCATTGGTCGCTCCAAAATCTGCATAGGAATGTCCACCGGTAGTCCGAATACGAATTTCATAACGTCTCGAACCGACAGCCCAGACGGTTCCCGCATTGTATCCGCAATCGTAAGAAACCAACTGCCCGATTCTTCCTGTATACTGTTTCACAAGAGCTCTGCATCCCTTCAAATTGCCAAGTCCCTCCTCACAGGAATTCAAGGCAAAAACCATGGTTTGTTTTGACACAATCTTTTTCTCAGATAAATATTTCAAAGTCATCAGAATCGCACACACATTGGTGGTATCATCCCCAACTCCCGGTGCCTTGATACAGCCGTCTTCCACAACAACCGGAATCTCTGTCTCATCAGGGAAAACCGTATCCGTATGCGCCATAAAAATATGCACCGGTGCCTCCAAATCACTGCCTTTTACCTCACAGATCACATTCTTCGCATCATCAATAAATGTCTGGTCATATCCCAACTGATGCAGATACTCACAGATAAACGCCGCTCTCCTTTCCTCATGATGGGACGGCGCCGGAATTGCTGTCAACTGACAGATCAACGCTTTGTATTCCTCAAAATGTTCCTTTGCAAAAGTTTTTATATCCATACAAATACCTCCCTAACGCCGATGACTCAATCACTCAGCGATATCTTTAATGCTCGAATTTCAGAAAAAAATAAAAACCGCCGCCACTGCCGAAAGACTTCGACAGGTGGCGACGGCCTCCTGATTCTAAATATGTTTTCTTAACAGAAAATGAACAATTGCCGACAGATACTTCATACTGTAATAAGTAAAAATAACAAGCGGTGCAATAAAGATCATTCTCCAGCTGAATACACTGTTGATGCTGAACAGTTCCGGGAATAAAATGACACAGGCCACAAAAATCACAATCATCGTGTTGCACAAAATACTTCGGATCTTATTCATCGGGTTACATACCCGCATCAGTACCATCAGGCTGACCATGCCTGCCACAATCAAATTATACGTCGCAGTCATGCCGCTGTCAAACCCAAGTACAATAGAAATTCCCTGAATCAGCAGCATATTCAGCACCATGGTCAAAGCTCCAGGCAGTGCGACTCGAAGCACATGCTTCAGGAAGCCGCTCTGGGTCACAGTCTCAGTCTGTTCTAATGCCAGAATAAAACTTGGAATACCGATGGCCACCGTACTGATCAGTGTCAGATGAATCGGCACAAACGGATAGGAACGTCCCAATAATATAAAAATCACATTCAACAGTAATGAATAAATCGTCTTTGTCAGATACAGAGAGCTCACTCTCTCGATGTTGGAGATAATCATACGGCCTTCGCTGACGATTTCCTTCAAATGAACAAAATCTGAATCCAGCAGCACGATATGTGCCACCTGTTTCGCTGCATCACTGCCCGCCGCCATGGCGATACCACAGTCAGCATCCTTTAAAGCCAAAACATCGTTGACACCATCGCCCACCATGCCGACAACCGATTTATTGGCCTGATAAGCCTTGATCAGACGCTGCTTCTGCTCCGGTGTTACACGGCCGAAAACCGTATAGTTCTTGACAACATTTTTCAGCTCATCAAAGCTCTCCGGCAAAGTGGAAGCATCGATATATTTGTCGCCATCCTTCAGACCGGCCTTCTGGGCAATCTGTGAAACTGTCGCCGGATTATCACCGGAAATAACCTTAATCGCCACATGCTGTGCTTCAAAATAAGCAAATGTGGACGGTGCTTCTTCTCTGACACAGTCGGAAATAACAATCAGCGCTGCCGGTTTTGGTGTTCCCACCGTACCATCGGCACTTGAAATCTGATCCGTTTCTGCCAGCAAAAGCACACGATAGCCCTGCAGTGCATAAGTCTCGCTCTTCTTCAGCAATTCTTCATCATTCTTCATGATGAATTCCGGTGCACCCAGCACATAAGCTCCGTGCTCGCCAAAGGCAATGGCACGATATTTTCTCGCAGAGGAAAACGGAATCAGATCCGTTGTCTGCCATTTCTGCGTCTTTTCAAAATAATTCATCAAAGCCTGCTGGGTCGGATTGACATCATTGAATGCAAATGTGATCTCATTCATGGCCTCTCTGATCTTCTCATCCGACATAGTCCCACAAGGCACAACTTCCACCACTTCCAAATCACCGGTGGTGATGGTACCGGTTTTATCCAGGCAAAGCACATTCACACGGGCCAGTGCTTCAATGGCTTCCATCTCCTGCACCAATGCCTGCTTTCTTGCCAAACGGCCAACACCCAAAATAAATGAAACACTGGTCAGAAGTACCAGCCCTTCCGGAATCATACCGATAACACCGGCAACGGTGTTGACAATGGCATCGGATGTGGTGGTTCCCTCAATGGCTCTCTGAGAAAGGAAAAGCAATATACCAACCGGTACAATCAGGAAACCGACAATCTTAATAATCCTGCCGATGGAATCCTGCATTTCCGATGTGGCACGCTTTTTGTCTTTGGCCTTGGCTGCCAGAATCGTAGCATAATTCTCACTGCCCACATGAATAACCCTTGCCACACCGCTTCCGGCCACAAGAAAGCTTCCCGACAACATCTCATCGCCTTCATGCTTCTTCACAGCCACAGATTCACCTGTAATCATGGATTCATTCACTTCAATGCCCTGGGCTTCCAGAACCACGCAGTCCGCACCAATCTGATCACCGCTTTCCAGCACCATCACATCATCCACAACAAGCTCATCCAGCGGTATCTGCTTCTTCGTGCCATCCCTGATAACCGTCGCCTTCGAGGCTGTAATCACAGACAGCTTATCCACAAGACTCTTGACCTTTAACTCCTGAATAATACCAATGACTGAATTGGCAATAATCGTAAACATAAAAGTCAGATTCTTAATCTGTCCTGTCATCAGAACAAGTGCACCGAGAAAAACATTCAGAAAGTTAAAGAACGTACATAAATGCGCCCGAAAAATCTCTTTCTTCGTTCGGGATATACTGTTAGTGGTGGTATTGACCTTTCCCGCTTCAACTCTCTGGCTGACTTCACTCCCAGATAGTCCCTTATAATCTTCCGTCATAAAATCATCCTTTTTATATGGTACATCATGCATCATAACTGCCGTTGTACACTTACCTGTCACTCATTTCACAAGGTTACTGTATTGATCATTCTACAGGTACAAAAACACCATTCTTCAATTCATATGGTGTTGTCTGGTAAACAAAATAATTCATCCAGTTAGAATAAATCCACTGTCCGTGGGCACTCCACTTCATCTCCGGCTGCTTCGTCGGGTCATCATCCGGGAAATAATGCTTCGGCACTTCCGGATTCATTCCCTTCTCTGCATCTCTGAAATATTCTTTCGCCAATGTATCCACATCGTACTCTGAATGGCCCATGATAAAGAACTGAGAATCATCCGCACTGCCCACAACATAAACACCGGCCTCCTCGGAAGCCGCCATAATTCTCAGTTCCGGCACCTTCTCGATATCCTCGGCTCTCACTTCCGTATGACGGGAATGCGGCGCATAAAATGTATCATCAAAACCTCTGAACAGTCTGGACTTCTTATTCAGCACTTTATGGGAAAATACGCCGGAAATCTTCTTGTCCAGAATATACTTCGGAATACCGTAATGATAATAAAGCCCTGCCTGGGCACCCCAGCAAATATGGAAGGTAGAATGCACATGTGTCTTACTCCACTCCATAATCTCGCATAACTCATCCCAGTATTCCACTTCTTCATATGGCATCATCTCCACCGGCGCACCGGTAATAATCATACCATCATAATTCTCATCCTTAATCTGGTCAAATTCCTGATAAAAAGCAATCATATGCTCTTCAGATACATTCTTCGACTCATGGGTCGCTGTCTGCAAAAGCGTAATCTCAATCTGCAGCGGCGTATTGGAAAGGCGTCTCAGAATCTGCGTCTCTGTCTCAATCTTCGTCGGCATCAGATTCAGAATCACAATTTTCAAAGGACGGATATCCTGAGACAAAGCTCTCGTCTCCGTCATCACGAAAATGTGCTCATCCTCCAACACGGACTTTGCCGGCAAATCATCCTGTATTTTAATCGGCATGTTGTCGTCCTCCTAAATCCATAACGGATTATCAAATTAAATATCAAGTCAAACTCGCTGCACATCCACGCGCAGCTCTTCTTTTATTGTAGCCGGAGATTATACCCCCGACTATGATAAAAAGGCTCCCATCCTTATTTTCAGCGGAATTGGGAGCAAATTCCATGTATAATAGATATTGTAATTTTTTTTGCATCTTCTGTCAAGGACGATTGACTGACTTATTTCTTATATTATTCTTAATTATTGAATCCCGGAAAGATATTCTTTTTTCTAACCAGTCGACAAATCGGAATTAAATACAGATAGCATGCCGCTGCAAGACAATATACCGGTGCACCAATCGTAGCTGCTGGCACGGCTCCCGCAATGGACCACGGAATAAGTGCCGCAATCAAAACGGCAGAATCTTCCAGATCAACTGCTCTCTGCGAATTTTCTTGTTCTTTATACAAAATACAGCCCAGCTGCTCTGTCATCATGATCGCGATTGTCTGATTGCAGCCGACCATACTTGTAACAACAGAAAGCAGCACGATACATAAAAATCTTCCCGTCTTTTGAGAGATTGTTTTTACATATTCCGTTATGCCATCCAGCATTCCGGTGCCACTGAAAATCCCGGAATAAGTAGATGTCATACAGACAATCATCAAAACCTTCTTCATCGATAGCAGGCCACCGCCATTGATCATCTGCGCAGCCACCGGATCCCCGGCCCTGTATCCTGTCAACATGATCCGGATAATTTCCGCTGCTGATCTGTGTTGAAACACAACACAAAGGATGACTGCACATACAATGCTCAGTGTCATCGACTTCTTCACATCGACACGCAGCATTGAAAGTCCAAGCACAATAACAGCCGGCAAAATCATCCATCTATTCAGCTGAAACTCTTTTGCAAAAACATCCGATATGGAAGCGGCATCAACCTGATTGATGCCACAAAGTCCAATCGCCCCATAGATGATACACGTCAGGGCAAAAGGAACTGCTGCCGTCCTTAACATATTTCGGATATTATCAAACAGGTTTGTCTCTGTCACAGAGGCCACGAGAATTGTGCTGCTTGAAAGCGGTGAACATCTGTCACCAAAAAAACAGCCTGAAATCACCGCGCCGCCGCTGATTACCGGATTAACACCTGCTGTACCGGCAATCGTCATACTGATCACGCCCATGGTTGCAGCTGTTCCAAATGAAGTCCCTGTCATAAAAGAAACAAGACAATTCATCAAAAAAATGGTCACGATCAAAACAGATGGCTTAAATAACCCCGCTGCGGATGATACGATATAAGCGATCGTACCATCTGCCCGCCACATTGCTGTCAAAATACCGACAATCGCCAGCACAATCAGGACATTCACAGCCTTTTTTATGCCATTGACTGCCATCCGTATTAAATCATCCAGCGCAAAGCCACACCTGATGCCTGCAGCAAGTATAAGAAGCAGCCCTGCAAGTAGTATTGTAATTATCATTGATCGACTCCTTTGACACGGCCGCACTGTGAAACGCCCGTTTATCTCTTTCATTATTATAGCGATTATCACGGCCGCCTACAAGTTCCAAATCACTGTTTTTTTACCCATCCGGGACCACCCGCTTCTAATTTGAATGATAGAATAACAGCATAGAAAACAAATAAACCTATCATTTAGATTTTTATATCCGGGAGGTATCACCTATGACATTCGCAGATGAATTACGCAGCAGCAAAGGCCCACAGCTGACGAAAGAAGAAATAGCAGGCAGACAGTACCGGCTGAACTTTCATATTAAAGCTGTTCTTGAAGAATTGAAACGCTTGGCTCGCAGCCAAAATAATGCCGGTAAGCATTCAGTTTCAGGCTATTTGGCCTATGCTGGCTATGATAAAGATTATTGGCGCCTTCTTCCAATCAAAGATAAACTCCTTCCTCGAGATGATATAGGTGCCGGCAGTTTTGGTGTTAAAAATGTCTGTTACTCAGATTGTATCAACGATTTAAGAAGCGAAATTGAAAAGGGATTGAAACAGCTCGGTTTCAAAGCATCCGTAAAAAAGGTAGATGTGCCATTCTATAAGGAAACAGAGGGATTTTTATGTAGAAAGAAGCTTGAAAAAGATGGCACTGATACAACCCTCAGAATTGACTTTTCATGGTAAAAGGACAGGTGACTACAATGGCAGAATCATTTATTAATCAGGTAAAACGAACTTCCAGTATAAAAACATATGAATAATCCAACATCGTTAAACGAAAGCATCAATTTAAAAATTTGAGACTAAAAAAGAATTATAATTTTTGAATCGATGCTTTTTGGCTGCTTAATTGGTAAATTCTAAAACCGTTTTGTCTTCATCTATATGATAGACAGTTTACAAGCTGCGTCAGTTTTATAATTTTATTTCTTTCGGCATCTGTCCCTTAATTTTTTCAATTATCCATTCTTGCAAGTAATACGCATTCAGCACATTCTTGGAATATCTTTCTACCCCATCAGCAGTCAGCGTTATCAATAATTCTGTAAAAAAGTTTTCCCAGCTTTCATATTTTTCAGATTCAACATACTGTGATACATTATTTAATATAGAAATTAGTTCTTCGTTTCTGAGAACACCTGATTTTAAAATCAAATATTCAAAAGATTCTGGCATCCAGAGCGAAATTCTGCGATTTGTTTGAGCCCTAAATGAACTCAGGCAGCTTTCAATCAAAGACCCAAAAGCTGCTCCATCAGCTATTACCAATGTATCGCCTGGTTCCAAATTTTTAACCTGTTTGATAATATTTGCATTTCCATTAGAACTAATGACCTTACTTCCCACAAGTGCTTTTGTCCAAAACTGATATCCTGAATTGCTGTCCTCTGTGACTACATTCTGAATTTTATTATTTTCCAAAATAGGATAATTGCTGTATATTTCTTTAAATTTATGGTAAGATTCCTTGATATCCGTTCTTTTTCCATCTGTGATAATTTCGTAAATTTCATGTATACTGTAAGGCAGCATTTTCAGTGGTGCACGTGTTACCAATACAAAATAATTACCGGATTTCTTCACAAAAGAAGCAAATTCCTCTGTAAATATAAAATCATTATTTTCCTCAATGAAAATAATCGTATTTTTCAGCGGATATAATGCATCCTTCCAGTCACGGCCTACCTCGTCCCGAATATATACATAATATGCCGTATTCGTTGAAACCGAATATCCCGACTGTTTTCCAATTCTCAAATATTCATATAAAATATGCAAAAGTGTTGTCTTTCCAGTTGCACTATCACCTTTTATAACAGTAATATTCCTTCTTATGGAAAACTCAAATAAAACCTTTTTGCTCTTAGCTTTGAACCAATAGTTTCCTCTCATCTTCCATTTCCTCCGCTTCCAATAATCCATCCACATATTCTGCCGGATTGCACACAATCTTTCCGGTATTCATAATCTGAATTTTAAAAGTCCCCTCAAAATGCATGATATGCTGCAAATATACTGTCAAATCTTTTTTCTCGGCAATTCGTAAAATCCACTTTGCACAGTTGTCACCACAATTAGACATATTATAGATAAACGAATCATCCTTTAACATAAGAATCAAAACCTTTACACCTCCGGATAATTCTCTCGGAGTGATTGCCCCCAGGACAGGACTTTCAATTATATGTGCACTGATGACGGTACTATGATCCACATCCTGAATCATTTTCTTTACAAAATCATCTTCTATCCATTCATCTTCATATACATTATCAAAATACGAAGGGGCATCTTTCATATAATCAATATTGGCATAATACCATATTTTCAACATAATCCCACAACCTCTCTGTTCTTAATGACGTCTTTTTTTATCAAAACCGCCATCTATTACTTATTTATTATATCTGTTATTCCAGCCGCCTACAACTAAATTTTCTCGCATTGCATACCATCACGCTCATCCATATTTCATCATCTGGATATTTTACTTTTTCTAAACGACCGTCAAAATCCAGGTCTCTATTTTCTGCTCGTCTGGACCACCCGCTTCTAATTTGAATGATAGAATAACAGCATAGAAAACAAATTGTTTTTCACAACTCATCAAAAATCAAATAAACAGAAAAGAAAGGTCAAAAAAATATTTCCAACAAGAAATGTACAAACTTGCGGAACAATGTAGGAATAGTCAAACCTATGATTTCAATTGGAAACTTTGGTTTGACAATAGAGATGCAATTTTCTACGGTGATTCAAGTTTAGAACTTATAAAGACAGCTCAGGCAGAGCTTCAGAGCCTTTGAAAAGCCCAAATCAATCTGCTCAATATGTACCTTGATTTAATGCTCATGTGCCATAAAGAAACACGCAAGAATTTGATTGACAGCATCCACTATTCCATAGCAACAGCGAGTTGCTTGTTAAAATAAGGTTTGCAGTTTTATAATAAATAATAACATATTCCTTAGGAGGGACAGACATGGAAACACGAGATATTCTCAAGAATTTGCGTGAAAAAAATAAACTTACAAAAAGTCATTTGAACGGTACTACAAAATGAGAAAAAGCGCTTGACTCTACATCTGTTGTAGATATTATAATATTGGTAGTTTAACAAAAAAGAAGGATTAGGCAATATGGAAAAGAACCTTACTACCGGCAGTGTGTTCAAAAATGTTGTATTATTCTCATTGCCGTATCTGCTCTCGTATTTTCTTCAAACGCTCTATGGCATGGCTGACCTATTTATCATCGGACAGTTCGAGGGTGTAGCCAGTACTACCGCTGTTTCTATCGGCTCACAAGTGATGCACATGCTTACGGTTATGATTGTAGGGTTATCGATGGGAACAACCGTCAGCGTCGGCCAGGCGGTGGGGGCAGGAGATCGAAAACAGGCAGCGCATAACATCGGGAATACGGTAATATTGTTTCTGGTGGTTTCCATTGCACTTACGGCCATCCTGTTATCCCTTGTTCATCCCATTGTCGTTGCCATATCTACGCCAGCGGATGCGGTGAGCGGTACGGTCACCTATTTGACCATCTGCTTTATCGGGATTCCGTTTATTACATCCTACAACATTATCAGTTCTATTTTTCGAGGGTTGGGCGACAGCAAAAGCCCGATGTGCTTTATTGCCACAGCCTGTGCTGCCAACATCGCTTTAGACTATCTTTTTATGGGTGTGCTGCACCTTGGGCCTGCGGGCGCAGCCCTTGGTACAACTCTCTCTCAGGCAATCAGTGTAGTTGTTTCCCTTACCGTTATTTTGAAACGCAGGAGCATCGTTCTGAAAAAAAGCGACTTCAAGCCTTGCCGTGCGGTCATGGGGAAAATTTTGGGGATCGGCATCCCGATTGCGTTTCAGGACGGCCTGATTCAAGTTGCTTTTATTATTATCACGATTATTGCCAATCAGCGTGGACTGAATGACGCAGCGGCGGTCGGGATTGTGGAGAAAGTGATCAGTTTCCTCTTTTTGGTACCCTCCTCTATGCTGTCTACCGTTTCTGCCTTGGGAGCGCAAAATATCGGTGCGGGCAAACCGGAGCGGGCCATTCAAACGCTGCGCTATGCGGTGATGCTCGCCGCAGGCTTTGGCGTGCTTGCTTCTATCGCGATCCAGTTTACAGCGGAAGACATCGTTTCGCTGTTCACTGATCCCAGCACTGCGGACGGAGCGGCGGTGGTCCGTTTCGGCGGCCAGTATCTGCGTGGTTACATTTTTGACTGTATTTTTGCTGGCATTCATTTTAGTTTTAGCGGCTTTTTTTGCGCATGCAGGAAATCCGGCCTGTCGTTTTTACACAATATTCTCGCCATTGTATTGATGCGTGTGCCTGGCGTTTATGTGACCTCAAAATTATTCCCGGCAACGCTTCTCCCGATGGGACTGGCTACCGCGGCAGGCTCACTGCTATCGGTCGTGATCTGCCTAATCGCCTTTGGAGTCATACGGCGCAAATCAACGCTTGTTCTGGTGGAGGAGTAAGATATGGATCGGAAAAATCTTTTCCCAATAGGTGAAGTGTCAAAATTGTTTCATATCAGTGTTAGTAGTTTGCGGCACTATGAACATATCGGTTTGCTTACACCAGAATACATTTCCTCAGATTCTGGCTATCGTTACTATGGCACCGAACAATTTGAAGTACTCAACACAATCAGGTATTTGCGGGCATTGGATATGCCTTTGGCCGAGATTGAGGACTTTCTCAAAAATAAGGATATCAGCCGTATTGAGGAAAAGTTGTTACAGCAAAAGCATGCAGTCCTGAAAAAGCAACAAGAATTACAACGTATAGAACAAAAGATTAACCACCGCTTAAATTGGCTGCGAGACGCACAAAGTGTGCCTTTGGATACCGTTTCCTTAATAGAGCTTCCGTCCTGTCGCATTGCTTGGGTAGACGTTCCACTGAAAGT
>ERZ773103.1221-NODE-1221-length-28020-cov-5.965493_pt1 | contig 28020 bp, 24 predicted proteins | sample MGYA00511118_ERZ773103 | MGnify/ENA primary metagenome ERZ773103 (study PRJEB29015, sample SAMEA2737821) | human gut metagenome | biome: human gut; feature: human-associated habitat; material: faeces | place: China | collected 2012 ... | reverse complement strand
AAAAGAAATATTGCAACGAATCCGCTTAAAGTCACTGTGTCGCCATCTTTGATCAGATCAGCGGCCTGTCTCGCTGTTAAGACTTTAACTTTGCCCATCTCGAATCCCTCCATCAAGTTTGTTAATTGTTGTCGATTTTATACATTTTTTTCTTTCTTTCGATGGGTCTATTGTAAATTTTTATCAGCTTTGAAGCAATAAAATCAATTTGTGTGTGCTTTACTCAAGTTTTGCAAATTGAATTCTAGTTGATTCAATTTTTCACTTGACAATTTCATAACATGTTGGCATACTAAACTATATACAACGATTGTATGCAAGCAATGTGCTATTGAATTTGATAGATAACAAAGGGGTATTATTATATGAATGCATATGGAACTGTATTAAAGCAGCTGATCCAGCTGACTGGTTCGAAACTGTCCACAATTTCAGATGTGATTGGTTATGACGTATCTTACATAAGCAAATGGTGCAACAAATCCATGTTGCCCGCTGCCAAGATGGTCCCGGAGATCAACAGAAGCATGGCTTCACTTTTTGCTCAGGAGATTTTAAGCCAGGAAATTCTGGGAGATTTTGAAAAGGCTTTTTTAACAGAAGTCTGTCCGGACGATCTCGAGAACACCATCTATACTTTATTAAAGGAGAACTACAGCAGCTCCTGCAGTGAAGCTTCCACGGAATTGAAGCAGCAGACCACCTATAAACCGCGCATCCTGACGCTGGCCAATGATATTTACAATTTCTTTAATCATGAACTGCCTCAGATGCTGCTGGATTATGATGATGCTCTGGATGTCTTATGCACACTGGATGTCTGTCGTTTTGCCATGGACACCCCTTCCAATGCCTACTCCCATCTGACAGCCAAGCACCCGGTCAATGTGAAAATCGGTGTTGACACAGATCTTCTCTATGCCGACAACAATGACGGACTCAAAGCTCTTTACTATTTTATCAATGCAAACCGTGCCATTTCCTTTGATTTTTATGACAATACCCTCATGCACACATTGAATACCATTGTAGTGAAGGACCGCGTAGCCATTATCTGTGCCCTTGACCAATACAATCGTGTCAATGTAGCCAGTGTGATCTTCGATCCTGAGAAAGTGAATCAGATCTATGTCCGCACGCTGCCCGCTTTCCGTACATCAGATCTTCTGGCCCATGCAACAGAACAGCTTGAATTCTACCAGCACGGTTATCGTACAGACTTTTATACCAAGGACAACTTCCAGTTCCTTCTGACGCATGGCTTTGAATATCTGCTGCCTCAGGAATGCTGGGATAAGATCATCAACGTTGCCAAAGAAGATTATCATGATGAATTTATGGCCCTTATTGTGGCTCAGCTTCAGATCACATGGGAAGAGATTTTTGAGAAGAATACATTGGATTTCTATGTACTGAAATCCTCTTTAATGAAGTATATTGATGATGGTGAGATTATTTTCGCAGATGTAATTTATCATATGACACCGGAAGAGCGCAAGCTGCATATTGAGAATGTACTGGCTCTTTCCAAAAAGAATCGGAATATCCAATTCTATGTTGTCGATGACGAACAATTAGTCAACAAACAGCAGATGATACATTTCTCCATTTTCAACAATCGTAAAAAGCTGTTCCTGAAGAATCCGGGGCGCTATCATACAGACGTCGGTCCTTACTTTTATTCTGTCCTCTCTGACCAGCTGATCCAGAGAATCAGCAGTTACCTGGACGATCTGAAAAATGCCGATTACTGCAGCCACTACGATGCAGAAAGCCTGCAGACATTTTACGATAAATACAGCTCCCTTGTCCATCGAATGATCGATTTGAGTGCTTTCAAAAAGTAAGACGAGTACGATCCCATAGTTTAATAAAAGGATTCAAAATGAGTCTATTCTTCACAGGCCGCTCTCACTGCCAGCGAAGAATAGACTCATTTTAAATCCTTCCCTTAATATTTGATTTGACTGCACTCTGGCAGTGAATTTGAATATGGCGCTCTCATGGGTAAAGCTTTACTCTACAACACTTACTTCATAAAAGCCTTCAGTTTTTCCTGCTGTGCATAAAAATCCTTGATGCCCATCTCATAAATAGCCTCTTCTTCCTTGGCATCCATGCTGTAAGTGCCGCCGCCAAGTACGTGTTCCGGTGCAAAAACAAATACTTTACCTGACTTTTCCAACGCAAACATTTTATCCTGGCAGGCTTTGTACATGATATGTCTGTGATCCAGTGCTTCGATGATCTTCGGATATTTTCTGCATAATCTCTTGTAAATAAACCGGTCTTTCTCCGGCTCCTTCACAAAGTCATGGGGCTTGGTCAAAATGACAACCAGCTTGTCACAGCCGTCATCCATGGCTTTCTGAACAGGAATAGAATCCGACACACCGCCATCGTAGTAAAATCTTCCATTGATCTCAACAGGCCTGCAGACTGCAGGAATCGCACAGGATGCCATCACATGACGATAATCATCCTTATGCATATCTTTCTTGCTGAAATAAGTCGGCTTGCCTGTCTGAGCATCCGTTGCCACCAGCCAGTATTCCATCGGACTTTTCATAAAGGCATCAAAATCCAGCGGATCTGCGCCACCGGAATTTGTCAGCGTTCCATATATATACTGGAGCCCGAAAAGATTACCCGTCTTCAAAAAAGAAGAAAGACCAAAGTAGCCCTTCTCATTAATATGCTCTGTGTAAAAGCGGATATTTCTGCCCCGCTGTCCGGCTACAAAAGAAACCCCATTGGCCGAACCGGCTGAAACACCGATACAATAATCAAAAGTGACGCCATTATCCATCATGGCATCCAGAATTCCGGCGGTATAGGCACATTTCATGCCGCCGCCTTCCAATACCAAACCAATCTTACTCATTGTCATCAATCTCCATTATTTATTCTATATCACTTATTGTTTTTCCTATTCAACCTGTTTGTTCTGCGATATATTCTAACATAAAACAAAAATCAGATGTCATGACAATTTCCTGATTCTGTCGCTTTCACGACACTTTTGTATACAATTTTTTCAGCTCGTTTTCATATCCGATCAATTTCCAACGATATATCATCTATTCTTCCCATCTGTTAAATGTCAAAACAGCATTGTACAGATAAAAAAGGGCGTGTGAAAAAAAAAAGTTTGCTTCTTTTCATTTCGCCTTTTTTCTGCTTCAAAACTTGAGTTTTCCATCAAAACATAGTAATATTTTTTTAAATAAATAAACGAAACTCTTGAAAGGAAATGATATGAGAAAAAGAGAATCTTTTAACAGCCGATGGGGCTTTATACTGGCCTGCATCGGTTCTGCAGTCGGTATGGGTAATATCTGGATGTTTCCAACCCGCGTCTCTCTCTACGGAGGCGGGTCTTTCCTGATCCCTTATTTTATCTTTGTCGTCCTGATCGGCTTTACGGGTGTTATCAGTGAAATGAGTTTTGGCCGTGCCACCCGCTCCGGCCCTATCGACGCCTTCGGCATTGCCTGTGAATCCAGAGGACATCGCAAGGCAGGAGAAGCCTTAGGATGGATTCCAGTTCTTGGCGCACTGGCCATGGCTATTGGCTACACCGTTGTCATGGGCTGGATTTTGAAGTATACCATCGGGACTTTTACCGGTGCTGTTCTGGCCCCTGCCGATATTGATGGCTTTGCCGGTGCTTTCGGCTCAATGGCCTCTTCCTTCGGCAATAATTTCTGGCAGACTGCCGCTTTAGTGATCTGCATGATCATTCTGATGTTCGGTGTCGGCAGCGGCATTGAGAAAGCCAACAAGATCATGATGCCTGTTTTCTTTGTCCTGTTCATCATTCTCGGCATTTATGTTGCTTTCCAACCCGGTGCCGTCGATGGATACCATTATATTTTCAGAGTCGATCCAAAGGCACTGTCCGATCCAGTCACATGGATTTTTGCTCTTGGCCAGGCATTCTTCTCTCTGTCTGTAGCAGGAAATGGTACTCTGATCTACGGTTCCTATCTTCCGGATACAGAAGACGTCCCAGCTTCCGCAGCCAGAGTTGCTTTTTTTGATACCATCGCCGCTATGCTGGCTGCCCTGGTCATTATCCCTGCCATGGCCACCACAGGTGCACAGCTCGATCAGGGCGGTCCCGGATTATTATTCATCTACCTGCCTCATCTGATCAAAGCCATGCCCGGCGGAAGAATAATTGCTATTATCTTCTTTGCGGCTGTCTTTTTGGCCGGTATGTCCTCTCTGATGAACCTTTATGAGGCTCCTATCGCCACCGTTCAGGAGAAAACCGGCCTCGGAAGAAAAGCATCCTGTCTCGTTATCGCAGCCATCGGCATCGTCGTTTCCATGCTGATCCAGGGCATTGTCTCCGACTGGATGGATGTACTGTCCATTTACATCTGCCCTCTTGGTGCAGGTCTGGCAGGCATTATGTTCTTCTGGGTCCTCGGCAAAAAATATGTAGAAAAGCAGGTCAACACCGGCCGTGAAAAGCCTTTTACCGGGCTGTTCTTCCCAATTTGCAAATACATTTACATTCCGATTTGTTTTCTGGTTTTGATTCTCGGTATCGCACTGGGTGGTATCGGCTAAAAAGGAGCCTGTACAGCATTTTCTTTGATATGCTGCACAGGCTCCTCTTATCTCACCTTGTTCTTAATTCCGGCTACTAACGCCTTCAAAACCGACTTAGTTCTCCGAAACTTCCTGTTCATTTTCTTTCTTCACTTTTTCATTCTGAATATAATATTCCATAAACTTCAGAACATATTTTGGCGCATTTCTTGTTCCGCGCTCCCACTCAGTGACTGTCCTGTAAGGAATCTCAAATGCCTCACAAAACTGTCTTCTGTTCATCCCTGTTATTTCTCTTAATTCTTTAATCTTCTGTTGGCACTCTGTCATAATCTCATTTTCCTCCTCAAATCACGCACATCCGCAGACATATATAGCCTTGTATGTCTCTGATTCGCTCTTTAAAATATTACATCTTACGTCTATTATATCGCACTTTTGTATACTACACAATGTGTTTTAAATGTTTTACACTCTTTATGTACTTTTTATAATTGCAGCCTATCATACAACTAACTTAATGTGAACTACCCATTGTCTAAAGCCAATGGGCTTCCTGCTTCACAGACCTCGTGACCTACTATCTCCACAGGCGTAAATTCGGGCAGTCCCTGCCCTATATAGTTATTCTTCTTATGCTATTTGTCGTAATCCCTCCGCCAGTATATTTTTTGCAGCGTTAATGTCTCTATCATGTTTTGCACCACAAACAGGACACGACCATTCTCTTATTGATAAATCTTTTATCTCTGTATTTTGGTATCCGCAAACCGAACATAACTGGCTGCTGGCATAGAATGTATCTATCTTTATATATTTTCTACCATTCCACTTTGCCTTATATTCTAACTGTCTTGTCAACTCATACCATGAAACATCACTTATAGCTTTTGCTAAATGATGATCTTTCAGCATGTTCTGTATCTGCAGATTTTCCGAAACTATCACTTGGTTTTCGCTGATAATCTCATGGGATATCTTGTGCAGATAGTCTTTTCTGCTATTTGTTATTTTTTCATGGCATAATGCTATCTTTTTTTTAATCTTGTTGTAATTTTGGCTTCTCTTTTTTTTATGTGCTAACTGTCTTTGCAGCTTTGCCAGTTTCTTTTCATATTTCCTGATGGTTTTTGGATTTTCGTATTTCTTTCCCTTTGAAGTAATACATAAATCTTTAATGCCCAGATCTATTCCTGTGTTTTGATCTGTATGTGTCAGTTCCACATGTTCCGTTTCCACCAAAATTGATACATAATATTTTCCGCTCGGCATCTGCGATACCGTTGCAGACTTTATCTGTCCGATAAAATTTCTATGCAGTTTTGCTTTTACTTCCTTTAGTTTAGGCAGCTTTACTTTTCCTCTGTCAAAATCTGCCGTTATATTCCCATTGGTAAAATTCGTTGTGTATGATTTATGACCGTCATGTTTACTCTTAAACTTCGGATACCCTGTATGTTCTTTAAAAAATTTTTGATAGGCAGCGTCCATATTATAAATTGCATTCGTAAGGGCAAACTTATCTACTTCTTTTAGCCATCCATATTCTTTTTTTAGAACCTGGTTACAGTAATTGTTGCAGTTGGTTTTATTTACGTTTTTTTTCTCTTTCTCATATGCTTCTTTTCGATACGCCAGTGTCCGATTATACACAAAACGGCAGCAGCCAAATGTCTTTGCTATCTGTTCTTTCTGCTCATTAGTGGGATATATTCTGTATTTATATGCTTTTAACATCTGCTGCCACCGCCTTAACCTTGGTTTTCTATATATCTTTTAAGCATTTTTTCTGATACATGTGATATTGTAATAAGTATTTGTGCCTGTTTTTAGATTTCCAGGTTCCCATGCCATAAGTATACAATAATATCTAACTTTTGGCTACCTTAACCCACCGTCTAAAACCAGTGGGATTGCGGTAGCCTCATTTCAAATGATTTCCCTGTTGAATTGTTGCGTAAATAATGTTATAATTTAATTTATCGATTTAAAGCGCAACGCTTTAAACCGACAGTCATGTTTATATTTTTAAGAAGGAAAGTCAATCGTAATCTTCACATCACGATTCAGAAGTTACGTACAAGGAGGAAATGAATGAAAAAGGGAATTAGAAAAATGTTATCTGCCATTGCCTGTGCAGCTTTGGCTATGGGTTGCCTGGCAGGCTGCGGCTCCAACACCAACTCATCCGTAGTAAATACAACCACTGAATCAGCTGCAGAAAACACTTCAACAACCGCAGCCGAAACTGCTTCCGACAGTACCGCAGCCGACGGCAAAGTCTATCAGATTGGTATCTGCCAGCTCGTCCAGCATGATGCACTGGACAGAGCTACACAGGGATTCGAAGATGCATTGGTAAAGCTGCTCGGAGAAAATCATGTTACATTCAATGTTCAGAACGCCCAGGGTGACTCCCAGACATGTGCAACCATTGCCAACCAGTTTGTCAACGGCGGTGTTGATTTGATCATGGCCAATGCAACAGCTGCCCTTCAGGCCTGCTCGAATGCCACATCAACAATTCCTGTTGTCGGCACATCTGTCACAAGTTTCGCCGCTGCACTGGATATTGAGCTGGATGCGAATGGCTGCACAGGCATCAATGTCACCGGTACCAACGATCTTGCACCGCTTGATCATCAGGCACAGATCATTGCTGACCTTTTCCCTGATGTAAAACAGGTCGGTATCCTCTATTGTTCAGCCGAAGTCAATTCCGTTTACCAGGCAGAACATATCGCCGCTTATCTGGATGATCTAAATATTAAGCACAAGGATTTCAGTTTTTCAGATTCCAATGACCTGCAGGCCGTGACCAACAATTGTGTTTCTGAATGCGATGTGATCTATGTACCAACGGATAATGTTGTATCCAGCAACCAGTCCATTATCGACGCTGTTGCCCGTCCTGCAGGCGTACCGATCATCTGTGGTGAAGAAAGCCAGTGTACAGGCTGCGGCCTTGCCTCTCTCTCCATCGATTTCTATGATATCGGCTACCGTGCCGGCGAACAGGCCTATGACATCCTTGTAAACGGCAAGAATCCGGCCGAAATGCCTGTTGAAGACCCTCAGAGTCTGACACGCATTTACAATCCGCAGATTGCTTCTGATCTGGGCATCACCCTCGGCGATGATTATCAGGCCATTGAACAGTAGCCCAATCTCTTATTCATCTATAAAATAAAATCCGACATGATAAAGTAAAAGCAATCATTATTTTTACTTTCATTATGCCGGATTTTATGCTTTGAACGAATGCACGAAAAAGGCCTGTATGTGATAGGAAATAAAGCTTTCTTCTGTTCTTCTGTTGCATCAGAGTTCCAAACACTGCCGGCATAAAGAGAAGTGGTTACATAAAAAGCAATACCAAAGGAAGCATCTACCTTGGAAACTTCTTCTACTGCAAGCGCATATTCCATATAACCAAGTCCCTGACCGACATATTCTTTCGGATAAGGCAAACCGATGAAGCCCAGATCACCGGCTTTATGGAACTGTTCCACTGAAAATTCACTCTTTTCATCTCGTTCAAGAACACCCGGAAGTTCTTCCAAAGAGGCCGTCTACCGCCTGAAAAGGCCGGTGCTCATTCAATCCATCCGCGAACAGGGTATCACCAGGCAGCCCAAAATTGCAGATATTATCAGAACCTATCAGGATATGACCATTCAGCATCTGGATGGAAATGCCATCGCTGCCGGATTGTCCTCAGCCAAAACCGGTTTGTATTTAATCCGAAAAACAGAACCACCAAAGGATAAATCCACCTCAATGACGCTTTTAAACGGACTCAGCGATGACGAATCTGCTGCAAATCTGTTGCGGATTCTTCGCGAAAAAGGATTTCAAGGAAGAAGAAAAAGATGATTTATGTAATTGGAAAAAAGAATCAGAACCTGACTCTGCAGCTGACAGAAAAAGCACTGGAAATATCGGAAGTAGCTGCCGAAATGGCCGTACGTCTGTCCGCTTCACTGCTGACAGACTGCATTGCTTTAAGCGTTGACAATGGGCGTCTGCAAGGCCTCCGTCCCTCTCTCGACGGCAAAAGTTTTTCACATTATGCTTTTTCTGACGATCAACCGACAGTCATCGTTGTCAAAGACACCGGCATCACAGAGCCTCGTCAGAATTTACTTCAGAGCTGTGTCAAAGTTGCTGAACTTTCTGCCTCTGCTCCCGGTAATACTGCAGAAAAATGCCCAGGGAACCATACTGCTCCCGGTAAAATTGTTTTTGTGAGAAAAATTATTCACGAAAATGTGTCAAAAGATATCAAAGACGCTCCACTCATTTTCGCCGGTGGCAGAGGCCTGATGAATGAACAAAGCTTTGAAGCATTGCGGTAATCACCAACCTGAATTCGCCAATCTTTCAATATTGTGATTACGGCATCCGAGGGGACGCCAACTCCATTATCCGTAATCTGCTGCAGATTCTGGCGGTTTGATAACAAAGGGCTGATTAGAAATCAACGACGCTTTTTATATTTTTCAGTGATTTCTTTCGTAATCTGTTCACGTGTCTTTTCGCCGGATGCCATAGCCCTTAAATTTTTTTCGTCTTGCATATCGTTTCAATTATTTTATTTCAACCTTTTGGTATACCCTGTACAGTATCGGTTGAAAAATCAAGCATACCACTGCATATACAGGAACAATAACAGTTGCTATTGTGGTTACTTTACTTCCCAATGTTATAAGTCCAGCTTCTTTGATATCCAAATAAATTTCTAATAACTGGTCTGGAAAGAAAGAGCATAATCCAGGCAATGTAATAATTTTACTTAAAAATGGAAATGCACATAACACAATAAATGGCACAATAACGGCAGTCGGAGTCGAGTGCGTGAGTGCTGATACAATCATTGCAAGCGTAGAAGCAAATACAGTTCCAATATATCCCCCAACAACAATAAAAAGATATGCCTGTAAAAAAGTAATATTATAAACACTTCTCCACAAATCTAACTGGATCGGACAACTTGCACCGTCTGCACCTAATACAAAAAGCACAATAAACGTATATAGAAATACAAACATCAGATAGAATCCCGTAGTAATACAAAAGCCTGCTCCTACCTTTGCGGAAATCCCTCTGCTTCTTCCAAATCGTGCAGAGAAAAAAATGGAATCTGCTTTTGTCTGAAATTCATCTGAAAATATCCCGGATACTAGAAAACCGATCACTAATGCCAACATCAGAATAAAGGTTGATATATTTTGTAGTAATGCAGCCCAACCGTCCATATATTCATAGTAAAATGGAGTTTTCAGTTTTTTATATTTCTGAATCATAAAATCTTTTTCTGCCTGTGTAAATCTTTCTTCTCCAGATTCAAGCCAATTTTTTAAAGTAGAAATTCTTCTTTCATAGATTGTTCCAACTTCATCATCAGAAATCTGATCCGTTACATAATAATTATAATCTCTGTAATCGCTGAAAGCATAAATAATGACATCCATAATACCTGCTATGCCTTGCTTTTTTGCATATGCCTTATTTTGTTCTGTAATGTCATCCGACAATGCCTCTTTCGAACTGTTAATTGTCCTGTTCTCTTCCAATGCCTTGCTTAATGTATCTTCTGTCAAATAACCTGCCCATTGGTTTTTGGCTTCTCTTAAATCTCTTACAGCCGAAATTCCAACAGAAGAATTTCCATTTTCATCAACATACTCCACTCTGTTAATCGTTAATATACTGGTTATCGCAAGTATTACGAATAACACTATGACAGCAATTCTATTTTTTGATTTAGAAAACACTTTTTTGATTTCATAACGCAGCATTTTCATCACCTGCTTTCTCTCCAAAATAATATAAAAATACATCTTCCAGTGACGCTTCTACACGCATTGCATTCTCAACCGGTTTTTCGTGAGAAATAATTCGCAGCATAACCTGATTTATTTCTGATTTCATATTGGAAATTTTATATTTTTCCATAAAACCAGATACCCTGTTTTTCGGCACAAGACATTCCCATACTGTTTCTGTCATAGAATTTATCAGTTCGTCAATACTTCCTTTGTGCAGAATTTCCCCGTCTTTCATCAACCAGATTTCATTCGCAATATACTCGATATCTGAAACGATATGTGTCGATAATAGCACCAGTCTGTCTTCTGAAAGTTCGCTGATCAGATTGCGAAACCGGATTCTTTCATTTGGATCAAGTCCTGCTGTTGGTTCATCAAGTATTAAAATCTTAGGTTTATTCAACATAGCCTGTGCAATTCCGGCTCTACGCTTCATACCACCAGATAATTTTTTCATTTTTTTATGAGCTGCTTTTGAAAGACCAACCTTAGCAATCAACTCTTTCACACGTTTTTTTGCGACAACAGGACGGATTCCTTTCAATGCAGCAATGTAAAGCAAATAATCCTCTACCGTAAATTCAGGATAAAATCCAAAATCCTGTGGTAAATACCCCAACAGCTTGCGATATTCACTGTCCATGCTGAAAATATCTTTTCCATTACAGCATATCGTTCCACTTGTTGGCTTTAAAAGGGTACACAACATTCTCATTAGAGTTGTTTTACCTGCTCCATTTACACCTAAAAGACCATATACCCCATTTGTCATAGTAAGATTTATATGATTCACTGCTGTAAAATCTCCAAATTCTTTTGTTAAACCATCAAGCTCTAATTTCATCAAATGACACCTCCAAATATTGATTACAATTCTTTAAAATACGATATATCGCAAAAGCAATAAAAAGTATTGTTACACCCAGCAGTGCTGACCAGATGGGAACAGTAACCATGATATATACATTTTCATTTAAAACAATAAAAATCCATACTGCACTCCATATCACACACAGAACAATCGCAACTGTTTCACTGAAGGCGTGTTTACTGCATAAAATTCCAAAACAGATACAGGCAGTTACACAAAGTGGAAAAAGAAATTGGACGACTAATTCTGATAATTCATAATGCAAACCTGCTGAAGCGACTCCTAAAAATACAGTTATGAAAAAAATATCTGTAATACCAAATAACAGCATACGTGTAGCATATACCTGTTTTAATGAATAATAGGAAGCAGCTTCTATTTCCATACATTCACATGACCTGTTTTTCCACAGTTCCGGAATAATAAGGATTACAAATAGCGTGGCTACAACACCCATACTTCTTTTTAGATATATTTCATCATGGATAGAACTTAAAGCAATCCATAATGCCACTAAAATCATAAATTGAAGAACCCACCACCTTTTTTGTATCACACGAAGCTGTGTCCACAAAAAGTCATGATAAGAAAGCATTCGTTCTTGCTCTGCCATAAAAAAGGCATTTTTAGATTTACAAATTGTTTCCTGTATTTTTTCTTCGTTAGCTTCCACTTGTATGCTTTCCCTATATTTTTTTATCTTTTCTTTCTGATTCATTGAATTCCTCCTTCCCGAGAAGTTCCCTCAACTGTTTCCTTGCTTTTTGCAAACGATACTTTACCAGTGGAAGTCCAATTTGCAATGTATCAGAAATTTCTGTTAATTTTAGTTCTTGAAAATAATAAAGAGTAAGTACTTCTCTTGATTCATCTGGAAGTTGTTCTAAAACCTGTTCGATCAAAACTCTATTCAAAATTTGTTCCGTTTGATTTTCTTCCTCAAATTCATTTTCTTCCAGAAGTGTTTCTTTTGTCCTCTTTAAATAATCTTTGCATAGGTTACCTGCTATCGTATATAAATAATTCAGTGTTTTCCCTTTATAATGATAGTCGGACAATTTTGTGAAAAAACGTATAAAAGTTTCCTGCGTGAAATCTTCCGCATATGTTTGATCGAAACAATGATGATAACAGTAGCTTAAAATTTCTTGATAATACTTGTGGACAAACAAATCAAAAGCCTGTTCATCACCTTGCTTCATTTTCCTGATTAGTAGAAAATCATTATACACAAAATCCCCCTTTCTCATTATTAGAAGTTCAAAATATTTATCCCGTTCTATAAGGTATAACGATTGAGAGATGCAAAAAGATAGTCCAAATAAAAATTTTATAAATTATACACTCAACCTCAAGCACATTTTATTATTATAACTGTCTGAGGCACCAGCCTCAACTATACCACTACACATCCAGTTTTAAAATTATAGATTTTATTCACATTATCTCTTGTGTCTCTGTCGATACCCAGGCAATAAACCAAAGCCCGATGGTAGACATCCTGATATCTGCATTTTTTCAGATATTCCTCATAAAATTTTTCGTGTTCCCTGCTCTTGAAAGTAATTGTGCGAGAATTGCTATTCTCTGCTCTTAACGCTGTGTTTGTCATTTTCATTTTCCTCCTGAATTTTTAATATTTTGGTATAAAAAAGACACTCCATTTCTGGAATGCCCCATAAAAAATAGGGACACCCGCTTTTAACAAGTATCCCTATAATCTATCAAATATCTGATAGTCCACTATTCACTTTCATATTCAGGATTTTTTGTGTTCCCCGTACCGAGGTCTAAGGCAACCACAACGGTGACTCTCTGCACAAGCAACTTTTCCTTGTGATTTTCACCGATTTTGTTGAAACTGAAAAACTCTACAAAGTGCGTAAATTCAAGGATTTCTAGGTATCTTTCCTTTGTAGTCCCACCACAGTCTCCACATGCACCGTATGCGGAAATTGATCGACTGCCCGTACTTTCTGGAGTTCATATCCATTCGCTCTTAAGAACTTAACATCTCTTGCAAGGGTTGCGCTGTCACAGCTTACATATACAATTCTCTCCGGTTTCATATCCACCATCGTCCGAAGAAGTGATTCCTCGCAACCTTTTCTTGGAGGATCCACAACGATCACATCTGCATGTGCGTGCTCACCATTATGTTCTCTCTGATATCTGTCATAGTATTCCGGCAGCACTTCTTCTGCCTTTCCTACATAAAATTCTGCATTGTCGATGCCATTGATCTTCGCATTGATCTTCGCATCTTCTATTGCCTGTGGCACGATCTCGACACCATATACCTGCTTTGCTTTCTGTGCCAGGAATAAAGAAATCGTTCCGATTCCGCAATAGAGATCCCACACAGTCTCTTCTCCGGTAAGTCCGGCATATTCTAATGCCTGACCGTATAATTTTTCTGTCTGTACGGGATTTACCTGATAGAAAGACAGCGGTGAGATCTGATATTTTACATTTCCAATGCTGTCTGTGATATAAGTCTGTCCCCACAAAAGGCGAATCTCATTTCCCATGATGACATTTGTCTTTTCTTTATTCACACTGAAAGTGATGCTGGTCATCCCCGGGATCTGACGAAGTGACTCTACCAGTGCCTCTGCATGCGGCAATTTCGTTCCGTTGATTACGAGACATACCATGATCTCATGACTCGTAAATCCATAACGCAGCAGCACATGACGCACCAGTCCGGTGTGTGTCTCCTCGTTGTATGCACTGACGTGGTATTCTTTCATATAGTCCAGGATCTTTTCTAAAATCTCCTGATTTACCGAAACTCCCAGTGCGCAGTCTGTATTTGAGATAATGCTGTGCGTACGCCCAGCATAGAATCCCGCGATAATATTTCCCTCTTTGTCCGTTCCTATCGGAAACTGGGCTTTATTTCTATAATGAAATGGTTCATCCATTCCAATGATCGGTTCCGTGATCTGATCTAGCAATGTTTCCGGCACTTCTCCGATTCTCAGAAGATTCCCTCTTACTTTATCTTCCTTGAACTCGAGTTGTCTTTTATAATCCATCTCCTGAATCTGACACCCGCCACAGCGTCTTGCCAATGGACAGACTGGTTCTTTTACGCGGTATTCGGATGCCTCCACGACATTCATAAGTCTTGCATAGCCGTAATTTTTCTTGGCTTTCATCACCTTGGTTTCTACGACATCTCCAATAATCGCATCCTTGATAAATAAGGTATAACCGTCTACTTTTCCGATGCCTTCGCCACCAACGCCGATATCTTCAATTTTTACTGTCACAAGATCATTTTTCTTTAATATCGCCATGCTTAGATACTCGTCTTTCTGATATTTGACTCGAATAAACGATTATAGCCCAGCCAATCGTTACTCTTTTTATCTTTAAATAACTCTGTAAGTGTCTGCATTCTTGCATCTGCACAGTCTGCGAAATTAAGAGCAAATGCTTCCGCAAGTGCCGGTTTCTTCGGTGAACCGTACTCTAATTCTCCGTGATGCGCCACGATACAGTGTTTCAATTCACTGGCAAGACGTGTCGGGAAATCCGGAATTGTACGAATCGCATCGTCTATCATCTCTACCCCGATCACGATATGACCAAGTAGCTGTCCATCATCTGTATAATCATTCGTAGGGAACGCAGACAATTCCTTTGTCTTTCCGATATCATGACAGATAGCTGCCGCATATAATAAATCTTTATTTAAAATAGGATAAGCTCCCACCATATACTCACAGAATTTTACAACACTCAGTGTATGCTCCAAAAGTCCTCCGGAGAATCCGTGATGTACCGTCTTCGCTGCAGAATGTGCTTTGAACACTTTGATAAATGCTTCGTCTTTGACAAAATAATACTCTACCGCCTGGCGAAGATACTCGTTATCAATCTGCTTGATATAACCTAATAACTGCGCATACATTGACTCCGGATTCTTATCTGTCGTCGGCATATAATCTGCTGCCACATACTCTTCTTCATGCGCTTTTCTGATCTGCTTGATATTAATCTGCAGATTATTATTATAAGTAATTACTTCACCATAGACCTCGATAAAATCCATCTCGTCATAGTCTGCAATTCCGCCGGAATTTGGATCCCACACTTTTCCATCCAATGTACCGGTCTTATCCTGAAGTACCAAATTATCATATGGTTTGCCGTTTCTTGTCTCAGCAGAGCGTTTGCTCTTGCACAAATAAATATTTCTGATTGTCTCTCCGTCACATAATGTATTAATATATCTCATGTTACTAATTACTCCTCGTCATTTATTATTTTTCGCCTGTGGTAACCGTAAAATCAACATCCACATAGCCATTATTTCCCTGTCTCTTTCCTGAAAGTTTTACCCTTTCACCGGATTTCAGATTCATCAGTGCTGAATGGTAGGCTGCCACCGTCTCCACTGATTTCCCATTTAACTCCGTGATAATATCACCGATCTGAATCCCTGCCGCCATCGCAGGAGAATCTGTCTCGACTTCATTTACATAAACACCCTTCGGGATTCCCTGTGCCTCAATGTCCGCGGTCACATCTACGCCATAGACCCCGATATACGGAATCGCCTGGCCATTAGAAAGTTGTTCAATGATATCTTTTAAGTCCGTGATTCCATACGCAGTCACCAGATTCATACTGGACTCTTCCGAAACGCTCTGGTCTATAATTCCTACCACTTCACCTTTGACATTGATAATGATGCCGCTTCCGTCATCTGCACTGGCAATATCTGTACAGATCAAATGATATCTTCCATCTGCTTTATTGATCACATTCTTATTGGACGCCACTGTTCCAAATCCCATAGCATCAGCATATCCAAAAGGACTTCCAAGAACGATCACCGGATCTCCTTTTGTCACTGCAGAAGTACTGCCAAGCGTCGCCGTCTGAATCTGCGACCACGTCGTATCATGAATCTTCTGGCGATCTACTGCGTAAATTCCAAGTCCCAGCGTTGCTTCCTGCTTCTTCAGTGATGCCACATAACTGTTCCCATCTGCAAATGTCACCTCTGTGCTGTTAGCGTCCTTGGTCACATCGGTCTTCCCAAGGATCAGAAGCTCTTTACCATTATCAGCAACAATCAGACCGGAGGTCGCATTCTTCGTATCATACGTCTCTTTCGTCCAGTCCTGCTCATTGGTCACACCTGTAATCTCTACCACAGACTTCGAAGCCTCATTGCCAATCTCGGTCAATGCACTCTGCAACTGACGGTAAGTATCTCCGTCCAGATCTTGTACTCCATCCTGTTCTGACTGCTCATCCTCTTCCTGAACAGTATCCGTTTCTTCCTTTGGGATCTCTACTTTTGTAGAATCTTCCCCCATGTGCTTTTCAATCCACGGTTTGGACACACAGAAACCTACACTTGCGATCACACCAAACACAAGTCCCAGTCCTGCCATCCGAACGATGTCCTTTTTCGCTTTTTTTCTGTCGTCAACTTCATCTTTTATCGTTTCCTGCATAAAAGAATATTCATCTCTTGGATCTTCATGTTCTGCCATGGACACATTTTCTCCTTTTTAAGAATATGCGTTTACTAATCTTCTTTATTATACTCTACCGCGACATTTGTGCCAACAGCAAATGTTCAATATTTATCCTTTTATTTACGGTTCAAATAAGGTAGAATAGAGCCAGGTGAATGCTATGAATAAGAAAACTATTACAAAACTTGAATATGACAAAATTATTAATTTACTGATAGATCAGGCCACTTCTTTCAGTGGAAAGGAGCGCTGCAGACGTCTGAAACCAAAGACAGATATTTCGGTTATAGAGACTCTCCAGGAGGAGACTGCTGCTGCCTTTACCCGTATTGTAAAGAAGGGGCGTTTATCATGCAGCGGATGCAATCCGGTCAACGATTCTTTAAGACGACTGGAAGTCGGTTCTACTCTTGGAAGTGGAGAACTCCTTCGCATCTGCAAACTGATCGAGACTGCCGGTCGTGCCAAGGCATACGGCAGACGCGATAACAACGACTCTGATTCGGACTGTCTGGATCCTTATTTTGAGCAGTTAGAGCCACTTTCACTGCTCTCGACCGAGATCCGCAGATGTATCATTTCCGAGGATGAGATCAGTGATGACGCTAGTCCGACACTACGCCAGATCCGCCGCTCCATGGGACAGATCAATGACAAAGTACATTCTACTTTATCCAGTCTCGTTAATGGCTCTCTGCGTACTTATCTGCAGGATGCGATCATCACGATGAGGGGAGACCGTTATTGTCTCCCGGTAAAAGCCGAATACAGAAGCCAGGTTCACGGCTTGATCCATGACCAGTCTTCTACAGGTTCTACCCTTTTTATCGAACCTATGGCTGTTGTAAAACTGAATAATGATTTAAAAGAACTTTATGCAAAAGAACAGGAAGAGATCCAAGTGATCCTCGCACGTCTGAGTTCCGATGTGGCAGATTATGTAAATACAATCCGCACGGATTACACGGTTCTGTCTGAACTTGACTTCATTTTTGCCAGAGGTAATCTTGCTCTGGAGATGAATGCATCCAAACCTATCTTTAATACGGAAGGACGCATCCATATCCGTGAGGGACGCCACCCACTGATCGATAAGCACAAGGTTGTCCCGATCACGGTAACGCTCGGAGATACCTTTGATCTTCTGATCGTTACCGGACCGAATACCGGCGGTAAGACGGTCTCTTTAAAGACTGTGGGATTATTTACCCTCATGGGGCAGGCCGGTCTTCATATTCCGGCTTTAGATCGTTCAGAACTGGCTGTATTCCACAACGTATTTGCAGATATCGGTGATGAACAGAGCATTGAGCAGAGTCTTAGTACGTTCTCTTCTCACATGACAAATATCGTTTCATTTTTGAAAGATGTCGATGAGAACTCCCTTGTTCTCTTTGATGAATTGGGAGCCGGTACGGATCCCACCGAAGGTGCTGCTTTGGCAACATCTATCCTGAATCATCTGCATGAGCGCGGCATCCGCACAATGGCTACCACGCACTACAGCGAGCTGAAAGTTTATGCGCTGTCTACTCCCGGCGTTGAGAACGCCTGCTGTGAATTTGACGTAGCGACCCTTCGCCCAACCTACCATCTGCTGATTGGTATTCCGGGTAAGAGTAACGCATTTGCGATTGCCGGTAAGATCGGACTCCCGGATTATATCATCAACGAGGCAAAAGGCAGATTAAGCGAACAGGATGAGTCTTTCGAAGACCTTTTGACAGATCTTGAGACCAGCAAACGCACCCTTCAAAAAGAGCAGGAAGAGATTGCCTCTTACAAGCGTGAACTGGAGAAGCTAAAATCCGAGACCAAGCAAAAGCACGAGAAATTAGAAGCACAGAGAGAACGTATTTTACGCGAAGCAAATGAACAGGCACACGCTATTTTGGCTGATGCCAAAGCTACTGCCGATGAGACGATGCGTAATTTCCATAAATTTGGCAAGAATGGTATCGACTCCGCCGCTATGGAACGTGAGCGTGAGCGTCTGCGCCAGAAGATGAACACTACCGAGAAAGGTATGCAGCGCAAGGTTGAGAAACCGAAGAAGCAGCATAAGGCATCCGATTTCCATCTGGGAGATTCCGTGAAGGTTCTCAGCATGAATCTAAATGGTATCGTTAATTCTCTTCCGGATGCCAGAGGCAACGTAACAGTACAGATGGGTATTCTCCGTTCTCAGGTTAATATCTCAGATCTTGAGATCATTGAAGAGAAACCAGCTTACGCTGCACAGAAGATGTCTAAGACCAGCAAAGGCAAAGTAAAGATGAACAAATCGCTCTCTGTCAGCCCCGAAATCAATCTTCTCGGCAAGACGGTAGACGAAGCCGTTGCGGAACTTGATAAATACCTGGACGACGCATATCTTGCACACCTGACTTCTGTCCGCGTTGTGCACGGCAAGGGCACCGGGGCTCTTAGAACCGGTATCCATGATTACTTGCGCCGTCAGAAAAAGCATGTAAAATCATTCCGACTCGGAGCATTCGGTGAAGGAGACGCCGGAGTGACGATTGTCGAATTAAAATAACCGTTTTTATAAATATTAGGAGGGAATCATTCCCATGATTAATAAACAGAAAATATTGATCGTAGACGACGATGAAAATATCGCAGAACTCATCTCACTCTATCTGGCAAAAGAATGTTTTGACACCATGATGGTACACGATGGAGAGTCTGCACTGGTCGCTTGCGACACTTATCAACCCGATCTGATGCTCTTAGATCTGATGCTCCCGGGCATCGATGGCTATCAGGTCTGTCGCGAGATCCGTACGCGTTCCAATGTCCCGATCATCATGCTCTCTGCCAAAGGTGAGGTCTTTGACAAAGTATTGGGATTAGAACTGGGCGCTGACGACTACATTATGAAACCATTTGACTCCAAAGAAATGGTTGCCAGAGTAAAAGCCGTTCTTCGCCGCTATCAGGCCATTCCAAAGCCGAAAGCATCCACTGAACCGACCGGTAAATATGTGGAATATCCAGGGCTCGTGATCAACCTGACCAATTACTCTGTATCCGTAGACGGTAATACGGTAGAGATGCCGCCAAAAGAATTAGAACTATTATATTTCCTGGCGTCTTCACCGAATCAGGTATTTACCAGAGAACAGCTTCTGGATCAGATCTGGGGATACGAGTATGTCGGCGATACCAGAACCGTCGATGTCCATATCAAACGTATCAGGGAGAAGTTAAAAGAGCATGAAGGCTGGAGTCTTAGCACAGTCTGGGGTATCGGCTACAAATTCGAAGTAAAATAAGACGTAACATACGTCACATATAAGAAGTGAAACAGGCATGAAAAGTACTTTATATTTAAAATTCATTATCATTTATATTGTATTCGGTTTTATGAGCATCTTCATCGTTGCCACCCTGACAACCGGACTCACCACCAGTTTACTAAAGAAGGATACTGCGTCGTCCATGTATCAGGATGCAACTCTGATTGCCAATAATTACCTGTCCAAATATTACTCAGACGAAGTGACAACTTCAGCGGTACAATTACAGCTTTCCGGCATCAGTACACAGTTTCATGCTTCTGTCTGGTTCGTTGACAAAGACGGAGAAATGATCACATCTGCCTGCGCTGATACTTATCCGCAAGTGCCTAACGAGATTAAAGATTTCAATCCGGCAGAAGTCGGCGGAGATCAGTATCTGACCGGCACTTACCATGATTATTTTGAAGATGATGTTATCACCATTATCGCACCTGTAGTATATGGCTACTCCCCAAAAGGATATCTTTTAATCCACAAACACGAGGCTGACCTTGTAAATACACAGAGCATTTACACAGAAGTTGCCTATATTTCGCTAGTTGTTATCTATCTTCTGTCATTTTCGATCCTGGCCGGTGTTCACTACCTGATCTACCGTCCGCTTCGCAAGATTACAGAAGCTGCAACCCAGTATGCTTCCGGCAACTTAGATTACGAGATTCCGGTCAATACGCAGGATGAGATTGGATACTTATCCGCCTCATTAAATTACATGTCCTCACAGCTAAAAGACATGGAAGATTATCAGAAGAAATTTGTCGCCAACGTATCTCATGATTTTCGTTCTCCTCTGACTTCGATCAAAGGCTATGTGGAAGCCATGGCAGACGGCACGATTCCACCGGAACTGTATCCAAAATATTTAAAGATTATCTTATTTGAGACAGAACGTCTGACAGATCTTACACAAGATCTTCTAACATTAAATGAATTTGATACAAAGAACTTACTTTTAAATCGGGAAAACTTCGACATTCATGAAATGATTAAAAATGTAGCTTCTACATTTGAAGGTATCTGCGTTGAGAAAAAAATCTCCATCGAACTTCTCTTTGCCAGCAAGCAGCTCATTGTATATGCTGACAAACGAAAGATTCAACAGGTAGTCTATAACCTGTTAGACAACGCGATTAAATTCAGCGATCCAGATTCCACCATAACGATTGAGACCAACACCCGCGGAGATAAAGTTTACACCTCCGTGAAGGATTACGGAATCGGAATCCCTAGAAATGCGTTGAATAAGATCTGGGAACGTTTTTATAAGACAGATCTTTCCCGCGGCAAAGATAAAAAAGGTACCGGACTTGGACTTGCCATTGTCAAGGAAGCCATCCAGGCACACGGCGAAAATATAAATGTTATCAGCACCGAAGGCGTCGGAACTGAATTTATCTTTTCTCTGCCAAAAAAACAACTATAAACCTAAAAGGACGAAGTCGATAAAACATTTATCCACTCCGTCCTTTTTATATCGCAATACTTCCAATGATTCTAATACAACATCTTCTGTATCTCTTTATCTTTGTAATTATCTTTTGTAAGCCAGGTATATCCTGTATTCACATTGGCTTCATTTGCCATTCCAAGTGCTGCTCTCGCAGTCGCGATCACTGACGCATATCCCATACCAAACGGATTCTGTAATACTACGCCGTCCACTACGCCAGCCTCAAGTGCTACTTTCACTGCATCATTGATATCAAAGCCCATAACCGTCAGCTTATCTGTATCCAGTTCTGCTCTGTCGATTCCATTTAACGCAACCTCCATCGCCTCACTGTTCGTTGCATAAATGCCCTTGACATTCGGATGCTTTGCCAGGATATAATCTACAACATCTTCTTCTGTGATATCGGATGCCTGTACCTGATTCTCGTCTGCTGTTGCCTCACTACTATCGGCTGTCTCACCGCTATCCCCTGTTGTCTTGCTGCTACTTGCTGTCTCGCTACTATTCGCTGTCTCACTGCTGCTTGCGGTGCCATTCGTCTGTTCTTTCTCCTGATTCTCAACGGAGATGATCTCTTCATCCACATCCGTATCTGTATCATTCGAATTAACAACTTCTTTTTCTTCCAGCTTATAATTACCGGCATTCACTTCATCGGCAACTTTCTGCTGCAATGTACTAAGCTGATCCAGTGCATAGGTATCTACAACCGAGATATTCGGATACTTCGCCTTAACCTCATCCATAAATGCGTTTGTTCTGCTCAGTGCTGCCATGGATTTTGAATCATGTGCAAATATGATGACTTCTCCACTCTGCTCCATATCTTCTGCCATCTTGTCCGTAACTTCTGTCGCTGCTGCCGAATTGTCTGTCGCTACGGTAGACATCACACCGTCATAATCTGTACCGGAGTCATAAACTACTACCGGAATATCACTCTCTGTCGCTAAGTCAAACTGTACCTCACACGCTTTCAGATCTGCTACGGAGATTGCCAGTGCCGCCGGATATCTTGACAACTCTTCATCCAGAATATTGACCTGTTCGTCTACATTATCCGGATCCGAAGGCGCATTGAATGTAACTTTTACTTTCTTCTTTCCTTCATATCCAAGCTCTGCATTCAGATCCGCTGCCGCCTGCTCTACTCCCTTCTGCAATTCTTTCCAGTATGCATCATCACTTCTCTTGCCGATGATGGATAGGTATGTTCCCTCCTCAAGATTCAGCCCATATACGTTATTGTAAGCTGATGGCTCTATCAAATCCAATTTTCCCTGGTATTCTGGCTTCTTCACCTGTGCTCTTGTAGATTCCTCCTCCGGAGTACTTTCCGAACCTGAATTCTTATACATTACACAAGCACCTATAATCAGCACCATGCAAACCAGAACCGCAATAATACTTCCTTTCTTCTTCATAATATTCAGCTCCTTATCCACAATAATCACGTTAATCTACATTACTATACACCAAAACTGTGAATATTTGTAGAAATTTTTCTTAAATTTTGCAACTCTTTTTCATTTTGCCCCATCTTCAATGGAATATTTTTTCGTTAGTGACCAAATTTTACTTGTTTCGCATTTTGCCTGTGCTACTATGAAATCGCCAATGATAAGGACAAGTATTTTCAGGGGAGGTATCACATATGGGTAATAACGCATTAGAACAACTAAGGCAAGAAACAAAAGATGATGCTAAACTCTATGGATGTATCAAAGATCTTTATGAACAAGGAGTTCCTTTTTCGGAGTTAAAAGCACTGATTCCCGACATCCGTAGAACCAGAGAACAACTTCAGTTCAAACGTATGCTGGAAAATAATAATCAGTTGCTTCTGTCTATGTTCGGCAAAGAAATGTCATTTTTATTAGATGCTAAAGAACGCCAGCAAGAAGAAGAGTTTAAAAAACTGGACCAGCTCATCCGCCAACAGCAATCCTTTCGGAAAGCAGCCGCAGAGAACGGTCCAGTCAAAAGATTACGCAGATTATTCCTGCCTGGTTAGATTTGCAAACTTTGTATACTGACCAAGCCAAGCAAGATTAACGGTCCCTACAGGACCGTTTCTTTGTTTTGCAACAATAACTTCTGCCTGATTCTTAAACTCACTGTCTTTATTATAATATTCGTCTCGGTAAATAAACATAACCACATCGGCATCCTGCTCGATGGCTCCGGACTCTCGAAGGTCAGACAGCATCGGTCGTTTGTCCGGACGGCTCTCCACCGCACGGCTAAGCTGTGACAAGGCAACTACCGGAACATTCAGTTCTCTGGCCAAAGCCTTCAAAGAACGGGAAATATCCGAAATCTCCTGCTGTCTTGATTCAGATCTTCCTCCGACACTTCCTGACATCAACTGCAGATAGTCGATCATAATAACATCAAGTCCGTACTCCAACTTATATTTTCTGCATTTTGAGCGAAGCTCTGATACAGAGATACTCGGCGTATCGTCGATGATCATCTTCGATTTTCCAATAATTCCGGCACCCTCGATCAGTTTCTCCCAGTCGGAATCTTTCATATTACCGGTACGAAGTGCCTGTGCATCTACCTGTGATTCTAATGAGAACAGTCGGTTTACCAGCTGTTCCTTTGACATCTCCAGGCTGAAGATTGCCACACATCGATCTTTTCTGAATGCCATATACTGTGCAATGTTCAGTACAAACGCGGTCTTACCCATAGATGGTCTCGCCGCTACTAAGATCAGATCCGATGGCTGGAATCCAGACAACTTGTAATCAAGATCTGTAAATCCTGTTGGGATACCCGTAACAGTACCTTTACTCTTCGACGCCTTCTCAATCTTATCCAGTGCATTTAATACGACCTGTCTGATCGGTACAAACTCACCACTGTCTCTCGACTGTAACAGATTAAATACTGATTTCTCAGTCTTATCCAGCACGACCTCCAGAGGTTCATTACCTGCATAACACATGTTGGCAATCTCTTCATTTAATTTAATCATTTTACGCATCACGGCCTTATCGGCCACGATTTTCGCATAATGCTCCGCATTTACAGAAGTCGGAACTGCATTGATCAGATCACGTACAAATTCAAGACTTGCGATCTCCGGAGGGACTTCCTTTTCTTTCAGGCGCTCCTGAAGTGTGACCAGATCCACCGGTTTTCCCTCGTTAAAAAGTTCCACCATCGAATCAAAGATTACTCCATATGCATTCTGATAGAAGTCTTCACCGCTGATGATCTCCGATGCTTTGGTGATCGCATCCCGGTCCATCATCATCGCTCCGACAACCGCCTGCTCTGCTTCTATACTGTGCGGCATTACTCTTTTGATAAGAGCCTCTTCCATGCTGCTATCTCCTTTTTTAAGCTTCCTCTGTCACAACAACTTTTAACTCTGCAGTTACTTTCGTGTGAAGTTTTACCGGTACTGCGAATGTTCCAAGTGCTTTGATTGGCTCTTTTAACTGTACTTTCTTCTTATCAACAGTCAGATCAAGCTGTTTCTTTACTTCTTCCGCAATCTCTTTAGAAGATACAGAACCAAATGCTTTTCCGCCTTCACCAGTCTTGATCGCAACCTTGATCTGTCCTGCTTCTACCTGCTTCTTAAGCTCTAATGCAGCTTCATACTGCTCTTTTGCGATTTTATCATCATTTGCCTTTTTTAATTTCAGATCATTCATATTCTGGCTGTTCGCTTCGATACCTTTTTTCTTTTTCAGGATAAAGTTTCTTGCGTATCCATCACTTACTTCTACAATCTCACCTTTTTTACCAAGAGACTTCACGTCTTCTGTCAATATTACTTTCATCTTAAATGTCTCCTCCTTTTATCATCTCATCGATTACCTCTTTCAAGCAGGCAACCGCTTCCTTCATATCTGTATGATTAAACTGTGCACCTGAAGCATTCAGATGTCCACCGCCGCCTAAGCGTTCCATGATCACCTGAACATTGACTTCATCAATAGACCTTGCACTGACATAAATCTTTCCATTATATTCCGTCAATACAAAAGATGCCTTGATCTCGTTGATATCCAACAGTTCATTCGCAGCCTGTGCTCCAATAATCGTCGGGCTCTCTATGTGAAGATTCTCACCTACCGCGATTGCAAATATCTCATGATATACTTCTGCACTACTGATAATCTCTGCCTTCGCACGATAAGATGCCATATCATCACGGAACATCTTTCGAACCAGCGTCAGATCTGCACCACATCTTCTAAGGAAAGCTGCCGCCTCAAAAGTACGCACACCAGTCCTGTTCACGAAGTTATTCGTGTCAATCATAATTCCGGCATAAAGGCTGCTTGCTTCCAGTTTCGGAATCTTGATATCATCCACCATGTACTGCAAAATCTCAGATACCATCTCGCAAGCGGATGAAGCATACGGTTCAATATAAGACAACAATGCATTATCAATATTATCACTGCTCTGTCTGTGGTGGTCTAGCACTACGATGGTCTTCGTCTTCTTCAGAAGTTCTTCACACTCTGTCATCTGCGGGCGGTTCGTATCCACAACTACTACCAGCGAGTTGGCACCAGCCATCGAAATTGCCTCCGAAGATTTTAAGAATAAATCTTCCGGATAATCATTACTTGCCACAAAACTTTCATAAAGTGGACGAAGTGATGCAGAGACTTCATTTACCACAATGTAGGCTCTCTTTCCAAGGGATGCAGCCGCACGATAGATTCCGATCGCAGCTCCCAGTGCATCCACATCTGTCAGCTTATGACCCATAACAAATACATCGTCTTTGACCGTAATAAATTCTTTTAACGCTTCTGCTTTTACTCTGGCTTTGACCCTCGTATTCTTAGAAGTCTGCTCACGCTTACCACCATAATAAGTAATTCCATGGCAATCCTTGATAACCGCCTGGTCACCACCTCTTGCAAGTGCAAGATCGATTGCAACTCTGGCATAGTTGTAACTCTGTGCATATGAATTATTGCTAAGTCCCAGACCAATACTAAGTGTTACCGGGATATCATTTCCAATATTGACAGATTTGACATCATCCAATAAGGAGAACTTATCTTCCTCCAGTAATTTATAAAATTGCTTCTGCACAACAATAAAATACTTATCATTCTCCAGACGTTTTACAATTCCATCTACTTTGGAAATATACTGATTGATCCTCCGGTCTACCAGAGCCCAGAGAAGTGACTGTCTGACCTCCTCAACCGTATCAATCACTTCATCGTAATTATCAATATAGATCAATCCGGCGATCAGACGCTGTTCTTCATTTTCCTTGATATACTGGTTCAATTCAGTTACATCCTGCAGATATACAGCAATAAAATACTGCTTCTCAGCAGGAATCTGAATCAGATCCTCTGTTCCTCTGAATCCCTCTACCGACAATCTGGTCAAAATCGCCCGGTATTCCCGGTCACGATAATAAACTTCCATCTCAACATGCTCATGTTCGCCTTCACCTTTCGGAAAAATGGATTCATTTAATTCCGGCATATACTGACCGATATGCAGATTCTCAAGCTCTTCTACATCCAGTATCCGTTCAAACTGGTCATTCATCCAGATTACTTTTCCATCGTCCAAAAGCATCGCATACGGAACTTCCAGCTCTTTCAGCAACGTATTCTGTACGATTCCATACTGTGCGGCAAATGCCACTAATTCCTGCATCAGCGATGATTTACAATAGATATACAAAAAACCAGTTCCTACTATATATATAAATACAAACACCAGCATGATCGCTGCTGCTCTCCGGTCGATCACCAGCACCCATACATTTAACGCAGCCAACAGCAGTGCCATTACAATCGGCCACTGCATATAGACTTTCAGTCTGCCTTTTAGTTGTACATCCTCTTTCATAATTCGACACCTCAATGCTTATCAGCAATTCATCCGATCAATTTTTATCCGTTGTATCCATTTGGATTCTGAGACTGCCATCTCCATGAATCCTGACACATCTCATCAAGACCACGCTCTGCTTTCCAACCCAGTACTCTCTCTGCTTTGGACGGATCCGCATAACACATCGCAACATCTCCCGCACGTCTCGGTTTGATCTCATATGGAAGGTCTCTTCCACAAGCCTTTGAAAATGCCTTCACCATATCTAATACAGAGTAACCTTTTCCTGTTCCCAGGTTGATCACATCCAGTCCCGGATTTGTCAAAATGTAATTAACCGCTTTTACATGTCCGTTCGCAAGATCTACAACATGAATATAATCACGCACTCCCGTACCGTCCGGCGTATCATAGTCGTTACCAAATACTCCAAGTTTCTCTCTCTTTCCGACAGCAACCTGTGCGATGTATGGCATCAGATTATTCGGGATTCCTTTTGGATCCTCACCGATTCTTCCACTCTCATGTGCTCCAACCGGATTAAAGTAACGAAGTATGATTACATTCCATTCCGGATTCGCCTTCTGAAAATCAGTCATGATCTGTTCCATCATAGACTTTGTCCATCCATAAGGATTCGTGCACTGTC
>ERZ773103.1208-NODE-1208-length-28153-cov-9.944694_pt1 | contig 28153 bp, 20 predicted proteins | sample MGYA00511118_ERZ773103 | MGnify/ENA primary metagenome ERZ773103 (study PRJEB29015, sample SAMEA2737821) | human gut metagenome | biome: human gut; feature: human-associated habitat; material: faeces | place: China | collected 2012 ... | reverse complement strand
ATTGCTTGGTTAACTCTTTTCTTTCTTTTCTACGTTTATTAGAATTTCCCAATAAACCATCGATACTTGTATATTTAATATTCCAATTAAGTTCTTTGCAATCTGGATTTGTTGTTTCTTCCGAAAATCTTGTACCTTCCGTTTCATCTCCCGAATTTATAGAAAAAGCAATGTTTTCATATTGCTTATTTTTAAAATATGCATTTTGATTTATACCATCTCGAAAATCTGTTATTCTTGCCTTTTCACAATGATCGCCTAATGCTTTTTGTCTATCCTGTATTTGAAGATTATATTTTCTGCAGAATGCTAACTGATTTTTTAGACTAATTCCTAACAATGCATTCGCTTTACCATTTTCATTAAGTTGACTTTTGATTACTCCGACAACATAATTATAGGTATCGGCTATTAGGGCACCAGAAAAGCCACGATAATCTATAGCTTTGGAATTTTGCATATCTAAAATCATATTTTCAGAAATATCATTATTTATAAAATTACTATTTTGTAGTTTAATCCATCTTTTTTTGCGTTCATAGCTGTTTCCAAACCCAATTGCTTTTAAGTCTTCAAACATACAGATATCTGCATATGCAAGATAAAGTGTTGGAACATTAATTTTTTCTTCACAATGTAGTACAACTAATTCGTCAAAGCGACTATCAAACAGTTTATCTACAATTACATTAATCTTTATTTCTTCATTATTTATGTAAACTAATAACACGGCATTTGTTTCATATTTTTTTTCTTTGTCATTATAAAGACAATGTTTCACCGTTATTGCTGTGTTTTCATTTATTAAAAATGCGGTACCGTAGTTTTCACCGCATTTTATTTGAACTGTAGTATCGTCTAATTCTTTATCCGTTATAACTTTCATCTAATTCTCCTAATCCAGTAAGCAAGCTAACGTTGTAATTTTTTATCAATTTAGTGTTATTTTCCGTGTGCTTTATTATATTTGCAATTACCGCTTTTCCTGGATGCCCGTACCGGTTCCCGTCTGTAGATAATAAATAATATTTTACCTTTGTGTTTTTTATAAATTCCAAGGAAATATTTTTTACTGAACCATGGTGTGGAAGCTTTATAAGGTCAAACTCCTCTGGAAGCTCGTTTTCAAATAGCTGAATTGGACTATCTCCGGGAAATAGCATTTTTAAATTCTTATATTCAAGTAATAATGCAATTGATGAACAGTTTGTTGTTTTTGAATCCATTTCTGTTTCTTTATTTTCGGTATATTCATCCAACCAATTCGATGATCCATCTGAATATGAAATTTCCTCTTGCTCTATTTCTACATCAATTTCATTATTTAGAAAGAATCCCTCAAAAGCAGCATCAAATAATAATGCCTTTGTAATTTCAATATTTTTGTGACATTTTTCACTCAGATAATGAAGCCAATCTTCTTTCATTTCGTTTAAAATTTTGATGGTTGGATTTAATATTTTGATTTTTAAATCTCCAAACAAAATAGTTTGTTCTTTGCATACAAGACTGTTTTGGGTTGAGATATTCCAACGATAGTCTCCAGATTGAATTAATTGGGCTAGATGACAACCGCTAATATAACTTATATTTTGACTTCCATTTTCATAATCAAGGTTAATTTGGGATGGAGACATACTTTCTAAAATATTTTCCAAGGAAAAAGTCATTGTCTGTTCTGATTTCCGTGCACCAATGCACTGATCCAATCCATTAAACCAGATCTCGTCAATTCCTATAATCTGGGGATTTTTAGCGTTCCCATTTTCTTGCAATAACGATTTGATTCCATTTATATGATCATTATCTATATGTGTGACTACGATTAAATTTAATCGTTTTCCTTCGGCGGCCAGATTGAGCAAAAATTTTTTCAAGTACTTATGATAGGTTTTTGCATAACCTCCATCAATCAGTATTCTAAAATCAGGATCTGGAAATTCCAAATATATACAATCTCCCGAGGCAGCAGGAAGCATTTGTATGGTAACTCCGTTTATTTCCATTGTTCCCCTCCCATTTTTGAAAGGTAGTGTCAAATACTACCTGTTTTTGTTTCAAAATCCTATAAAAACCTTGATTTTTAGGGAAATATATCAATTCATTAAATGAATGCAGTTTATTTTGCAGGTATTCAGTTAAAAATAATTGATCTTTTGTAAAATTTTTTATTGTAAAAGCAGCTATATTACCATTCTTATGGCAACGAATACGATATTGTTGCAATTTTTTTCAACGGAATGGACTGTGAGTTCATTGGCTGAAACAACTATTTTTTTCCAATTCTTCTTCATGTAACGCTTCATTATCTATACTTTTGATTGAATATGGGGCAATGTAAGGACTTTGCAATAAAGATAGACATTTTTCTTTTTTTGATGATCATATGCATATATTCTCCTTCTAATTTTGGGCTAGAACTATTTTGTTACAATTAGAGCTTGAATTTTAAATACACAATTTTAACTCTTAAAAAATAATACGAAATAAAACAACAAAAATCACAAATTATAGACAAAGAAAGTATTTATTCGAACAGATCTTTTTCCCATATTTGCTCCTTCATCTTTTTTGAAAAAACTAAATATACTGTATTGCAAAAAGGCAAGTCTAATCAGACCTGCCCTTTTATAATAATTTTTCAATTATTTTGTTACACACAAAGTTTCGTCAATCCACTTCTGGACGTCTTTCACATTATGGTTTACAGCTTTTGCGATTTTTTCAACAGGTAATCCCATTTCAGCAAGTGAAAGGGCTGTTTCCTTTTTAGCCTTTAATTCACCGCGCTTTTCGCCGCTTTCCATTCCCTCGCTATAAATTTTCTCCATTTCATGGCACATAAGCTCAACCCCTTTCTGCGTGTCTTTTAATTCATGTACCCTCTTTGCAAGAACTGGACTGTGCATTTCATCCGCATTCTTACAATGCAGATCATGCATAAGTCTCCCAAGTTCTGTGTCTTCCTGTTTTCTGGAATTCACATATATAATATGTGCTTCGTCCTGAAAGCTATCATCGGCTTCTTTGATATGCCTGTCAATATGGTAAATAGGAAAGCCATACCCAAGGATGTCATCCCTGGTAATAAAGATCACATAGCTTTCCGGTAATTCATCAAAATCCTGACCCGGATTTAAAGTGTTCATGTCCATCAAACCAATATGGTAACGTGCCCTCTTAGGTGATGCACCTTCATTATCCTGCTGGATCTCCACGTCAAACTGTTTGCCTTCGGAATCTCTGGCAACACAGTCCATGATTGCGGATCGTCCCTGCAGATTCTTATAATCCTTCTGGATGATCTGATCAATTACTTTCAGATCCTGTTTTTCCATAATGACCTGCAGAACATATTCCAGGCATTCTCTCTGTTTGAAAACATTTCTCATAAATATGTCACTCATGAGTGTAAAATTCTTAATAATACCTTTATATCTTTCGTAACGTACTTCCAATCCGTTCGCTGTCACCTCCCTCTTTATTCTTTTTATGTTATGAAGAAATTTTCGAAAAAGCTTTTGTTTATTTTATCTTAGCATCAATGAATGACCTTTACAAGACACTTTTTCCCCGAATTGCATCGGGTGTTTTTTAACCTACCCGTTCCACATAGCATACACTGTTTCCCTTGCACTCAAATTCCGGACAAAGAGACAGCCATAATCTTTCCAGATCATTGATATTCATAGCATCCAATTCTGTTTCATCTTCCTCACCATAAATATTTACAAAACCGATCCGATATATGCCATACCCTTTATGTAGGTTTTTTACTACTTTTCTTCCTGCTCTTCGTATATTCATAAGCTCTCTTCTCTCCTCTCTTCTGCTTCCAGCAAAAATGTATTGCAGGTATAGCTTCCGGAAGCACTGACACCAGCGGCCCCTCCAAGGCTGTCCAGATACTGGCTTCCATTTTTAGATGCAGAAATGTACATATAAAAGTTTGTCAACACATAGTTTTTATTTTCCAGAACATTCTTATAACTGCTGCTAAGTACAAGCCTTGCTCCAAGTTTTTCTGCTTTTTCTTTTACCAGCATAGCAGTTAAATTTACTGCTTTTCGTATTTCCTGTTCGCTAAGTCCGCTTTGATAATAACGTTCCAAAAACAAAACCAGTTCTTCTGCTTTATTTTCATGTGGTTCGCTTTTGGCAGTCACATCAACAAACTCAATCGTCTTCCTTTCATCCGCAACTATAAAAGAACCTTTTGTCAGACGGAGGATTGCACGAAATACAATTTTACCATTGTGTTTGATAAATATAATTTTTTTATTTGCATCAAAACAGGATAACAGACAATCACAATTTGGACCATTCCGATAGGAAATGCAGCTGCGTAGCGGTACTTCTCCTATCTGCATCACCAGAAGCAGGCTGTCCTCTTCCTGGATTTCCCATCCACAATCCACGCGCAGCAGCTTTTCTTTCCAGATTTCTTCTGTATCTCTTTTTATTGGAAAAGCAATTTCCCGTCCCAGATCTCCTCCATGGTATTTCAGCTCCATGAATTTTCCTAATAACTCAGCATTTACGATTCTTCGGATTTCTTCCTTCTTTTTCGGCTGCCTGTTCAGAAAGGAAGTCATGATCTCAGCGCCACCTTCATAAATGAATTTCTGGATATTGGATTTATTTTCCGCGACAAAAGCATCCGAAATATTCAATTCTGTCTTTAAATTCTTCCAGGAAGGATCCTGGGACAGCAGTTTGTCCATCAATGCAGGTAATCCGGAACAGCCATTTAAAAGATTCTGATTATGTAAAAGGAAGTAAACCTGATTATCCCTTGTAAGCTCTTTTAAAAGTTCAGTAAAATCCATTAAAAATATCAGAATCCATATGGCTGTTTCATGCCGAAGATCCAGAATGTTTTTAAAATCCTCCTGCATCCATCTGGAAAGCGACTTTTTTGACAAAGCTTCTGCCAATCGCTCAATCTGATTTTCCTCTAATGCATCTGTCAGGCAGTCTCTTTTTATCAACTCACGGATCACCCGAAGACGATCATCACTTTTGGAGTATGCTAAACGATCATACAGGTCTATATAGACTGCTTTTACATTGTACAGGACTTTCAATTCTTCAAATACACGAGGCTTCGAAAACAGTGATTCTTCACTCTTTCTCCAGGGAACTACCATATATTCACAATCCCTTAAATTTTGCTCGTTTAAAGTATTTAGATTCAGGCATCTTTTATAAACCTCTTCATCCAGAATCAACGAACTCCTGTCAAGGTTTATAAGCCAGTCTCCATTCTTTCGCAAAAGTTCCAGGAAATGTTTCTTCCGTTTCGTAATGGCATACAGGATAAGCTCTGTCTTTTCCAAAGTGAGCTCATAAAGATCCATATCTGGAAGCGGATTTCCATACAGAGTGTTCACATAGGCTGCCTTTCCATTTGAAATCTTTTCAAAATCTGCATCCGGACCTGTCAAAAATCTTATCAGCTTTGGAATATCTGCATATAATGATTCGTTCCAAAGCCACAAGTGAAGAAAAGAGGCCTGCCATTCTTTTGGGATCTGAGCAAGAACCACTTCTAATCCATTCCGGATTTCTTTTGGATGCCGGCTCAGTTCTTCCAGCTGTTTCTTATTTAAACTTTCCGTTTCTTCACAAAACTCGGATAAATAATTTACAAGTTCCATCAGATCCTGCTTCAAAAGTAATGCCAATGATTCCTCATCCTTGAGCAGCTCATAAAGAAGCTCCGTTGAAAAAGCCGGATTTATCAAAAGCATGCGTATCTTTATTCCCGCACGGGCAACATCAAACTCACCAATGCAGGTATCAAGACTTGCTACAAGCTGTTTCTTTAACTCTTCTTCCGGTTCCAGAAAAGCATAATATTTCAGATAAACATATACGATCCGGTCCGGGATTTCTTTATCTGCCAGTACTTTCTCAATCTTTTTATAGGGGAATTCGGACAGTTTTTCATTTCCTGCACATTCTATGACCATTCTGATGCGGTCTGGTTCTAAAATAGAAAAATCCTTTTTGTTCATTTTTCCTAAAGAGATGAGTATTTCCGGATCGTCCATCAAAGAAGAAATCGTCTCCTCATTTAACCCCTCCATCAGACTGGAAAGTTCCTGCTGATTTACCAGTCTGGCCGCATTCATACAGGAATCTTCCCCTTTCTTTCCTATTAGGTTCATGGGAATTGCTGCATTTTTCATTTCCCTGTAAATATTCATGTGCTTTAAGATTCTTTCGATCATCACGCTACCTCTGCCCTTTCTATTAATTCAGTAATCTCCGGTAACCCCATGCATTCGTCCTGGTACATATTTTCTGCCAGCTTAAGAAGATACAGAGCTTCCTTTTTTGCCATAAGCTTTTTCGCTGTTCCTGCAAAATTATCTTTTAAATACGAGGAAACGATCTTACAGTAGAGTTTTTTATGGCCATATGAATACTGCCCGTTCTTGTAAAACTCATAAATAGACTGAATCTCCTTATCCGTTTTTCTGTTTTCCCGTAATATCTGATTAAACTGCTGTTTGATGTTTTTTTCAGTTTTCCAGTGATCTATCCGTTTTTTCTGTTCCTTTAGCCATTCTTTCCGTTCCTGATATCTTTTCCGATCCTCTTCTGTCATATATTTCTGATACAGGGTTTCTCTTCGATAAGAATCACTTATAAATGGAAGAAGCAATTTGGAAAGCTCATATGCTTCTGACTGTTCCAGCCAAAGTGCTGTACTTTCCTTTAAAAGTAAGGCCGTCAGGTATTCTGGATAAATATCCGGATATTCATAAAAGAACTTCTTTTCTACTATTGAAAACAGTTCCCGGTGTTCCTCTTTTCCCAGAACTGGCGAAAAAAATTCGCACTCTCTATGTTGGATAGCATAGTATCCCAAGGAGAAAGTTTCCTTTAAAATCCTCCAGGGGCTTAAGAATTCGCATCCATCCATTCCAATCTCATTGATCAGAAATTTCAGCATAGGATAGGAATGCTCATTACAAAGACCCTTTATTTCACTTTTTAAATATCCTGCCATAAATTCCCATTTCTTTTCCAAATCTGGTTCTTCATTTTTATAATCCTTTACAAACTCTTCCAGATACTTTTTTCCATTCAAAATCCCATGCAGGATCAGCCGGTTGAAAACCACATGTAGTTCCGGCTCACTCTTTTTCCAGAAAACATCCTGGTATCTTTTTCCTGTAAGGTTTTCATAACGTTCCAGATACTTCAGCAAACTTTTCGTACTGTATGTTTTGCCTTTCAGAGTATCTGTAACACACGCTTCAAATTCTTCCGAAGAGAGTTCTTTTACCAGAGGATCCCATTTTTCTTCTGTCAGATCAATGTAGTGCCACTCTTCCGGTTCATTACTTCTAAATGGAAACAACGTAAGAAACGTTTTTACATTTTCCACCCTGAACGTTTCATTCATGCATTTTTCCAGCCGTTCTTTACCGTCGATACGGACAGAAAGTTTCCCATATGTTCTTAAAATCCGTGAACAAAGTACATAAGCTTCTTCTGGATATGTCTCTTTTCCGGGCAAAAATGCCTCTAATACATTCAGCCCAATTTTTTCTGCTGTCAACCCTGAAAGGCTTATCCGATCGGGTCTCTCTACAAAATACATCAGTACAAAATTTAAAAAAGCGGTCTCTTTGTCGGAATATCCAAACATACGCATACGTTTTTCCAAAACGGCATCCGCATTTTTAGCATTTGTGCCTGTTAACTTTACCAGCAGTTTCAGGATATCCAGATCCTTTTTGCGATACCCTTTAAGCTTTTTCATTACTTTGCCTACCATCCACACGAAAAGATTCCATTCAGTAAATACGGATATCTTCCGGTTCTTTGAAAAGCTGTCAGCAAGTTTCTGTTTTATACCTTCCCACAGTGTTTCATCATCTGGGAGGATGGACATGGCAAACAGCATTTCTTCTGCTCGCTCAAATGGATACGCATGCATGGCCTGTTTCCACCGATTCTTTTCCTTTTCCTCACAGATATAATTGATACTGATCAAAAACAGGTCTTTCTCTCCAAGAATCTGTTTTATCTTTTTCCAAAACAGATCCTTTTGAGTTCCATTGAACATACAGGTCTCCTGCAAAGGCATCATCCTTGCCAGGGCAAGTCCGAGGGCACGGTATGTCTGCTTTGTCAAGGTCAGATGTTCTCCGATGCGCTCCAGGACTTCTCCCGGATAATGCAGTCCATAAGCGGTTTCCATGTCTACTTTCGGCTTTTCCAGAAACATGTCATTTTCTTTTAATTGCATATAAATTTTATATTTTTCCTCATTAGATGACAGCTTATAGATCAGGTTCGTCATCTGCCGGTACAGGGTAATATCAAGCCATTCTTCATAAATCTTCCATTCCATCCAATTTCCTCCTGTTTTCCCATATAAAAAGGGGACTGTTCGCCAGTCCCCCAAAATTGTTCTTATGCTGCCAGGATAATCTTCTTTTTCCGGCTTGCATAAGTGATCGCCATTGTAGAATGTTCCATGCCTCGCTGTTTCTGGTATTGCTTTACATCTGCATAATTTGCAAACGAAAGGATTTTACCATTTTCCTCTAACAAGTTCTCTTCGTTATCTTCCATATTTTCACTCTCGCAGGAAGCCAGCGTCCAGTTTACGTGGCAGATATAACAGGTCATGCCTGCAAATCCCAGATACTTATGTACATACTCTTCCGCTGCCTCAGCACTTGGAAAATAACGTGCATACTCCAGGGAACGGCAAACGATCCGGTCTTTGTACCATCCGGCAAAATACCGGTTCTTTTTCAGTTCAAGTACATACCCTGTCAGATAAATCTTCTGTAAAGCATTTTCTTCCTCGTCCATCATATCAAGAAGCTGTTCCGCATAGATTTTTTTCCATTTCAATGTGTTCTTCTTTATTCTTTTACGCAGCATTATCTTTTTCCTCCTCAGTTCCCACAATGAGTTTTTCTATCATTCTGTACAAATTCCGGAAATTTCCAGCCTGTCTGCGGCGTGTCATGCAATCCTGTTCAAATGCCTGGATCACAGCAGAAGTTCTTGCAAACAGTGTGAAGATTTCCTCATCTTTCAGCTGTATGGTAACCTCTTTTTCTTTCCGGTAGCTGTCTTTTTTACAATACTGGCCGCCATTGGAATTATGCATCGCTACACCGGTGCCATTCTGTATCCTGACAACCCACGGATAATTCAAAACTTCTCCTTTGTTGTTGTGAACCTTCCTCTGTATAGAAAATACTGTAACTCTTCCCATGTTGAAATTTTTATCCTCGCAAAAGATCTTTTGCTGGAAGAATTTAAATTCCTGTACATTATTCCATATACGGGAATACACGTATTTTATGATTTCCGGACTCAGATTTGCATAAACGCTGATGCTGTCTTCTTTGCTGTAGTCAACCATGACCGCCCGGATCCTGGAATAATCGCTGGCAAAGTCTTCGTGAAGATGCCAGAAATCCTTTGGTTCTGCCATCCGCAAAAAGCTATTAAATTCCAGTAACGTGTTCTGTGTCTTATGAACACAGATCTGTTTTGATACATCCGCATTCTGCTCTTTTTCTTTCCTGTTTTTCCTGTTCATCCTTACCTCCTGATAAAACGCAACAGTTTCTTTGTCAGAAGAGCCGGAAGCTGTTCAAGATCCGTAATATCCAGAAAAGATTCCTCATAAATTTCCTGAATTGCTTCCTTGTCGCTTCCGATCGCAGCTGCCTGAAAGAATACTCCCTGCTGCAGCAACTTTTTCCGAATCTTCTGAAGATCCCTTTTTGCCCCTGTGCCTCCATACTGGTTTGCATTAGGTGCACCATCACTGATCACAAACAACAGTTTCTGCTTTTCCGGTCGTTCCAAAAGACGGCTGCCAGCATACCACAATGCAGTTCCATCCCGGTTGCTTCCATAAGGCTGCATACCAGCGATCCGGAACCGATCCTTTTCATCCGTTTCAAAATCTGCGCAGCAATGCAGATACACCGTTTCGTCTTTCAGGTTCTCATGCCGGTATCCATCTGTATGATGTCCGCACACCAAAACCGGTATTTCTGATTCCATACAAAAATCATACAGGCAAAGTGCTGCAAGAATGGCATGATCCATCCGTTCCCCACACATGGAAAAAGAATTATCGACCAGCACAGCCACACAGATATCCAGATTTTTTCCTGGCTGTTGTTTCTTAAATACTGCCCCAGACGGTTCAGCTATGTTTCGAAGATCTACCCGACGTCCAAGAAAAAGCTTATGTTCCGTGCGTTCTTTCTGATTTTTCAATATAGGAAGCAGTTTCAGGCGAAGTCTCTTTTTTACCTGTTTAAGCTGCCCCTCATACTTTTCTGTCTGTAATTTTAAAAAATCTGATATCTCGGTCTTACGGCAAAGTTTTTTCTGTACCAGGTCATGGCCTTCTTCAAACGGTATCTCCATCAATTCCTTTTGAAGATGTACGAAAATTTCTTTCTGTATCTTCTCATCAAGCGTCTCTTTCGCCATTTCATAAAGGATCTTTTGTAAGGCATTATCACTGGATGCTTCCGTTTCTGAGGCAGGGATGCCACATTCATTCTGTTTGTCTTCGAAGCCACCAGACTCCCTGACACATTTCGGAAGATTTTCACACAGCTGCTGCAGAAACTTCTGAAGCTCTGCAGTGCGCCCGTTTTCATGGTCTTCCATTTCCTGATCCTTTCCGTTTCTTTCTGCTTTGTTTTCTGTTTCCGACTCCTGTTCCGCATCCTCTTTTCTGATCTTATCTTCATTTTGCTCAGTCTGTGCCCCTGTGTTACCCTGCTTTTCTTCCTCCGGTTCTTCTTCGGATTCATTCGGGTTTTCCTTTTGCCCTTCACGCTCTTCCTGTTCTGGCTTTTGCTCTTCATTTTCTGTACTGTTCTTCTCTATTTCATCTATGATTTCCGCAAAATATTTCCAGATCATCAGAAGGATATGGTTGGTGGCAAGATATCTCTCCATGTCATCTGCTGCCTTTCCCGCTTCATCAATGACCGGCATAAGCAGTTTTAGTGTATCAATAAGCTCGTAATCCGCACCATCCCAGGCATTGACCCTTGAAGACAAGGCATACTGTGCACACAGGTTCATAAGAATAGATAACCTGTCTTTCTCCGTTTCCAGCATTTCCCTAAGTGTTGGAAGCCATTCCACATTTCGGTCACGATTCATAAGGATTCCCCTGCGGATGCTTCCCGGAAAAAGGGCGCACATCTTCTCTTCTATGTACATATCATTCAAAAGATTGCTGAGATAAGATGCTGTCTGCAGAAAGATAGAAAGGATTGCTTTATCTTTTCTTTCAAAGTGGACATTCATCGCATCCAATGCCTCTTTTTCCTGTGCATTTTCCGGTACTGGCTCCTTTGGATACCAGCTGCCATTTAACATATGCTCGGCATACCTTTTTCTAAGTGCAGAATCCGTATACCGGTAATGTCCGCATTCATGTCCCAAAATCCCGATCAGGCTGTCACTTTTTAATTCCAGTGTCAGAAAACTTGACGTAATCTGGTTTCCAAGATTTACGGCAACTGTTTCTCCCTGATTCCATCCTGCAATCCCTGAATTTTTATCATCGTATAACCGTAATGTAGTCAACTTTCCACCCGTGATTTCATGCCCGATCGAGGTCAAAAGATCACGATACTGCGGCGTATGAAATACTTTTTCCGGTGTCAGTTTTTCTTTCTCTGCACATATCCGTTTCCGGTATAAAGCCTTTTTCATTCGTTTCCTCCATCCGTTTTTAATCCACAGCACAATGAGGAAGAAGAAAGACGCGTTCCATAGTTCCCTGTTCTTCCCTGTCCATGGATGCTTTACTGAGCAGTGCTGTCCATGCTGACCTCCTGAGATCATTGGAAACCATGTAACTTAACACCCAGTTTTCCAATTCCCGGTATCCGCATACGCCATCCGTAATGTCCTGTTCGATCAAATATTCATGGATCTTGCAGACCGTGGCGGCCATAAAGGACAGAAGTTCTTTGTTTTTAAACCCGGTTCTTTTCATTGCCCTTTTTGCCATTTCCTCTTCTGTCAGGGCTTCCTTTGGCTGAATCAGATTCATTCGGGAAAGAACTGACTGGTTGAAGTTCTGACAGCCAACATAATCCAGATTAGTGGTCATGATCACAATCGTATCCGGATTTCTCCGTATCTGTTCTCCATTTACCAGATCGGTTACAGCTCCATCGTCAAACAGGGAGTTTAATCTCGTAAGTGTCCCAGGTTTTTCAATCATGGCCGGCTCCTGAATTTCAATCACAGATGGTTCCCTGCATGCCTTTACGATTTCTGACTCTTTTAATAGGAAGTCTTTTTCATTTTTCGACTTTTCATAGCCTTTTTCATAAACTGCTTTCAGGATCTCCTGAAAAGCTTTTTCCCGGCTGATCCCCTCTTCATAAATGCCATTTACCGTTGCAAGAGCTGAAGCCGGATCCATTTCAATGTCTTCCAGACATGGCAATTCCATTTCCAGATGTGCTGTTCTGCCCATATTTGGCACGGTGGTCGCTAAAAGTTCCAGTTCATCCGTTCCAGGTCCACAGGTGAACACATAATATGGAAGCCCTAAGATCTGGGCGATCATTCTGGCATCCGTTGTCTTTCCAGTACCGGCATCGCCTGTCATCATAAACAGCCTTGCCGGTGTCTTATCCACCATCTGCAGGATTTCTTCAGCTTCCTTACTTACCAGATAGTCTTCCGGAAGCGAAGGGATCCTTTCTTTTGTCCTTTCATTTACATCCCATCTGCCAGAGTAGATCTGTTTTAATTCAAAAAGTGTTCTTTTTGTCTTCTCATTTACAGGCAAAAGCACATGAAACTTTCCATAGATTTCATCGTTTGGTGCATATACCCCGGCCGCAATTTTATATTCCGGAAGCACATCCTCCAGTTCCTCTGCACGGAACTGGCTCTTTTCCAGCGGGACCGCCTGCTGCGGATTTGCTATTACTTCGCAGTACATGGCATCGCAACAGATAAATGCCGCCCTCAGTGCAGCTTCCATGTCTTCCCATTCCTTTTTTTCCTGTTCTTCCAGCATGTAGAAATTTTTTTGGAACTCTTCGTTAAATAAAGGATTATCCGGGACTAGATTGGCATAAGCCAAAAGGGCCAGGTACTGCTCGCCTGTGTTTTTGCCCTCCCGGATTCCCGGAAGCTTCTCGTTTTTTTCTTCTGTCTTTAAAATCCCACTGAAACGTCCGTTTTTCGAATTATAAGTCATTACATACTTTCCCTGATTTCCAGGATATTCCATGCAGAAATAATTTATGGTGTCCCTGCCCCTTTGTATACCGGCAGCACCAGAGTCTTTTTCTTTCCGGATCTGAATCAGTGTCAGAAGAGCATGTAACGTAGGCCCATGAAGGCGCGATACTTTTCCCTGCTTCCTGATATTTTGCATGGAACAATCCGCTTCATCATAGCTGATCCGTTTTTTCCCTGCTTTTTCCAACATCATCCGAAATAGGTCCGGAATGGGTTCTTTCATAATCCATGGTGCATAAAAACAAAGATCTGGCATTTTGTTCCCTCCTCTTTCATTATGTGATTTTCTGCATACGAAGGAAAGAAACAGGCAGAGCATTGGATTTTTCCAACGTCTGCCTGTCATTCATTCTTTATGCGCTCTTTTCCTGTTCCAGGATTGCTTCATATATTTTTCGGATACGGTACCCAAACATGGTGTTTCGCCGGCTGATGTAATCCGTCCGGATAGCCTGTGCGATTGCACGTTTGCTTCCCACAATTATAAACCTTTCTCTGGCTCTTGTTACTGCTGTATAGAAAATGTTTCTGCGAAGCATCCACCGGAAACATGGAAGCATTGGAAGGATTGCCATCGGATATTCACTGCCCTGAGCCTTATGTACCGTAATCGCATATGCCAGTGTCAGCGGCCAATAGTCTTCCTCCTGATATTCCATGACCCGGCCATCCCCAAAATCTACACGCATGACCATTTTTTGATCTTTCCGAAAAATCCCTATGACTTCTCCAATGTCGCCATTTGCTACTTCATCGTTGTTTTTTGTCTGCATGACCCGGTCACCTTCCCGGTAAGTATTCCTGCCATTTGTGATTTCCGGATAACCGAAACGCTTTGGATTCGCAATGTCACGCAATACCAGATTCAATGCATCCGTACCTGCTTCCGTATCTTTTCGAAGTGGTGACATCACCTGCACTTCTTCCAAAGAACCGTTTCTCTGCAGTACTTCTTTTCGATAGATCTTCTGTATCTTTCGCGAAGCCTCCTCCGGTGTGGAAGCCGGAATAAACTGAAAGGTATCATCAAACACCAGATCCAGATGATTCTTATTGATCTTAATGGCATTCTGGCTGATGGTGGAATTCCCTTCCTGTCGGAAACATTCATCTAAGACAGTTACCGGAAATACGCCGGAATCAATGATCTCCTGAAATACTTTTCCAGGCCCTACGGATTCGATCTGATCTTTATCACCCACCAGGACCAGTCTGGCACCGGATTTAATACTGGCAAACAGTTTATCCGCCAGATACATATCGACCATGCTGAACTCATCTGCTATGATCAGGTCATCTGGAATTGGCTGCTCGTTCTTCCATTCTTCCTCTCCAGCTTCTCCGGTAAGCCCTATGGATTTATGGATCGTCAGTGCTGGATACTCTGTACATTCCCGCATTCGCCTTCTGGCGATGCCTGTAGGTGCACATAAAAGGATCACCGCATTTTTATCTAATGCTTCCTGTACAGCAATGATGAAACGGATCACCGTAGTCTTTCCTCTGCCGGGTCCTCCTGTAATGATGGATACCGGGTTTTCAAAGACATTTTTTACTGCCACCTGCTGTTTCGCATTCAAAATAATATCCTGTTCTTTCTGGATCTTTCTTAAAATACGGTCAACATTTACAGCCATTCCCGTCTGCATATGGAGTCTGACTAATGCGGCAGCAGCTCCCAGTTCGGCCTGGAAGCTTTTGCGTGTATAAAACCCTCCATCGTGGCAGACCAGGCTTCCATCTGTATGGATCATATCATTGCCTGTATCCCGGATTGCCCGTTCAGAGACCGGTGAAACATCTTTGTTGTGATTTAAAAGTTTTTCGACGCGTTCTATAATGTCCTCTCTTTTTAAATACAAATGTCCTTCGCCTTCTGCTTCTGACATAATATGCAAAATAGCAGCCTTAATGCGAAGGGGATCATCTGCACGGAAATGTTTTGCCTTTACTGCAATCTGGTCAACAGTCAGAAATCCAAATCCATGAACCTCACAGAGCCGGAAAGGCTCCTCCTTCACGATCATAACTGCAGCAGGGCCAAATTTCTCCTGTATTTTTGAAACTTTTGCAGGAGTCACCCCAAAAGGGGACAAATACATCATCAGTTCCCGGATGGAACTGCTTTTTTGATATCCTTCCAGAATATCATCTAAGCGTTTCTGCGTAATTCCTTTTACCTGAAGGAGTTTCTCCGGGCTGTCATTAAAAACATTCAGTGTGTCTTCCCCAAACGTTTCTACGATGCGGGCTGCCATTGCCGGTCCGATCCCTTTGATCAGGGATGATGACAAATAAGTCCGAATACCTTCTTTTGTGGTTGGCATGGTTACTGAAAAATTGCTCACACTATACTGCATTCCATATTTTGTGGGTTTCCAGTCTCCCGTCAGTTCCACATCCAGGCCTTCGTTTGTCGGAAGTTCGGTTCCAAATGCCTGAAATATTCCATAATTTCCATTCTTTTGTTTTTTTACTTCCTCCGGTAAATCTTCATTGGTCATGTAGGAAGCTACCGTATATCCACTTCCTGCATTATAATAGATCTGCCGGATGGCTTTACAGCAAATACTCATGTTCCAGCTCCTCTCTACCATGAGATCCAAAGATAGTTATTGCATCCCATACTGGTGATGAAACCATCCTTCTTTAGTTTTTCCCGGATCACCTCTGTCTGTCCAAAAGGATAACCTTTTAAAATTCCAATCCTTCGATATTTCCTTTTTCCAATGGAAATACTGCAGATTCCTTCCCTGTTTACTGAAAAACGGTTTCGATTTTCAGATTCCAGAGTTTTCCGAATCGCCTGGATCCGCTCAAAGCCTTCCTTTTCGTACCATATGGCAGCCTGTGCCATGCATCTTGCCTGCTTCTCCTGATTATCGAAATTTACCGTTTCCGATCCCTTCTCATGATTTTTCGGTAAATCCTCGGTCTTTTCAGCATCTGCATGTACTTTACGGGCAGCTGCATGGTTCTTTTGCTGTTTGTTGTCATCATCATTCTCATTCGTTTCCTCCTTGTCCTTTTTCATAATAAATTTTTCATAGAAAAACAGTCCTGCTGCAACCGGAATGACCAGTGAAAGGGACTGTATGATCACTGCCAGAAATACCGGCCATAAAAATGGTGATACTAACAGACCAAAAATTCCAGTTATCACGCACAGCTGTTTATGTGCAGACAACCATTTGTTCATTTTCTCCATCATAAGCATTTCCTCCTATGATTTGCTCAGTCAAAATCCAGTTTTTCATCATCTGTTTCCATGTACCGGTCATCAATATCCTGACTACGCTCCCGGCTTCTTGCCGAAGTTCCTCTGGATCTTGTCCCGCCAGAATTTGATCTCCGTCTATCATCTGATGCATCTGTCCTGGTATTGTTTCTGTATCTTCCACTTTCACGTTCCCTGTCATAGTCACGGTCATCCATTTCTGTTGCTCTTTCACTTCTGGTGCTTCTGGAAGCTGAACGCTGGTTTTCTGCACGGTCAGAACGGTTTCGATTAGAAGATGCCCTTGTTTCTCTTTCCGGCTCTTCCCGCTCGTCATTTCCAGATTCTAAAGCTTTCTTACTTTCTGCAAAAGAAATCTCTTCAATCATAAGCCGCATGCCGTAGACATTTTCACCAGCCCGATTCTTGTAGTTGTCATTCTGCATACGACCTTCTACCAGAATCTTGATACCCTTAAACAGATATTTTTCCGCGAACTCTGCTTTTCGGCCAAAAGCCGTACAGCTGAAGAAATCTGCTTCCGGATCTCCTCTTCGTACAAATTTCCGGTTTACCGCCAAGCGAAAGTTTGCGATGGCAAGTTCTCCATTCTCTGTCTGTGTGTAGCGTAAATCAGGCTCATTTACTACTCGTCCCATCATGATTGATTTGTTCATAATTGTCCTCCCATAACTTTATAAAGTTTTCCAGTTTCATTCCAGATGTTCCCGCATACATTTGACTAATGCTCCCATACCATTTTTTCGGATCTCGCGGGCAGCAGAGTCAGCCGTACATAAATTTTTCGCCATCTCCAGTGATTCTTCTCCCGGATGTGTTGCAAACAATACCGGTATCAGATAAAACAGAGATTTTTTGACCAGCATATCATATGCCATCTTAAAAGATTCAGGCGAAGTTTCCTTTCCATCTGGATTACATACAATCTGCCATACTCTTGGATATTCGATAATCCATTCAAGAAGGTGCACTACCTCCTTTTCCATCTTTTTTCGTTTCATAACGCCCTCCTTGCATTCTGAGTTTCCTTGTGTTTTTTATGATCCTCCTTTCCTTATTTGCTGATCTGTACTTGTTGTCTGCCATATTTTTGCAACAAAAAAAGGCCATTTAGAAATTTTCATTCTAAATGACCTTATTCATTACAAAGGCAGGAGGCTTTTGGCTCCTTAATGTTTTACTCCCGGTCAGATCCGGAACCAGCGTTTCTTATCTGTGTCTACAGATACAAATACAAATCTCACAATCATATTAACACAAGATATTGTTGGCGTCAATCGCACTTTTGCTATATTTTGTATTTGGATCGTTCAAAGATTTATGATATCTATTCTGACTTGTTTCAGCCAAAACGGGAATCAGATTCTGTTTCAAGAGATGAATGATGTTGCACTGACAACTCACTCATTTTTCTTTCAAATCCTCCCATGGTTCCATTTCCATTTCCTCCCAGGTGACACCATATGGTGCACCTCCGGAGGTATAACCTGCAATAAAGAAAAATCTGTCATCCTGCAAGATTTCATCTGCTGTCGACTTTTCTCTTGCTTCTTTCTTCCGTTTTGCCTGTCTCTGTTGCTTCTTCTGTTTTATAATAACAGCTTTTTCTTCTGGCGTCTTCTTATGCTTTTTTGCTGTAAGTATTTCCAATGTAATTCCGCTCTCAATATCTCTCAGGATACGTTCTTCATATCCCCTCTCACGCTTTTCGACAATTTTATAGAAGTCTTCATATTCAGTTTGGGGAGCAAGTGTTTGAACAGTCGCAAACAGACTTTTGCAAATATCATTCATTTCAGCAGCATCCGGCATTCTCTGATTTTCAAGGTAAAACTTCAGATACATTTTGTATGTTTTATCAGCTATTGCACTTTTCTGTTTTTGTTTTAAGTTTTTATAGCTTCTGTCATTCCTCTGCATCTATGATTCCTTATCTTCCTTCTTTTTCCTGCGCCATCAGATCAACATTTATTGTACAAAACGCCTACCTTTTCTGCAAGAAATATTTTTTGTATATAAATAAAACAGTCTATGTAGTCCTCGCATTTCATCTGGCGCTTTCATCGCATGTTGATACATGAGCTTATTTCCAAATCGGCTTTCAAATGTAATGGATAACACAATAGTTAAAATTGGCAATGGCAAAAAACGAGAAATATTCATTTTGCATGGTGACAGTCTGCCAAACTTTTTCTTTAAAAAGCAAAAATTTCTTTTCAGTCTTTTTGCTGTTTTTCTCTCGGTCTTCCATTCTTTTCCTGCTTTTTCCAGGCAATCTGCTTCATAATATGCATCTGCAATCGGAACTACCATAGCCAGATGGCAAAGCTGCCACATATACATATCTTTTACCTTGCTGATATGGTATATGGGAATGTTTTAATATCTTTGAAAACTGTTTCGCTCTTTCAGATGTATTTCCCGATATCTCTGCAAATGTTGTTGGCCGTATTAGCTTCGGTGTGAGTGCAGCATCCAATATTCCATCGTTTATGCTTCCACCTGCTCCTGGAAAAGCTGGAAAAACGTAAGCGTTGAATTTATCGTGAAAAAGTTCATCAAATAACACTTCCGCTTTCAATAATTCAAAACTGTTTCTGCCATACATTATTCGTTTTATAATTTTGATTTTATTTACACTACCTTCTGCAAGCCGTTATTATACGAATATATGATTCCGTTTTTTACAGCAGTTAAGTCCTTTTTTACACCGTTTATAAATGTTTGAAATTCAGAAATATCATATTTTTGTGCTGTATTGATCCATTCGTCTAATTTTGCAGCATTTTTTGAGAATATAATGTTACAAAAATCTTTGGTTAATGTATACAGCTCACTTAATACTTCCATATGTCGAGCGATGTCTACCGAGCGGACGCTTCCAAATTTTTTATAGAGAACCAAAATTGCTTCTACATAATCTTCTCCAGATGCATAAAGGTTCATAAGTCCTCCTTTACTGAGCCAGCTTCCAGCCGATGGCCTCCTGTCTGGCCGATACAAAATCGGCATACAGGCCCTTCTGCCGAATCAGCTCTGCATGAGTGCCGCGCTGGATAATGTGTGCATTGTCCAGTACAAGGATCTGATCGGCGTCGCGGACCGTTTTCAGACGGTGGGCAATCATGATAATGGTCTTGTCATGGGTCAATGCCTCGATAGCCCGCTGCAATTCATCCTCATTCTCCGGGTCAACGCTGCTTGTTGCCTCGTCCAAAATGATGATAGGTGCGTCCTTCAGCATGGCGCGGGCGATGGAAATCCGCTGTTTCTCGCCTCCGGACAAAGTGCCGCCGCCCTCGCCAATCACGGTGTCATAGCCATCTGGCAGGGCAGAAATAAAGTCATGACAGCAAGCCTTTTTCGCCGCTTCAACCACCTGCTCATGGGTAGTGTCCGGGCAGCCAAACTTGATATTGTTCTCAATCGTATCTGCAAAGAGGTACACGCTCTGGAACACCATCGAGATATTCTTCATCAGGCTGTCCAGCTTGAAATCCCGTACATCCGTACCGCCTATGGTAATCTTCCCGGCATTCACATCCCAAAAACGTGCAATCAGGTTGCACATCGTTGTCTTTCCTGCCCCGGAAGGGCCGACAATGGCCGTAGTCGTTTTTTCGGTAATGGTAAAGCTGACCTGATCTAATATCTTACGGTCTGCGTAGGAAAAATCCACCTTGTTAAACACGATCTCGCTGGACTTCGGCGTAATATCAGCGCCTTTCTCGTCCATTACCGGCGTGTCATCAATGGAGTTTGCCGTATCCATCGAGGCCGCCAGCATTTGCAGCAAAGAGGCCATATTCCCGGCGTTCTCCAAATCGTTGAACACCATGAAAGAAGCAATCACCAAAATCAGACCGTAGGCCAGCGGCAGGGAGCCGTCCAGCCAGAACCAGACCGAGGCCAAAAGCAACAGGACGCTGAACACTCGGACAACAGCCTGTTTGATAGCGTCATAGGGAACGCTGGCCTTTGTCAATTTCAGGTTATCCCGGCAGCTCGCCTTAATTGCACTGCCGATAGACTGCGTGCTGTCCTGTTCCAGTCCAAATGCTTTGACAATCCCCATCCCCTGAATGTACTCCAACACAGACTCCACAAGGGACTCCTGTGTGTGCTGGCGTACCCCGCTGAGCGCGGCAGATTTGCGAAGCGCCAGTTCCGCCGCCGCAAGGTAAATCAGGACACCGGCAGCGGCCACAAGACCGATCCGCCAGTCAAATACCAACAGGACGATGACGAGGGCAACCGAGTTGAAAAAACCGCCCAGCACTGACACCAGGACACGGGCTGCTGAGTTCTCTACATCACCCAAAGTTGTTGTGACAATGGCGGTAATATTCCCGATACTATTCTTGTTGAAGTAGCCCATCGGGATGTAGCGCAGCCGATCTCCGATGTGGATACGCTTTTCCGCCACCATGCAATAGCCGGTTTCCGTCTGCTCCATCGTGGAAAAATAGGTCGTGATGATACGCCCAATGAGGGAAACGGCCATAATTCCCAGCGAAATGCAGATAAACTTTCCGTCCCGGTTGTCAGATACTACCGCGCCGATCACTACAAAGAGGGCGGCAAACTGCATGGCTGAAAACAGCCCGGACAGGAATGAGAATAACAGGGATTTTTTTAGAAGCCCCTTTTTGCTGCCTGCAAAAGCAAAGATTTTTTTCAATGTTCCATACATCTGACAACACCCCCTTACATCTGGTCTTTCGCGCCGATGTGCGCCTGCCACATATCCCGGTAGAGGGGGCAGGTTTCCAGCAGCTTCTCATGCGTACCCTGTGCGTGGATGGTTCCATCCTTCACCACAACGATGTTATCTGCGCCAACAATGGTAGACAGCCGGTGTGCGATCACAATCAGGGTCTTGCCGACAGTTAAAGTGGAAATGGCTTTCTGCACCAGCGCCTCATTCTCTGGGTCGATATAGGCAGTTGCCTCATCCAAAATGACAACCGGCGCATTTTTCAGCATGGCGCGGGCGATGGCAATCCGCTGGCGTTCACCGCCGGAAAGATGGGAACCGGCGCTGCCGACAACCGTATCATAGCCATTATCCAGCTTGCGGATAAAGGCGTCGCAGCCGCTTTGTTTGGCTGCTTGCTCCACCTCTGCGTCCGTGGCACTGGGGCTTCCCATGCGGATATTCTCCCGGATACTGCGGTTAAACAGGTAGTTATCCTGAGATACATAGGAAATCTGGTCTGCAATTTCAGACAGCGGCATATCCTTCAGCTCATGGCCGCCGAGGGTAATGCTGCCGGATGTAACATCCCAATACCCGGCAATCAGCTTCGCCACCGTAGATTTGCCGGAGCCGGACGGCCCTACAAGGGCGGTCATGGTTCCGGGGTGGATGGCGAGATTCACATCATGCAAAACCTCTGTTGTCCCGTCATAGGAAAACGACACAGACCTAAGAGAAATGCCGGTATCTTCCAGCTTGATCGGCGTTTCTTTATGGTTCAGTTCTTCGGCGTTCAGAAGCTGGCTGATTTCTTCCACATTTGTCCCCAGTACGGCCAAATCGTCCGTAAAGGTAAAGGCCGCAATAATCGGCCCGATCAGCCCCAGCGAGAAAATCACAATGGACAGGAAGGTGGAAAGCTCCAGACTGCCGGAGAGCCAGAACGCGAAGCCGCAGGGCAGCACGCAGATCAGCACTGAGGGCAGGATGGCGTTGTAGGCGCTCATGATTTTCTGGTTTTCACGCATCCAGTCCACATAATAGTTGGCGTTATAATTCACCGCGTCAGAATATTTTTTGTAGGAACCGGCGGATTGGCTGAACGCCTTTACCACCTCAATCCCGCCGATGTATTCTACAATGGCGTTTGCCATCTGCTTTCCCGCTTTAACCGCGCCCTCCCATTTGACGGGATAATTCTTCATACCGGCGGACATGACAGCAAGGCCCACCACCAACGTAACAAGGGACAGGAGCGCCATGCGCCAGTCCATAACGAACAGATATACGACAATCACCAAAGGCACCAGCACATTTGCGGTCATTTCCGGGAGCAGGTGTGCGAAGGTCGATTCCATGCCTTCAACCCGGTCAACAATCGTCGTTTTGTACTGGCCGGACGGAGTGTCTAAAATCGTCCCCATCGGGACGCGGGCCAGCTTTGCGGTGATATTCTCTCGCAGATCGCGCAGCGTGTAATAGGTCGCCGTGTGGGAAATCGTTGTAGAAAGACTGGAAAACAGCACTTTCCCAAAGTAGCCGCACAATGCAATAATGCCAGCGGTCACATAGCGGGAAAAATTCTGTTCCCCAGACAACATCATTGTGACAATATGCGCCACGCAGAAATAGGGCACCATCTGGCAGGCCACGCCTAATACTGCAAGGATAATACTGCCGATGAATTTTCCATGATAAAGTTTGCCCCATCCCCATAAGACGCCTATGGGCGACTCTTTCTTTTCTTCTTTCACTTTACAGATACCCCCTTTATGAAATAGTTTCTAATTTTTTCAAGTCCATCCGCATCCATTGGAAATTGGTCGATGATAGAACCATCTTCAAAATGGACAATATCCGTACAACAGTCTAATATCAACTCAAGGTCATGAGTAATGACATACACGGTAATACCCGTGTCCCTGACTTGTCGCAGGACATTTGCAACCTCTTTCATGTGCTTATAATCAAGGCCGCTGGTCGGTTCATCAAAAAATAAAATAGAGCGTTTAGACGCGATTGCTGAGGCAATCGCTACCCGCTGTTTCTGACCGCCGGAGAGGGACATAGGGTGTCTGTCTTTGAAATCTGTCAAATCTAACTCGGCAAGGATTTTTTCTGCCTGCTCCTCGCTTTCGTCCTCCATGCTGATTAAAACCTCATCTAACACCGTTTCCGTAAAAAGCTGATGATTGACTTCCTGCATTACCATATAGCAGGTATTCAACCTGTCTTTGGGACGGTAGGCTTTTCCATTCCATATAACTTCGCCGCACCGCTTTTCCAAACCGCAAAAGCACCGGGAGAAAGTCGATTTTCCAGCTCCATTATTTCCAATAATCGCTACAATACGGTTCGCCGGAATTTTGCTTTCATGAATGTGAAGCGTTTCCGGCTCGTTTCTGTAGGCAAAACAGAAATTGCGAAGCTGCATTTGTTCTCCGATTTGCGGTGATATTTCGGGCGGTAGCAAATCTTCAAGAATAAAGGTGCGAAGTCCCATATCGGCTCTTTGCTGCTCTGTAAGTTGCTCAAACTCTGCCGCAGAGTAATCCCTTTCCACTTGTCCGGCAGTAATATAAATAAAGCGATCCGCAAGGCCTCGCAGGTAGTAAAGCCGATGTTCTGACACGATAATTGTTTTTCCCTGCGACTTCCAAAATGCAAGTATGGATCTCAAATCGAGAATAGAAGAAGCATCGAGGTTAGATGATGGTTCATCCATAACAAGTACATCAGGCTCCATAATCGACACCCCGGCACAGGCGATTTTCTGTTTTTCTCCCCCGGAGAGGTGAAAAATATTGCGCCCCATCAGTTTCTCCAAATGAAAATCCTGGACGGTTTTTTCTAATCGTTCTCGAATACTTCGCTCTGGCTGGCCGAGATTTTCACATCCGAATGTAATTTCACTGGTCGTGTCCACATTAAAAAATTGAGAGCGTGGATTTTGAAATACGCTACCAACTGTTTTTGCAGTATCATAAAGGGGCTGCTCCGAAATCTTTGCCTTATTCACCCAAACATTTCCGCTCATTTTGCCCTCATAGTAGTGAGGGATCAGGCCGTTAATCAGGCGGGTAATTGTTGTTTTCCCACAGCCGCTTTCGCCGCAAAGTACAATAAATTGTCCATCCTCTATGTTCAGGTTTATATCCTGAACACCACCGGCACTCTCGCTTTCTTCTCCATAAGAGAAGGTCACATGGTCAATCCGTATCACAGGCTCACCCCCTTTCAAAAGACAAGTTGTTTCTGAAGCAGAAATACAATAAAACAGAGGATACAGAATAGGGCGGCAACTACATCTTGAAAATGAAAACCAATTTGGCATACATTTGTGCGTCTAACAGGGGCACCCAGCCCCCGTGTCAACGCAGCAGCAGAAAGTTCGTCACCAATCTTTACAACGGATACCATCAAAGGAACCAGCCTGTATTCCACCATCAGCAAAGGATGTCTCCCACCGAAGCGGATACCCCGCATTTTCATGGCATCCCGGATTGCCTGATATTCTTCGCTGATTGTAGGGAAAAAGCGAAAAATCACAGACATGGGGATGACGATTTTTTCTGTGATGTGCATACGCTCCATAGCGCCGATAAACTCGCTGACGGAAGTCGAGGAGATCAGCCATGCACCAGTCATGATGCCAGGCGCAAACCGTGTCATAATGGATGTAACTGCCATCACAATGAAAGAAAGCAAGCCGCTTAAATATACAAGGGCAATCCGTTCCAATGCAAAGCAGGCTACATAGAGCAGTAAATATTTTCCGGCTGTTTTAAAGCGATGTTCTGATAAAATCAGTACAAAAGGGACAAGACTTAAACAGGGCTTGACAATGTTCATAATCCCCTCATTGCTGGTGCTGAACATCAGAGTTGTAATCGTCAACAACAACAGAAGCTTTGTACGAGGGTCAAGCAATATCCCTTTTCTATTTTCAGTCGTCGCAGAGAATGATACCCCGTCCATTACACAATTCCCGCTTTAACAAAATGTTTTTTCAGAAGCGCCTTACCTAACAGGCCGCCAAAAATTGCAAAGACAAAAATTCCGGCAATTACCAGAACAATGCTCCACATGGGCATGACAGCCATCACCTGGTCAGCGTATTCCTCACCGAAGCTGGCCGCAAAACTGGTCCAGGAGTCCTCTACCATAAAATACATCGGAATGTATGTACCAACCATCCAAAGACTGAATACCGCATAACCAATCAGGCTCTTTTTAGCACTTTTATAACCGCCGGATTTCAAAATCAAATCTCCCAGAACGCCAAAGATCAGACCCATTGGTACACCCCAGAAACCCATGCCGGTCAGGCCCATCAGTAAACCGCTCAAAATCCCCATAATCGTAACCATGCCGAATTTTTTTACTCTTGTCAGGAACAGCATGAAGGGGATACCTGTAATCAAAGACCACAAGGCACCGAGGATTGGCAAAAAGATAGGCACAAACCCAATAGGAATGGCGACACAACAACCAATCACAAAGTAGAGAACGGTGAACAGACCCAGGTTAATCAGATCCTTTGCTTGTAACTTGTTGTTCATAACGAATACCTCCATTCATTTGTTGGTTAGCAAACTCTAACCTCTTTCTAAGATAACACAGTTAGTCATGCCTCTCTACAACCAATTAGCTTTTTAGCTCCAAACAGCAACGAGTTTTTCTGTTGACTGACTCCTTTTCCAAACCTATAATATAATTAAAAACAAATGTAAGAAGTGCGATAATTGAGTGATAGGAGCTAAAATGAAGATTGATGATATTATAAGAAAATGTATTGAAATTCCTGGTATTTCAATAAAACGCAGTGATTTCAGCGCAGAACTACTTATGAAAACCAAAGATGGAAAAGGATCGATGACTTTTTTCCCGCTTTTCTCCGGGCTTACTATTGCTTATATCTTCGTAAATTCTCCTACATGGGTAGCACCCAATTTCTGTGAAGATAGCTCCATTGAAAAAGGTCCATTACTTCTAAACTATTGTGTAACCGGGCGTTGTGAGATTGTCTTGAATAACGAAAACTTTGTGTATGTGAAAGATAGAGAAATTTCTCTCACAGAGCGTTTCGCACAAAAACAATATGTCTATCCTCGCCGTATCTATGAAGGAATGGAACTTTTCGTTGATACTGATACGCTGACATCAGAAAGTGCATGGATAAAAAAAGAGTTCGGCATTGACTTTCACAAAATCATTGAACTTTTTTGCCCTGATGGTAATACCTATATTTCGACGGTTGCTCCTGAAGTCGAGGAAATATTGACGAAACTTTGGGGACTTTTGGATATTGCACCCCCATTTTCAATTTCTCAAATGAAGGTCTATGCTCTGGCATTATTTTCGCTGATGCAAAACCTTAACGATATTCCCCCATCACAAGCCTGCACATTCTTTACTGAAACGCAGGTAGATATCGCAAAACGTGTTGAAAAAATTATTACTTCTGATTTACGTCAACATCATCCAGCATGGGAATTAGCAGCGCAATTTTCTGTTAGTGAAACTAGCTTAAAAAATTATTTTCGAGGAGTTTTTGGTCAGAACATATCTTTTTATCTGCGTGAATGTAGAATGAAACGAGCTGCGGAATTACTTGTATCTACTACACTCTCTGTTGCAGAAATAGCAGAACAGGTCGGTTACATGAATCAAAGTAAATTTGCATTGGTTTTTAAAAAACGATTTTCTATGTCACCGTTAGAATATAGGCGATATAGAAATTTAAATTCATAAATGCCGATATAATTTCATAATAATATGATGAGTTGCTCGACAAATGGGTAACTCATCATATTAGAATATTACTTATTTATGTGTTGGCAATTAGCCGTAAATTCTTTACTTATATAATAATTTATCCATTTCTAATACACAAGCTTTTATAGTATCGACATATTCTAATAACTTACCTTTCCTTAAATATTTTTCACTATATATATTGTGCGCAACATCTCCCCTCGTAGAAATAATATCACCCAAAGATTTAAATGGAAATGCCGTATCATCAATCTCATTTTCACTAATTCCAAAATAATTTTTAAATAACTGTTGTATATTCTGTACTTTTGGTGTATTTAATTTCTTAATATCATAATATATTAATTTTCTATAATATTCTTTCCAATCATCGTAAAATAAAATTGGCGAAATATCATTTTTTTCTTTTTTCACAGCATCTGAAATAGTTTTCTTTGCTTCCATGGGCAATTTTTTAGGCTGATATATTTTTCTTGTTATGAAATTCCCCGTTTCGTAAGTAACAGATTCTACATATACTTCAAAAGATGAACATAAAAAAATCAATCCAGCCCTAGTCAAATGATCAAGGCTCTTTTTTCCTCTTCCTGAGTTTCTTTCCAATTCATGATTATATGTTTCAATTAATTTATTCACCTGATTAAGATTTTTTTGGAATGTTTTATACGCTTTTGATGGCATACTATCCTCCTCACTACATTTTCTTTATCATAATTTTTTAAATCTAACTTTCTTTATATTCAGCAACACGTTTCTACCGCAAAAAGACCAGAACCATATTATTATGATCCCAGTCCTTTTTCTAATTAATCTTCATAATGGCCTCTACAGGTGATGGTCCAAAGAAATCCATTCCCATTTATGTTGTAAGACAACCAACTTACATCATCAGTCTGTCTCGTTCAGCTCATGTTCCTGCCCATTGCCTGCTGATAACTGAGCAATTCCTCTGTCTATCATATCCAGGTATTCCGCATTTCGAACAGTTTTTTCAGACTCTTTCTTCCATCTTGCCTGTACATATTCTTCTACACGTGATACCAACTCTTTTGCTGTCTGGATCTGTTCCTCAGCCTCTTCTCTTGTCGCTATATAGAAATCATCATAATCACTGGCATGACGGATTTCTTCTGATTCAACAA